>Ga0126326_1000554_pt1 | contig 10395 bp, 9 predicted proteins | sample InaspJWI67metaG_FD_94485 | JGI IMG/M metagenome (GOLD analysis project Ga0126326, IMG submission 94485) | Marine gutless worms symbiont microbial communities from Oahu, Hawaii - Inanidrilus sp. 1 OAHU.JWI-67 metaG | ecosystem: Host-associated > Annelida > Digestive system > Unclassified | place... | reverse complement strand
TCATAACGGATCTGTTCTCATTCCTTCATACCATCACAAAAATCTGGGCCGACAGTGGTTGTTCCGGCCCGGAGCTTTCCGATTGGCTCTGGCATCCAATTCGGGTGCCTGATCGAGGTCGTTCTTCGAGTGAAGCTCAGGGTTATTTCGCATCAAGTCGCTAATGATTACGAATTTAACCGGACGCTAATATAGTAATTTGTCAATTGAGAACACCCCCTAAGATTCGATCATCTCCCCTAATCCCTGCCCCGGCTGCACCATGGGCAGAACGTTCTCCGCCTTATCGATCCAGACATCCACCAGGACCGGCCCTTGGTGCGCGAGGGCCTCGCCCACGACCTCCTGCATCGTCTGCGGATTTCTGAGCCGAAGCGTCTTGAGCCGGGGGTAAACGAATCTCAGCCCCGTGAGATTCGGGAGCTGGGTGCGGCAGGTCTGGTCGAGCTCGACGCAATCGAGATCACAGTCGGAGGTCCGCGAGAGGCAGGTCTCGTAGTGGTTGCCACCATCCATCATATCCTCCCACTGGCGCACCATCCCCAGATAGCCATTGTTGAGCACGAATATCTTCAGCGGGATACGGTTGGCGATCAGGGTTCCCAGCTCCTGGATATTCATCTGGAAGCTGCCGTCGCCGTCGATCAGCACCACGGGTCGGTCCGGGTCCGCGTACCAGGCCCCGATGGCGGCCGGGAGCCCGAAGCCCATGGTTCCCAGGCCCCCGGAGCTGATCCACTGGCGCGGACGGGTAAACCGATAATACTGGGTCGCCCACATCTGGTGCTGACCCACCCCCGTAGCCAGGGTCGCAGCGCCCTCAGTCAGCTCCGAAATGGCCCCGATTACCGCCTGTGGCTTGATGTAATCCCCGGTGCCGTATGACTTGGGCATCTGCTCCCGCCAGGTGCCCACCTGCGCCAGCCAGGACGAATGCCGGGCACTCCGACTCCGGCCGGACGCCAGCGCATGGTCCAGAAACTCCTTGAGATCGGCCGCCAGGGCCAGATCCGCCTTGATTGACTTACCGATCTCCGAGGGATCGATATCCACATGGGCGATATGCTTGCCCTCCGCGAACCCTTTTACTGCCACCCGGTCGTCGAAGCGGCCCCCCAGGGTCAGGATCAGGTCCGCATCCCGCAACGCATAATTAGCGGGGATACTCCCGTGCATACCCGGCATCCCCAGGTTGTGAGCATGCTCAAATGGCACCACGCCCAGGGCATTGAAGGTGGTCACCACCGGGATCTCGAAACCCTCGATAAAGCGGCGCAACGGCTCCGCAGCACCTGCATGGACAATGCCTCCTCCCGCTTTGACCACCGGCCGCTCGGCCTGTATCACGGCGGCGACAATGGCATTCGCCTTGGCGACATCGAGGGGGAGCGGCTCCCGGTGGCGCCGGCGCGGGGGATTCCCGGCCCCGACCCTCGCCAGTTGGACATCCTTACAGATATCCACCACCACTGGGCCGGGCCGGCCGCTGGTGGCCAGGTCGAAGGCCTCGTGCAGGACCCACTCCAGGTCCGCGCCATCCTTGACCAGATAATTGTGCTTGGAAATGGGACGGGTTATCCCCAGGGTATCGACCTCCTGAAAAGCATCGGTCCCGATCGCGAAGCTCGGGACTTGGCCGGTGATGAAGACCGTCGGGATGGAGTCCTTGTAGGCATCGGCGATGGGGGTGGTCAGATTGGTCACCCCCGGCCCCGAGGTCGCCAGTGCTACCCCCACCCGACCACTGGCCCGAGCATAGCCTTCGGCCGCGTGGCCGGCCCCCCCTTCCTGCCGGAACAGCACGAACCTGGGTCCCGACTCGCCGCGGCTCATGCGCCGATTCAGCTCCACGTGCAGGGGGATAACGGCTCCCCCCGTATGACCGAAGAGGTAATCGACACCGAGCTTACCGAGTGTGTCCCAGAACAGGGCGGCGCCGGTGCGGTTCGAATCATTCATCGCAAAAACGGGTCTCGATGGATTGTGGTAGCGATGCGTTTCACATCCTCCACTGAAAGACCAAGCAGCTCGGAAACCTCCGCGACACCAAGTCGACTCGATAGACGATGTACAACCTGTGCTTTACCTTCTTCTAAGCCTTTTTCCTCCCCTTTTTTCTCACCACGTTCAAAACCAATGGTGAAAGACGGCAAAGATTCGATATCGATTTCGGTCAACATGTGTTCAGCCTCTTTAACCTGTGCCTGGAGATCCCGGTTCTTCGAGAGAATCTCCAGCATGGTGATGTGTTGGCGGAAACCCCGTTCGTTCGCACCCAGCAGCTCTCGCAAGCGGCGCACGATGTAGGTGACGACTTCTTGCGGCCTACGGTCGCCGAAGTCGCACAGCACAGCGAGGACAAGGGAATCGGGGTTGTCCTGCGCCAGCAAGCCGGCACAGTCGACGCGGTGCATGTCGACCAAGCCATAGCGATAGGCGAGCAGATCCGGCTCGTCGAGGCCCGCCGGCATAGTCAGGCGATCGGCTCCGATGTAGATCAGGAATTGTCGGATCGGTCCGGAGTGTCCGGCAAGGCGAATATCCGTGTAGTAACGCAGCATCCGAAGCGGCATATTCGCAGCAAGGCTACCATGACGGTTCGGCGGCTGCGACCGACAGGACATGTCAACCCTCGAAGATTTGGGCCATCGCACGCTTTGCCGCGGTCTGATCCGGGAGTGGGTAGCTTCCTAGGTAGTGTTGACATTTATGGAGTCAGAAGTAGCGCGTCAGCTCGATCCGGATGAAATCGTCCGCTCTGAACGCCGCAAGTGGATCGCGGGGGACGATACCCGAAAAGAGCTGGCCCTCGAGGGAGAGCTTGTAGTTCTGTCCGATGCGGCGACTCGCCTCGACTCGAAACGATTTGCCGGAGTGATCGAGATCGAAGATACCGCCGGCGAGTAGCTCACTGCTCTGGGTGTCGTTGAAGGTCAGTCGGGTGCCGATAAAGAGGTCGTCCTGCAGCGGCGAGCTCGCAGCGAGCCGACGCGAGTCATAGTGGTATTCGGCCAATACCCCCAAGTCAAGCGGGGCGTTACGGATGCCGACGAAGGTGTATTCGAAGCCGCCGACCGCCGCACGATAGCTTTCTTTTTTGGTATCATGATACACGGCCTCGAGTTTCCATAGCCACGCCTCGCCGGTGTATTGAAATTCCAGACCCGCCTGCCGCAGCTGGGAGTAATAGGGAATCAGGACAGCCGCACCGTGCTTGGTGCCGAGCAGGAGCTCCGGGGCGCGTGCGATGCCGTCGAACCAGGAGAGCGCCGCATCGACGGCGCCGATGGTCCGATTCCAGCGCAGGGCGTAATCGAGGTGCTTTTGCTCCACCCCGGACTCGTAGCGCGCCCGGTCGGTGGCGACTACCAACGGCGTGCGCAAGCGCCCCTTGACGCCTGGAAAGGTGCGTTCGCGAAACCAAGGTAGCAGAAAGAAGTCGATCGAGCCGTTTTCCAGAACCCTGACAACGCGCACCATGGGTTGGCCCAGCTTGTCTTCGCCGTCGATATTCTCGATCAGATCCGTCTGATTGATGATGTCGACCAGGTGCTGGGATTCGGTCACCCCCCAGAACACCTTGTCGATGCCAACGTGGACTTCCCAATCCTTGGTCACGCGCAGATATTTGAGCTCCCGGATATCGGCGTGTGTGCGTTCCTCGTCCATGCTGTCGACCCGGAAGAAGGGGATGAAGCTAACTCCCCGCTTGCCGTCGTTCCAGCGCCGGCGGAGCTCGGGCTGGAAACTGAGCGACAGACCGTTGTTCTTTTGTTCGGGCCATTGGGCGGCGGAGGGAATGGTGCGCAGCTCGACGGCCAGATTCCCGGACCATTCCACCGGGTATGCCACAGACGCGACCGCCATCAAGAACGCCGGTAGCAGCCTTTTTACAAGTTTCATCGGAGTGTGCCGCCGGGTGGTGGGTAAATTTTAAGTAGGAACCGATTCGATCCCCTCTCCCCAGGCCCTCTCGCTGCGCTCGGGGCAGGCTCTTGACCAGGTAGCGCAGGCATTCCGCCTGCCCATTTGTCGGCGCATTTGCCGGTGCCCACTGGCAGGCGAGACGCCTGCACTACGAGGGCGTGAGAAATCTGTTGAGGATCAACGCAGGCGCGCCAGGGCATTCTTGTTGAAATCACCACTACCCAGGCCGGTGCCGAAGCGGATATTCGACCATTTCAGCGTGGTCGCCTTCCCGGTCAGGTGGTTGCGCATGGACATCTCGTCGGCGCGCCAGTAGTTGCCGTAGGAGCGATAGTCCTTCCACTTCAGGGTCTTGAGGGTGGGCACCTTTGCGGTCGTAGAATTTCAGCTTTACGTGGCGGTATTCCGTGGTATCGAGCCATACGACCTAGCGTGAATAGCCCGAATACTTATAGGCCGGGATACGCTCCAGTACATGGCATCGCCAACCGCCGCCGCAGGTCTCCTTACGCAGGTATTTGTAGCGGTATTTCTCGACCTCCTGCGAACCGAGGTCTTCGTAGGCGAACTCGCTGCCCATGAAGGAACCGGATTTGTTGCGCGAGGCGATGCGCTTGACGCGCTTCAGGGCCGGCAGATAGAGCCACTGATCGTCCGGCCTCAGGCCATGGGAAAAGGTCAGCATCGCGGTCCCCCTGACGTCGGCTGGCTTGTCGAACAGGGATAGGCTTTTGTCGCCGTCGCCTCGCACTTCCAGCGTCTTGGTACGGATCTTGCGCACACTCTTGCTGCCACTGCGGTTGCGCAGGATCATAACCAGGTCGGCGGTCTGGTCCTTCCAGCCACTGTCGCGCCGATCAGCCGCCTTTGCGATACGCAACCCCTTCTCCGCAGCGGTCTCGGCCACGAGCGGTGGGCTGAGAACCAATAAGATCTGAATCAAAACCAGTTGTCTTTTCATCGTTTCCTCCTGCATCGCTTGCGGGCGGGGATACCCCGCCATGTTCAGAATCGTTGACGCGGCTCACCGCATCCTACAATTTCGTCGGGGAGAGGGCACTGCCACGCCCGTGTTCCCCACGTTGCAGCCATTCGTCCAAGCGCATCAGCAGCGGGGGTAGAAATAAGAAATCGCACACCAGGGCGAAGGCGATCACGATCGAGACCAGGCGCCCCATGGCACTATTGAGCTCGAACGAGGAGGTCGCCAGCACCAAGAATCCACCGATCAGGGCGATGGAGGTCACCCACAGGGCGACGCCGACCGTCTCGAAGGCATAGCGGACCGCCTGGGTGGCATCGAGCCCTTGCTCGCGGCGCGCGCGCAGATACTTACTCAGAAAATGGACCGTATCATCGACCACGATGCCGAGGGTCATCGCTGCCACCACGGAGACGCCCAAGCCAATCTCACCGTCGATCAGGGCCCACATGCCGAATGCCATGCCCGCCGGTACCAGGTTCGGAATTAGGCTCACGAGTCCGTAGCGCCGAGACCTCAGCGCGACCATTAACAGCAGCGAGATCAGGACCAGGGCAAGGACTGCGCCGCCCAGCATGCTGCGAATGTTGCGGGTCCCGATATGCGAGAACATCACCGTCGGACTGGCACCGTAAGTGAGGATGTCCTGCGTATGCCGCTCCATCCAGTCGTAGACGCGCTGCTCGAAGGCGAGCACCTCCTTAGTCGAAAGGGTGTGTAGGGTCACTGTCATGCGGGTCGCCCGCTTGTCGATATCGATCTGGTTGTTGAGGTCCAGACCATAAGGCAGCGACATCTCGTACAGCAGCAGATACTGGGCGGCGAGGTCACGCTGTTCGGGCAAGCGGTACCAGGCATCCTCATCACCGTGCAGATTGCGATTCAGGCGCTTGAAGATATCCGTGATGGTATTGACATGTACCACCTCCGGCTGGGTGCGCAGCCAATCGGCCAGCACCTCGATCTGCCGCTGGTGTCTGGGTGAGGCAACGCCGCCCGGTTCTCCCGTGTCGAGCGAATAGTCGATGAAATAGATGCCGCTCAGGTTGGCGGCGATAAAATCGGTATCGGTGCGGAAACGGATGCGCTCGTCGAAATAGTGCACGAAGACGTCGTTGGTCTCGTTCATCGGCACCAGGGCGACCAGGGTCACAATAAGCGCGCCCATTCCGACCAACAATCCGCGGCGCCGTCGGATCACCCAGTCGGCAAGCCGCAACATCCTGTGGCTCTCCGACCGTCGCCGTTCGCGCACCAAAGACGGCAACAGGGTCGCCAACGCCGACAGGAAGGTGACCGAGAGGACGAACGCGATCATGACACCGAGTGCGGAGATGGTGCCCAGGTGCCCGAACGGCGGTGCCTTGGAGAAGTTCAGCGTCAGAAAGCCGATCGCAGTGGTCACCGAGGTTAGAAAGAGGGGGGCGAAATTGATGCGCAGACTCTCCGCCATGGCCTGTTTTTTCTCGTGGCCCCGGCGTAGGCCCTGCATCCAGTTGGTAAGGATATGGACACAGTCAGCGACCGCCAAGGTCAGGATGATGGTCGGCGCGGACATCAAGGGTCCGGTCAGCGGCACGTCGGACCAGCCGGCGATGCCCATGGCGGCAATCACCGAGAAGAGGATCACCAGCACCGTCGCCAGGGTACCGACCAGGCCGCGCAATTGCAGCAGGACGGCGACGACGATAATCAGCAGCGCCAGCGGCAGGAGATGCGTCATGTCATACCGGGAGGCCTCGGCGAAGGCGTTGTTCATCATCACCACGCCGCTCAGATAGACCTTGATCTCCGGGTAGGTTCGCTCCACATAGGCGGCGATTTCGCGCGCCTTGGCAACGGCCTCCGGTACTTCCTTGCCCGGGTTCTTTCCCGGCAACTCGACGATGACATTGACCGCGGTGACATGGCCCTGGGGCGAGACCAATCGCCGCACCAGCAGGGGCTCGTTCAAGGCGATTGCGCGCACCCGGTCTATCTGGTCCGCGGTCTTAGCCGTAGGTTCTTCGATCAGATCGATGACCGTCAGATCGTCGCCTTCGGCATAGGTATGCTGGTAGTTGCTCAGGGAATCGACGCGCATGGAGTAGGGTATCTGCTAGGCCTGCTCGGTGATATCGACAATCGCCTCGAAGACCTGCGGCGTAAAGACATTGCCCGCTTCGGGCGCCAGCATGATCAGCAAGTTATCGTTCTTGGTGTAGGTATCCTGCAGGGCATCGAAGGCAGTGAGCTGCGGATTCTCGTCACTGAAGAACACCCGGTAGTCGGTCGAAAACTCCAGAAACCAGCCGCCGCTCCCGGCCAGTGAGACCAGAAGCAAGGTCACTGCGATCACCCACCAGCGGTGGGTCAGGATCCAGCTCGAATAGGTCTCGTTCACTGTGTCTCCCCGTGTCTCCGGCGTAACCGAAAGATCTTACTTTGCTTTATTTGAATAACCTATATCGGTTGCAAAACGACAATGGAAAGGTGAAGCTTGGTTCTGAAAGATCTCTCCCTACGAGAGGATATTCCCTGCAGTCGGGATGGACCGGATATTGTAGCCATTTAACATATGAAAACAGTCGGTTAGAGTTAAATATCAAGCGTACCCGGACAAAGCTCCGGGTTGCCGATGCGGCAGCGGATATGAAAAAATGCGGGTGGTGCTTAACGTGTAGTGATGAACTCTCTGGTGAACCTTTTTCTTCTTCGATGGGATCATCACACGACCACTACATATTAAGCACTACCAAAATGCGAAAGAGAGCCATCTTACGAGAAGTCCCTTGATCGATCCGGACGGTTTCAGGCCCAATGTCGGAATCATACTGACCAATACCGAGCGCCATCTGTTCTGGGGACGACGCACGGGCGAGAATGCCTGGCAGTTTCCCCAAGGCGGCATCAAATCGGACGAGACGCCCGAACAGGCGATGTTTCGGGAGCTGCGGGAAGAGGTCGGCCTTCAGCCCTACCATGTGACCCTGCTCGGGAGCACCAAACGCTGGCTTCGCTATCGCCTCCCCAAGCGTTTTATCCGCCGCCACTGCACACCCATCTGCATCGGCCAGAAGCAGGTGTGGTTCATGCTTAGGGTAGATTGCGGCGAAGATGCCTTTCACCTCGACCAGTGCGACACCCCCGAGTTCGACACTTGGCGGTGGGTGGGATATTGGCAGCCGCTCCGGGAGGTCATTTACTTCAAGCGCCGTGTCTACCGGCAGGCACTCGAAGAGCTGGCTCCCCTACTCTATCCGGAAGGCCCGCCCCTGCGTCAGGCACCATCCCCCGGACGCCGGACCATGCTGCGGCGCAAACTGGGTTAGGGGCAATGCCATTAAGGGTACCTTTTCCGCGCTGACGGTGTTGCGGTTCGTCACGATAGGCCGGCTATTCCTCCTCGCCGCGCCTTTCAGCTGAGAAAAACCCCTCGCAATCGCCCTCCCTCGGATAAATGTCAACAGCCCCTAATGTCAACCGATCTTAACAGGGAACAGATGCAAGAACAGATCGCCCAGGTGCTGGAGTGGGTCGAACGTATCCTGGGCCGGGAGTGCCGGTTGGAGCCGGCCTCGAGCGATGCCAGCTTCCGCCGCTACTGGCGAGTGCGTCCGGATGCCCGCAGCTATATTGTCATGGACGCCCCCCCGGTCGCGGAAGATATCGAGTGCTTCGTGCGCATCGCCGAGCGACTGCGATCGTTAGGGTTGAACACCCCTCAGCTCTACGCCCAGGAGCCCGGCCGAGGTCTGTTACTGTTGGGGGATCTAGGGACGCGGTGCTACCTCGACGCCCTGGACCAGGAGAACGTGGACCGGCTCTATGGAGATGCCCTGGCGGCCCTGGCGGTCATCCAGGCCTGCGCGTCCACTGAGAGACTGCCCCAATACGATAGCCCCTTCCTGCGCCGGGAGCTGGCGCTGTTCCAGGATTGGTTGCTCATCCGCCATATGGGATGGGAACTTTCGGACTTGGAAAACGGGGTGCTGGAGTCGGCCTTCGATTTTCTGGTGGAGCACGCACTGGAGCAACCCCAGGTGTGCGTGCACCGGGATTTCCATTCGCGGAATCTGATGGTCACGGCCCCACCGTCGCCGGGCATCCTGGATTTTCAGGACGCAGTAATCGGGCCCGTAACCTATGATCCGGTCTCCCTGCTGCGGGATTGCTACATTGCCTGGCCGCGGGAACGAGTGGAGGACTGGGCACGGAGTTATGCGGCGCTGGCGGTGCACTCGGGGATCCTGCGTCCGGAGGACGAGGATCGCTTCATGACTTGGTTCGACCTCATGGGGGTCCAGCGCCACCTGAAGGCAAGCGGTATCTTTGCGCGCCTGAAGATTCGGGACCACAAGCCCGGCTATCTGACGAACATCCCCCGCACCCTAGGCTATGTGCTCGAAGTCGCTCCAGAATACCCGCGACTGACGGCGCTCGCGGACCTGATCCGTGAGCGTGTTCTTCCGGAACTCCTGGTCACCGGATCGTCGTCGGGGCTTGCATCAAAGCACCAAGACCAGGATAAGGACACCCAGTAAGACGCGATACAGAACAAAGGGCAACATGCTGACCTTCTCGATGAAATTGAGAAAGAAGTGGATGGTGAGATAGGCGACGATGAAGGACAGTAAGATGCCTGACCAGAGGGCAAACCAGTCTACGGCGGCGGGGGATTGGATGAGCTGGAGGGTCTCCACGCCGCCAGCCATGAGGATGGTGGGGACCGAGAGTAGGAATGAAAAGCGGGAGGCGGCCTTGCGGGTCAGGCCCAGGATGAGCCCTGCTGTAATGGTGATGCCGGAGCGGGATGTGCCTGGAATGATGGCAATGACCTGAAACAAGCCGACCAGCAGCGCGCCCCTCCAGCCCAAGCCGTACTCGTCCCGGGAGCGACTGCCGCGGATATCCGCGATCCAGAGCAACAGCCCGAAGCCGATGGTGGTACCGGCGACCACCAAGGCGGTCAGCTGATCGTTCTCCCGCAATAGCTCCAACAGGGACTTCAAGGGTACCCCAAAGAAGACGGCCGGGATACTCGCCACCACCATCATCCAAGCGAGCTTGGTATCCGGCGTTGCGGTTGGCCGCACCTTCGGCGAATCCACAAAGGCGGTGGCCATGGCGGTAAACTCGCTACGGAAGTAGAGTATGACTGCAGCCAAGGTGCCGAGGTGAACCGCCACATCGAATGCCAGGCCCTGCAGCTCGTAGCCGAACAGGAGGGGGGCCAGAATCAGATGCCCGGAGCTGGAGATAGGGAGGAACTCGGTAAGCCCTTGGACGACGGATAACAAGGCGATCTGGGTAGTTTCCAAGGTCATACTCTGGGTCGGCGAGAGTGCCTGGTACAGATGTTCTCAATTACCGATAACATTGCGGGTAGTGCTTAACATGTAGTGATAAATTTTTGCTGAACCATTTTCTTCTTCAATCTAGGCGCGGAGCGGGTAGTGTGAGGCTATGATATGCATACATTATCCATCAACATGTCAGGGTATGAG
>Ga0126326_1000553_pt1 | contig 10400 bp, 12 predicted proteins | sample InaspJWI67metaG_FD_94485 | JGI IMG/M metagenome (GOLD analysis project Ga0126326, IMG submission 94485) | Marine gutless worms symbiont microbial communities from Oahu, Hawaii - Inanidrilus sp. 1 OAHU.JWI-67 metaG | ecosystem: Host-associated > Annelida > Digestive system > Unclassified | place... | reverse complement strand
TGATCTCCATCTTTGCTTCCTCTGTTAGCATGGGTCGCCCTCCAAATAAGACGGCCCGATTTAAACAAAGGTGGGTCAATAATTTTGTCCGGAATGGGTCATTTTCCTATGTCCGATGACACCGCGCTTGATTTCCTGTTTGAGTGCTTTGCGGCGGGCTTTGCGTTCGAGCTTTTTCTGCTTCTGCTTTTGCTTGAAATGCAGTCTGAAGGCCTCCGGATCGGATACCCCCGCATCGAGCGCGAAGCGCATCGCATCGATCTCGTCGTTGACCTTACTAATTTCGATATGGCCTTTCTTCGACTTCCTGATGCGTCGTGTGGCCACGGCCGATATCACGACGATAATCAGTATGGCGACGACGAAGGTGGCCAGTTTGGCGGCAAACAAGCCATAATCAAATAAGAATTCAGTCACGCTTTATCTCCTGTTGGTCCAGTGTGTCTGATTAACTCCAGTAATCAGATATGGGGGCCAATTAAACGGGATCAATTATTGTTTCATGAAAAGTGAGCAGCGACAGTAAATTGCTCTGCGCGTGGCGTCCAGGTCAGATCGGCAATCCAATGGCTTGACTCAAGGATTCGAGTCTTGACTCATTGTTTTTTTACAGGGCAAACAATCACCGAATTGTTTTAGCAAATTTCGAGAATTATTTCGTTTACATTGCGGGCTTTTTTAGCTATAAATTGACCCAAGAGCACTTGCTCTTAACGAGACTTGGCCGGAGCTCAATCTACTATCTGTTAGCGAACCCTGCCAAGTCTTTTTATTGGGTGATCGGAATAGCCAGCAGCGGGATACGTGAACCAGTTCGCAGTACGCAGGGCAACAATTCATTATGATGAATATTACTCTTAGGTCAGTTATTCGACCTAATTAGCCCGCCGGTTCCCGGTGGGTTTCTTTTGCCAAACCAGCTCGTATATTAATATCCGCAGAGCAGGGCGGCCCCATATCTGATAGCCATAGCTTGATAGCGGCTGCGCCTGCGCGAGTTATCCGAGCCTGACTCGAACAGAATTGCCTTAACCGGCTGCTGCCGCCTAAAATACCGCAGTCTAACCATGAGAGGCAGATGCCTGAAGGACCTGAAATTCGGCTCGCCGCGGATCGCGTCGCGATGGCGCTAGTCGGTCGTACCACAAACGGGGTGGACTTTGAATTCAAGCGCTTGCGGCGCTTCGAAGCCTTGCTGACCGGGCAGCGGGTGATCGCCGTCGAAACCCGCGGCAAGGCGATGCTGACCCGCTTCGCCAATGATTGGTTCATCTATAGCCATAATCAGTTGTATGGCCGCTGGTATGTTTGCCCGCATGGGGAAACGCCCAACACCCGGCGGCAGCTCCGGCTGGCGATTCGTAACAGGGATTACAACGCGCTGCTTTATAGCGCTTCCGAAATCGAGGTTCTGGCGCGACAAGATTTGATTAAGCATCCGTTTTTAGCACGAATCGGTCCTGATATTCTCACCGAAAAACCCAGTCCCGAAGAAATTGTCGGGCGGCTCCAGCTAAAACGGTTTCGTAACCGTCAGCTGGCTGGTTTACTGTTGGACCAGCAATTTCTGGCCGGGCTGGGCAATTATCTGCGCGCCGAAATTCTAACCGCGGCGGGTTTGCACCCCCTGTGCAAACCCGCGGACTGTAACCGGCGGCAATTGTTAAACCTTGCCCGGACAATTATTCGACTCACGCGCAGGTCTTATCGCACCGGTGGTATTATCAACCCACCGGGCCTGGTCAAGCGACTTAAAGCGCAAGGTAAGCTGGCAAAGGAAGAGCATCGCTTCAACAGCTATAACCGGGCCGGGCAAGCCTGCCATGTTTGCGGCCACAATATCGAGACTTCGAACGCCGGTGGTCGCAAGATGTATTTCTGCCCCTATTGCCAGCCGCAACCAAGCAAGCTTTGGACATAAGCTCAAGCAGTGCGCAAACCGGTTCCGGAAAAAGTGACAGCTTGTGACAAGATAAGCATGTTTTTGGCCGACAAAGGGTTAAACTGGATAGTGGCGGCTCTCGAAATCTAATGATCAATATTCTTACTTACAACATCCATAAGGGCTTCGATCGATACAACCGTGATTTTGTTTTACACAAGATCAAGGAGCAGCTGCGCAACGCCGAGGTCGATGTGGTCTTGCTGCAGGAAATCCAGGGACGTCATTTTCATCATGAAACCCGTATTTCCGCCTGGCCAGAGGTTAGCCAGTTCGAATTTCTGGCCGACAGTATCTGGCCGCATTACGCCTACGGTAAGAATGCGATCTATCGCAAGGGTCATCATGGCAACGCCATTTTGAGCAAGTATCTGATCGTGGAATGGAATAATCTCAATCTATCGCGTTTTCAGCGGGCCAGCCGCAGCATGTTGCACGGCAGAATCGAGTTGCCGGACGGGCAGGGCCGGCTGCATTTGCTTTGCGTGCATCTCGACTTGATCGGATTCGAACGTAAACGACAAATTCGGGAACTACGGCGTTATATCGAATCCACCATCGACCGGGACGAACCTCTGGTGCTGGGCGGTGATTTCAACGATTGGCACGGGGGTCTCGGTAAAACTCTGGAATCGCAGCTGGGGATGCAAGAAGCGTTTCGCAAGTTAAACGGCACCTATGCCAAAACTTTTCCGTCGCATCGACCCATGTTGCGCATGGATCGAATCTACTATCGCGGCATCAACCTGGTCGATTCGTTTTGCCTGCAGCGACAACCCTGGAACGAACTATCCGATCATCTGCCGCTCTACGCGCGATTCGCTTTCGGTTAAACCGGTACGTGCGGCAAGGGCAACAATTATTCTTTACGCCCGAGACCTATTTCGACGGGTTGCTGGCGGATATCGATAATGCAGACACCCATATTGGTCTCGAAATTTATATCTTTGAACTGGATACTATCGGTGAGCGAGTGCTGCGGGCGCTGGAACGGGCGATCGCTCGCGGGGTAAAGCTACAGCTGTTAATCGATGGCGTCGGTTCGTACCGGGATGCAAATGCCATTGCCGAACGTCTCGACAGCACAGGTTGTGAGTTGCGCGTGTTTCACCCGCTGCCCTGGGATTTCTCGCTCTACCGTCGCGCGTTAAGCGCGGGGCGCTGGTATTCGAAATTCTTGCACTTTATTGCCGCGATCAATCATCGCAATCATCGCAAGCTCTGCCTGATCGATGGCAAATCCGCATGGCTGGGGAGCTATAACATAACCGACGATCACTTCAATCGCCTGGCATCCGGCGCCGATGATTACTGGCATGATACCGGCCTCAGGGTGACCGGACCGATGGTCAACACGCTGTCGGATAATTTTGCCGAAGTCTGGAAACGCAAGACGGTCAAGGCCGGCAAGCGTTCACTCTACTTTCTGGCAAGCAGGGAAAGGTCGCACCGGCGGCAGCGAAAACTGCAACTGCTGCAAATTCTGGAACTCGCACAGCGGCGAATCTGGATAACCAATGCCTATTTCAATCCGACTCATCGGCTGCTGCAAATGCTGAAACGAAAGGCGAGGTCCGGTATTTCCGTCCAATTAATGGTGCCCGCCCGCTCCGACATCGTTTTCTTTCCATTGCTGGCGCGCAGTTATTACGCCGATTTACTGCAGGCCGGCATCCGCGTCTACGAATACGATAAACGGGTACTGCATTCAAAAACCATGGTGATAGACAATCAGGGCCTGGTAGGCAGCACCAATCTTAACTACCGCAGCCTGTTTCACGACAGGGAACTCGATCTGCTACTCGATGACACGGCATTGGTCGCGCGCCTGCAGCAGCGTTTCGACGACGATATTGAAAACAGTATCGAAATCACCTCGCGCAAACCGCGCAACAGCGGCTGGCTGTTGCGTCCCCTGGGCTGGCTGGCGAGATTTTTGCGCTATTGGCTATAGCGCGCCATCCCCACCGCTAGCAATGCTTTGTAATTGCAAAATAAGTTACCTTAACTATACTTAATAACTTATTGAATTTATTATACTAAAGAGAAAAGGATTTACGGCTAGCATAAATCTCCGGATAATCGGCGACCCGCTATACTTTGGTTGACTATGAGTAACACTGAAAACGGCTTCACTTGGCGCTCACACTCCGCATTCGTTATCGTTGCTGCTGGTGCTACCTTGAGCCTGAACGATTTTCTGACCTTTCCGGTACTGGCCGGTCAAAACGGCGGTGGCGCATTCTTGTTGCTTTATCTGCTGTTCCTGTTTGCGCTCGGCTTACCGTTGCTAATGGTCGAACTCATGCTGGGCCGCCTAACCAGAAGCGATCCCTCGGCTTGCTTGCGCACCCTCTCGCAACAGTATAAGGCTTCGGTTTACTGGAAGTTGGCCGGGATTAGTTCGATGCTGGCCGCATTTCTGATCGTGTCGACCTTTAGCGTCATCGCCGGCTGGTCGCTCGCTTATGCGGTGCGCGCCGCAATCGGTCTGTTCGATGGCGTCACCTTGGAGTCCGCCAGGTTGTTATTTGATGATTTGACGATCGATAGCGAACGAATGTTGCTGTGGCATACCTTGTTTGTCGTCGGCCTGGTCGCGATCTGCGCGCAACCACTTAAAAAGGGACTCGAAAGAATGATGCTGATACTGGTGCCGATGATGATTCTTCTGCTGGTGATAGGCTTAATTCTGGCACTGACATCTTCCGGCATTACCGATAGCATCCGCTATATTCTTTATGCAGATTTTTCGGCAATTGATTCCAACACTCCGATACTCGCTCTGCAACGCGCTTTTTACACGCTTGCGCTCGGCATCGGCGTCATGATCGCCCTTGGGCGTTATCTGCCTGGCGAGGTATCGATTGGTTATTCTGCCGTGCTGGTAATTGCGGTCGATTTCCTGTTTTCGGTTTTTACCGGCCTGTCGATTAACGCGCTCATGCTTTCCGCCGGTTACGAGCCCGGTGCCGACAGCCAGTTCGCCTTCCGCATCATGCCGGTTATCCTGGACCAGTTTACATCCGGCCACCTGTTCAGCACCTTATTCTTTTTGTTGATGACGATTGCGGCGCTGACGTCTTCGGTAGCCTTGCTGGAAGCGCCGATTACCTATTTTCAGCGCAAAAGCGGGAATTCGAGGCTGAAGGCGGCGGTATTGCTTGGCGTGGGCGTCTGGCTGTTTGGTCTGGGTGTCGTGCTGGCGCATAGCGTATGGAACGGCGACGGCTTCACGGTCGCCCTGTTTTTCGGAGATCAGGCGGTGCGGCTGATCAACAATGCCGGATTTCACGATGTACTGGTGTTTCTATCCAGCCACCTGATTCAACCTTTCGTCGCGTTGCTCCTGTGCTTGTTCGTCGCCTGGATAATCCCGCGGGAAGTCAGCCACAAGGAATTCGCGCTGTCCCGGCAATTGAGTTATGAAACCTGGAATTACTTGATCCGATATATCGTCCCGGTACTGCTGCTAATTGTTATACTCGCTGCATTTGGACTGATTTGAAGTGCCGCAAATATCTCGCAGCGCATTGCTGCCGTATCCCGCCCGATTCATGTACGACCTCGTGAATCAGGTCGAGGACTATCCCGAGTTTTTACCCTGGTGCGGGGGGGCCCGGCTCCATCGCTCCGATGAAACTTCGTTGGAGGCCTCGATCCAGATTTGTACCGCGGGCCTGGATCAGTGGTTCAAGACGCGTAATTCGATGATACCCGGCGAGTCGATCGAAATTAACTTGGTGGATGGCCCTTTCAAGCAACTACAGGGTTCTTGGCGGTTTACTTCGCTCGGCGACGAAGGCTGCAAAATCGAACTGTCGTTGCAGTTCGAGTTTAAGCGCGGCTTCGCCGCGGCCGTCATCGCACCCGTTTTTACCCGCATTGCAAATACTATGGTAGATTCGTTTTGTGAGCGCGCACGCGAATTGTATGGATGATAAAACGTTAATTGAAGTGGCTTATGCGACGCCGGCAAAGCAGCTCATCGTCGAATGCAGCGTTGCGCGGGGCACCCCCGCGCGCGACGCCGTACGCCAGTCGGGAATCGAAGAGCATTTCCCCGAAATCGACACGGACAGTTGCGAACTCGGTGTTTTCGGCAAGGCCATAGCCATAGCCACCGATTACGAACTACAGGATGGCGATCGCATCGAAATATACCGGCCCTTGATCGCGGATCCCAAGGAGGTTCGCCGGCAACGCGCGGCGCAGGGATTAAAAATGAAAAAAGGCGGCGGGGCGGTTAACCCGGAATGAGATCGCCATCGATCCTCGCCAGCAAATCGCCGCTGAAAGTAAGTCTCATGACACTCTTCTCGATCTTGCCATCTTTGCCGGTTTTCAGATAAAACACGTAATGCCATAAATCGGGGTGGTGCAAATCGACAATCGACGGCGTCCCCAGCAAAAATTCGACCTGGTTACGGGACATGCCGATCTCGAGCTGATCCACCAGCGCCGGATCGATGCGCTGCCCCTGGGGTATATCCATTCGATACACACAGCCCGACAATGTTACAATCGCTAGTCCGGTTATCAGGGCCGTTTGTAATAGTCGTAGAATCATACTTTCCGACAGTTGCTAATCAAGGCGCGATGATACTGACAGGATCTAATTGCTGCAAACACTGACAGGATCTAATTGCTGCAAACACTGACAGGATCTAATTGCTGCAAACATTGAGAACAAAATAAATGGAATCGGCTGACATAAAAAACGCGGGATTGAAGGTAACGCTGCCGCGTATGAAAATTCTGGAATTGCTGGAAAGTTCCGCGAATCGTCACCTGAAGGCGGAAGACATTTATAAGATGTTGCTGGATTCGGGTGAAGAAATAGCACTGGCCACGGTCTACCGGGTTTTGACTCAGTTTGAAACCGCCGGTCTGGTAACGCGTCATCACTTCGATGGCGGTCATGCCGTATTCGAAATCGACGACGGCGAACACCATGATCATCTCGTCGATATTTCAACCGGCCGGGTGGTCGAGTTTTATGATGAGATTATCGAGCAGCGGCAACAAGAAATCGCCGACAGTTATGGTTTTACCATCACCGAGCACACCATGGTGCTTTACGGTAAGTTCAAAGAAAGGTGACGATCTCAAGCCGACGCGGCGCTTTGCCCTCGGATGCCTAAATATTTTAATAGCAACGCATTATACATTCGGGCCTGGGGTGTAATGACTCTAATTGCGGCTAGTCTCGCGACGAAATCATTTCGCTGGCATGAGCTCGCGATTGGTCGGTTATCTTTACCCCGCCAAGCATGCGGGCAACCTCTTCCAGGCGTTCGGCCTCGTCGAGGGCGGCGACCGCGGTCGTGGTGGCGCCCCCGGCGCTGGTTTTCTCGACGCGAAAATGGTGATGCGCCCGGGAAGCGACCTGGGGTAAATGGGTGACGCATAAAACCTGTCGATCCTGACCCAGCAAACGCAGCTTATTGCCGACTATTTCGGCGATACCCCCACCGACGCCGCTATCCACTTCGTCGAATATTAACGTGGGTATCTGTGACGACTCGCTCATGATCACCTGTATCGCCAGGCTGATGCGGGACAGTTCGCCGCCGGATGCCACCCTAGCCAGGGATTTGGGCACCTGTCCGGGATTGGTGCTAACCAGGTAGCGGATATCGTCGATACCGTTGGCGCTCGGCTCCCGGTCAGACTCGATATCGATCGCAAAGCGGCCGTTCGTCATCCCCAGCTGCTGCATCACCTGGGTTATTTGTTCCGACAGGCTGGCCGCCGTCTGTTTGCGTTTGAGCGACAACTCCCCGGCGCTGAAAAGAAAATCCTCGCGCGCCTTTTCGAGTTCCGCGGCAATCGTCTCGAGATCAAAGCTATTGCCCCGCAGCAGCTCTAGTTCCTGTTCCATGTCGCGTCGAAGCGAGGGCAGGGCGGCTACCTCGACATGATGTTTACGCGCTAGATTTTGCGCGCTGGCGATACGCTCGTTGGTGACTTCGAGGGCTTCGCCATCGAGGTCGATGCCGTCACGGTAAGCGCGCAACTCGGCGGTCGCCTCCTGCACCTGGATCAAGGCCGCATTGATCAATTCATGGCTGGCGGACAAGGCGCCGTCATTGCTCGATAACTCGCCCAGCCGCTGTTCGCACAGGCCGAGTGCCGATTGCAGATTGTGTTCTTCATCGTCATACAGCAGTTCGAGCACCTCGCCAGTCTTTGCGATCAGGTTGCCGGCATTCGCCAAACGCCGATAGTCTTGCTGTAGGCTTTCGAATTCACCCTCGGCGAGGTCTAGTTGCTGCAGTTCGCTGCAATAAAGCGCCAACAGGTCGACGCGTTGTTCGCGTTCCTGGGAACCCGAGCGCGCCTGCCGCAGACGTTGTTGCAGGTCGTGATACTCCCGATATTTTTGCGCCACCTCGGCGATCAGGCCCGGTTCGCCGAGAAAAGCGTCCAGCAATTGTCGCTGGACCTGCGATTTTTGCAGTGACTGGTGCTCGTGTTGTCCGTGAATGTCGATTAGTAGGTCGCACAGGCCGCGCAACTGTATCAGGGTTGCACTATAACCGTTGATGAAAGCCTTGCTGCGGCCGTTGGCATAAAGTACGCGGCGGATGACGCATTCGCCGTCAGCGCCCATTTCGTTGCTCGCCAGCCATTCTTTCGCGGCAGTGTGTCGATCGAGCCGAAAGCAAACCGAAATATCGGCGCGTTCGGTGCCGCTGCGAATACTGTCGCTCTCGGCACGGTCGCCCGCGGCCAGTTTAAGCGCGTCCAGCAGAATCGACTTTCCGGCGCCGGTTTCGCCGGTCAGGGCGCTCAAACCCGTGTCTAAATCGAGTTGCAACGAATCGATAATGGCGAAGTTTTTGATCTGGATCGAATCGAGCACTAGTAACTTGCGCTCCAGAAAAGTTTTTCGCGTAACACTTCGAAATAATCGTAGTCCTCGGGATGCAGCAAGGTCAGCGGTACGCCATAGCGCGTGATAAGAATACGGCAATTCTGCTTGACCAGCCGGGTCGAATGTCCATCGTAGCTGACCTTGGCGAGCTGCGAATCCCGCCCGAGTCGCACTTCGATCGGTTGATCCGCGGGCAACACGATCGGCCGGTTACTCAGCGTATGCGGGCATATCGGGACGATGGCCAGCGTCTCGAGCGAGGGGTGCATTATCGGACCGCCACCGGACAGGGCATAGGCGGTCGAGCCGGTAGGCGTGGTGACGATAACCCCGTCGGAACGCTGGATATGAATTAATTCGCCCCCGCTCGAAATTTCGTATTCGATCATGTTGGCCGATTCGGGGCTATGCAGGATGATGTCATTGAGCGCGATATTGGTCGCTACCAATTTATCATTCTCAAAAAATTTGCCCTCGATGAAAAATCGCTTCTCGACGCTATAGCGTCCGGCGACCACTTCGTCGATATAGGATTCGAAATCATCAAAAGACACGTCGGCTAGAAAGCCCAGCCGGCCTAGGTTAATTCCGAGTAAGGGGGTATTTTTGTCGGCTAGTGCGCGGGCCGCGGTCAACAGAGTGCCGTCTCCGCCCAGCGAAATCACCAGGTCGACGTCCGCGACCACCTGCTCCAGGGGCAGGCTCGATATTTCGGCCAGCTTTAAATTGAAGTCGAGACAATGCACCAAGACCTCGGCATGGCGGGCCAGAACATCGGTCACTTTTATAATACTTTCGTGGCGCAACTGCATATCGCTACGCACCACCAGACCGATTGATTTGAAGTTTGCCGGCATAATCTGGATTTTTACCTGGATTCCTCGATTTACGGGGGTTTAGTATACCGCTAGAATTCTACTGTATTACAAATGCGACTAAACTGCGGCTTGGCAACAATATATCAGACCCGATGACTGAAAAATACGAACTTGATGACCGCGCCCAGCTTTTGTTACGGCAATTGATCAACTCGTATACACGTGATGCCCAGCCGGTTGGCTCGAAGAATCTGGCGCAGCTATCGGGTCTCGATGTCAGCTCCGCGACCATACGCAATATCATGGCCAGGCTCGAAGATATGGGACTGGTAGATTCACCGCATACCTCGGCGGGGCGGATTCCAACCGAGGCCGGCTATCGCTTTTTCATCGATAGCTTGCTGGAAGTCGACAATCTCGAGAAATCGGCGCAACAGGTGATTTCGCAAAGTTTCAGCGCAAATAAAACTTCCAGTGACTTGATTCACAGCGCCAGCGACATTTTGTCCCGCGTCACTCACCTGACTGGCATCATCAGCCTGACTCACACCGCACCGACCGAAATTCGTCATATCGAATTCATGAAGCTGAGCGAACGCCGGGTGTTGGTAATCCTGGTAATAAACAAGGATGACGTGCATAACACATATGAGCCGCCCCCGAGTCAAGGACAATAGCCGATAAGCACCGAAGCCGTTAGGCTTCAGTGCCGGTTATCGTCGATCGAAGCTAAGATGCTGGCTTGGATTCCAATAAAGGT
>Ga0126326_1000552_pt1 | contig 10423 bp, 9 predicted proteins | sample InaspJWI67metaG_FD_94485 | JGI IMG/M metagenome (GOLD analysis project Ga0126326, IMG submission 94485) | Marine gutless worms symbiont microbial communities from Oahu, Hawaii - Inanidrilus sp. 1 OAHU.JWI-67 metaG | ecosystem: Host-associated > Annelida > Digestive system > Unclassified | place... | reverse complement strand
CGGTTAGTTTTATTGGCCGGAGGTTTTTGCATTTTCGAAAAACGACCCAGGGAGATCAGACATGAAAACTGTATCAAAACTGCTATTGGTAATCACGGCCTTGACGCTATCCGGGCCCGGCTTTGCGGCAAAGGATCCGCTGAAAAAGGCAATCAAGGCGCGCCAGGGTGAAATGCAGCTGCGCTCATTCAATGCCGGGCCGCTGTTCGCGATGGCCAAGGGAGAAATCGAATACGACGCCGCCATGGCGTCGACGCTCGCCGGAAACCTGAAATTAATGCTCGACCTCGACAATGGCCGCGCCTGGGCCAAGGGTTCGGACATGGATAATTACAAGGGCGAAACCACGGCGCTAGCGAAAATCTGGACCACCTATCCCGAAATCGGTAAATACGGCAAGAAGTATGCCGCGGCGGTTAACGATCTGGCGGCCGCTGCCGGCAACGGCCGCGGCGCGCTTAAATCCAAAATCGGCGCGCTGGGTAAGTCCTGCAAGGGCTGTCATGACGAGTTCCGCGAAAAACAGTAACGGCCGAACTCCGTTGCAAGGATTTGAACTCGAAAAAGTCTGGGACCCGGTGACACGCATGTGGCACTGGGTCCTGGTGCTCGCGGTCAGCGTCGGCTGGAGCTTCGGCAAGTTCATGTCTTTCGATACCATCCAGTGGCATTTCTACCTCGGCTACCTGATTCTCGCCCTGATGCTGTTTCGTTTCCTGTGGGGATTCATCGGCCCCGCTACGGTGTCTTATCGCGCAATCATCCCGACGCCCGCGTCGTTAATCGCATATCTTAAGAATATCGGCCGGCGGCAGCCGAGCGGATCGCGCGGCCATAATCCGCTTGGTTCGATATCGGTAATAGCAATGCTGATATTCATTACGGCGCAGGGTATAACCGGGCTTTTTATCGAATCCGACGATTTTTTCGAGTATGGCCCGCTGGCCGGTTATGTGTCCGAAGCGACGGTAAGCCGGTTGACCTGGTGGCATCACTTTAACGCCGATGTCATCATGGTTTTGGTAGGGCTGCACGTCGCGGCCATATTATTCTACCTGCTGTGGAAACGAGAAAATCTGATCAAACCGATGATCAGCGGCTGGAAATGGGTTAAACGCGATCAGGCCGAATCTTGATTAACCCGGCGACGCTATACAGCGCGATCAAGTCTTCCACTGGCTGATCGAATTGGCGTAGTAGTGCAGCACATCCTCCGATTCCCCGCCGACGCGATACAACCCGTCCCTGTAATCGATAAATCCGCGGCCTTCCAGCATCGCCAGCGCAGCCGCGAGCACGCCTTCGCAGGCGCTGGCCGAAATTGTTATCGGCGCGCCCTGCGCCTGCAACTGCGCGATGCGCTCGACCGCCAGCGATTTTAGTTCGAGTTCGCTCAGCCAATCCCGTTTACTTGCCAGCAGGCATTCGCTCATCAATGCCACCGGCAGCACCGGCACTACCGCGGCGATTTCATCCATCAACCGTTGACTTAACAGCCTGATATTTTCAAACCGACTGCCCTGGTCGAGCGCCGGCAAATCGATATCCCGCTCCTGACAAAACTGAAGCATCGACAGCGGATGGCCGAAATTGACGCTGGCGTAGCCGAATCGCAGCCAGCGTTTCTTGCGCGACATCAGCAGAGTTTTAAACGCGAACCTGACACTTGTCTTGATCACAAACCAGGCGCTCCTGCGGACGGCCGTGGGATCGAGCCTGCGCACCAGGCTCAAATCCTCGACTACGCGATCGTAGTTTATCCCGACCGGGACGAAGACGACATCGCGGTCATGCTCGCGGTGATAATCACGCAGCATGTAATCGAGAAACCCCTGTTTCGGCGCGCGCAGCCGCCCATCGCGGGTCAGGCCGCCCTCGAGAAAAACGGCCTGGCAAACTCCGGCGCGGGTGGCCAGATTGACGTAACGTTCGAGCACCCGCCGATAGAGCGCGTTGCGCGAATTACGGCGCACGAAAAAAGCGCCCATGGATTTAATCAGCGTTTGCAGCGGCCAGATCCGGGCCCATTCGCCAACAGCGTAGGACAGCGCGGTTTTCTCAGCGGCCAGAAAAGACACCAAAACGTAATCCATATTGCTGCGATGATTCATGACGAATACGACGCTCGCATCGGGATCGATGCGCGACAACTCACCATCGTCATGGAAACCGACGCGCACCCGGTATAACAACCTTCCCAGCGATTTGGCCAGCCAGTAGCCAAAACGAAAATAAACATAGGCGTTGAATGAAGGCGCGATCTCGTTGGCGTAGCGGAAAACCTTGGCCTGCACGACTTCCTTGGGCATATTGTTTTCGGCGGCGAAATCTTTCATCGCCGCTACCACCTTGTCATCAAAAACCAGCTGATCGACCAGCGCCTGCTTGCGCGTTAGCTGGAACGGCCTGATTTCGATATCGAGACGGGTGTTGAACTCCTCGATGACGCGATTGACGCGGCGTCGCAAGTACCAGCGGAACCCGGGCAACAGCACGCGGTCCAGCACTAGCAACAAGGCCGTAATCGACAGCAGTAGAAACAGCCAGAATGGAAGCGTGATCGAACTTTCCATAACGAATCAGTGTGGCATGTTCGCCCGGCGACTACCAATAATTTAGAGTTAGGGGTTGTTCAACCGCGCCAGACTGCGATAGTGTCCATGGCGGCAAACTGCATGTCCATGCTGACCCCGGATCAGGTCAAGCTGGTGAGACCCCCAAGCTTAATAACGAGGGTGAGATATGCGGGCTAGGAACGCAGGTAGGAAGCGCCGTTGACATCGACGATGCAACCGGTCATGAATTCGGGCGCTTCCAGCGCCAGGAAAGCGATGGTTTTGCCCAATTCCTCGGGTTGCGCGACCCGTCCGATGCTGCTCTGATTTCTGATATTATCTCCCTCCGCCGAAGCCAGCACTGCGGCCGCCATTTCGGTCTCGACAAACCCCGGGGCCACGGTATAAACAAATACGCCCCTGGGACCCAGCGCCTGCGCCAGCGATTGTCCCATGGCGTTCATCCCGGCCTTGGAGGCGCCGTACCAGGGCATTAGCGGTTCGCCGCGAAACGCCCCGCGTGACGACAGGTTGACGATGCGCCCGCCACCGCGGTCAATCATTTTTTTACCCGCGCAGAAACACAGATTGGCGGCGGCGGTGAGATTGGTATCGACGATGCGGCGCCAGGTCTCCCGCCAGGTGTCGTAATCGATATCCTCGAAATTAAGACGCTGCGAAATTCCGGCGTTATTAACCAGCACATCCAGTCCGCCGAAAGCTCGATCGGCCTGTTCGATCAATTGTTGCGCGGCTTCGGCGTCGACGATATCGCACTGAAACAATTGATGGCCGTCACCCGGCAGGGCCGCCAGCGTCGCCTCGGCGCGTTCAAGGTTAGCGTTGTAATGCACCCCGATTCTGGCGCCGCGGGAAGCACATTCAAATGCCGCCGCGCGACCAATGCCGCCCGAGGCCCCGGTAATCAGTACTGATATGCTGGTAGTCATATTCATAACGTCCTGTCGACTCGCCGCAATGATAATGGAAATAGGAAACGAACCCCAGTAACTTGAAATACTTGCTCCAAAACTAGCAGTGCCGACAGCATTAAATCCTATGATCGGCATTGTCGCCAAACAAAAAAACTATCCGGCGTGGCCGCTGAGACCAAAAAACGAACAGTCCCGGCGACGGCCGTTAACGGCTAGAGGTGGGATAGTATGACTTGATGACGGCGACGGCAGTGGTCGGAGCAGCGTCAAACTAAGTGTGGATTCGCCGCTACAGATCGTGAAGTTTTAATCTGCGGGAACCTGCCCGACATGAGGTGTAAGCTAATCGGGCATTCCGTCGAGCGGCGGTAAACCGCGCGGGATATTTTTAGCAGCGTCGTAAAACGGCGGCGCAACCAGTTCGATCGGACAATCCTTGCCGTTACGATCGGCGATGACGAGACCGGCGGCCGTCATGGCTGCGGCCGAATCGAACAGCCCAAACCCGACGCCGCACTGCAGATAAGGCGAAATTTCGTAGGCGCTCACCCGGCCCAGGGATTCACCGGCGGACTTGATCGCGGCACCATAGCGCAGCGAGCGGGGTTCGCATTTAAAACCGGTGAATCGGGTTTCCCGGCTCGCCCCTTTGAGCGCGTCGCGGCCAATAAAGCCGTGACTGTCCAGGTCAACGAACCTGCCTAGCCCCATATCGTAAGGCGTCGTCTCCCAGCCCATATCCGTACCGTAATTTAGAATGCCGCCCTCGATGCGGCGAATGTTCATCGCCAACTGGCTACAACCCGCCATACCGAACTCGGCGCCGGCGTCGATCAGGTGATCCCACAGGGCGGGCCCGTCAACCTCGGGATCCAGGTTGTAAACCTCGAAACCCAGCTCGGCCGACCAGCCGGTACGGCTTACCAGCACCTCCTGTCCGCCCATGCGACCCTGGAAAGCATCGAAATATTTAAAGCCCGGCGGCGCGCCGCGGTCACAGGCGCGCGCCAGCACCGCCATCGAGTCGGGCCCCTGCACCTGCAGCACCCAGGACCGGGGATCGTGGATCTCGACCGCGAAATCATGGGCATGGGCCACCAACCAGAGGTAAACATCGGCATCGGCATGCACGTACCAGTAGCGATCCGTGTCCAGTTTGAACAGGATACCGTCGCAAACCAGACCACCGCCTTGATGGCACAACAGGCCGTAACTGCCGCGCCCCACATCTAACCCGTCACAGGGGCGGGTGAACAAATAATTGATGAATTTAATCGCGTCCCGTCCGCGAATTTCGACCGGTCGCTCCGGCACGTCGAATAAGCCGACCGATTTTCGCAGCGCCCAGTACTCCGCCTCCGTATCCCCGCCGATCGATAACAGCACCAATCGACCGGCATATTCGCCACACAGCGCGTTTTCGTTCCAGCTGCGGGAAAACCAGGGAGACCTGGCGCAATGGCTAATGACCTTGAGTTGCCTGGGCGACATAAGATGCTCTTTAAATTTAATCAGGGCGAATGTTCGGCGCAACCTATTAAACGCAAACCCGAGCCCGGATTCAATCGGAGATTAGCCCGCAAACGCTTACTTCCCCTGAGCCTCCTGGATCGGATTGCCGAACACCCAATAGTGAGCCGTGCCATCCTCATTGTAGGGCGCACCCCTGAGCAGCTTGATCAGCTCGAGCCGCCGGTTTGCAATCAGCGCGTCGATCAGCAGCTGGAAACCAGTTTGATCGTAGTAATGACTGCGCGTCGATATTACCAATATTCCCCCGGGGCGCACCAGTTGCAGCAGTACCTCCAGGGCTTCGGGAGGCACATGTCCCAGGGTAAAAACACCCACCGATATCACCGCGTCGTAGCTAGCGGCGGCAAACGAATCGTTGGCACGCAGCATTTCGATGCCGCCGTTCAACCGCCGATAAACCCCGCTCGCTCGCGCCTGTTGGGTCATCGCTTCGGAAAGATCGAAACCATCGATACAGCGATATCCGAGAGCAGCCAGTTCTATCCCGACCAGACCGGTGCCGCAACCGGCATCGAGCAGTGCAGCGCCGGTATCCGCGAGATACCGCTGCAGCAGTCTGGCGCCACACACCGGGCCGCTATAGCCGGCGTTATCGATATCCAGATTGTAGCTGGGCGCCCAGTCGTCGTAATAGGCCCTGACCTTTTGCGGGTCCCCGTCGAGGTGTAAGGCAGCGTCAATCGCCGGGTTACCGGAAATCTTGTCATCGCTCATGCCCGCAGGGTATCACGAAAGCGGCCGTTATCATGCGGTTCCGGCTGCCGCAGATATGCGTCATGCGGGCATTGTCCTGCGATCGATGCAGCTGCTACCATTGGCGGCGAATATATCCGAACCGGAAAATCCGATGGCTGGCGACGACCCCCTGCTGCAACAGTTTCAGCTCAAGCACCTGACACTCAAAAACCGGTTGATGACGTCCTCGCACGAACCGTCTTATACCGAGGACGGCATGCCCAAACAGCGCTACCGACTGTATCACGCGGCGCGCGCGCAGGCCGGGCTGGCGATGACCATGACTGCGGGTTCCGCGCTAGTGTCGAAAGACAGCCCGCCGGCATTCGGCAATATCCTCGCTTATAAGGAAGAGGTGGTGCCCTGGATGCGCGAACTCACCGACAGCTGCCACCAACACGATTGCAAAGTCATGATTCAGCTAACCCACCTGGGACGCCGGGCGCACTGGAATCACTCCGACTGGTTACCGACACTGTCACCCTCCGGGGTGCGCGAGCCGGCGCATCGCGCCTTCCCCAAGATCATCGAAGACTGGGACATCGAACGCGTCGTCGCCGATTACGCCTTGGCTGCCGAGCACATGCAGACAGCCGGGCTCGACGGTATCGAACTGGAATGTTACGGGCATTTAATCGACCAGTTCTGGTCGCCGGTAACCAATTTCCGCGACGACGACTGGGGCGGCGCGCTCGACAATCGTTTACGATTTACCCGGCTGGTTCTGGACGCGATCCGCGCCCGGGTATCTGCCGACTTCATCGTCGGCTTGCGCCTCGTCGTCGACGAACAAATGGAAAACGGCATTACGCGCGAGGTCGGCCTCGAAATCGCGCGCCGCATGGTCGCCGGCGGGCAAATCGATTTCCTCAACGTCATTCGCGGGCACATCGACACCGACGCCGCGCTAACCGATGTCATCCCGGTGCAGGGCATGATCTCTTCTCCGCATCTCGACTTTGCCGGTGAAGTCCGTGCGGCGACCCGGTTCCCGGTATTTCACGCGGCCAGAATTGCCGACGTCGCCAGTGCGCGCCACGCGATTTCCAGCGGTAAACTCGACATGGTCGGCATGACGCGCGCGCATATCGCCGACCCGCTGATAGTACAAAAGCTGAGCGAGGGGCGTGAGCATGACATTCGCCCCTGCGTCGGCGCGACCTACTGTCTCGACCGAATATACTTGTCCGGCGAAGCCCTTTGCATCCACAACCCGGCCAGCGGTCGCGAAGCGACGATGCCGCATCAAATCAGCCGGCAAAGCGGGCAGCCGCAAAAGATCGTCATCGTCGGTGCGGGACCCGCGGGTCTCGAAGCGGCCCGCGTCTGCGCCGAACGCGGCCACCGGGTTATCCTGTTCGAAGCCACGCCCAAGCCGGGCGGACAGGTATTGTTGATGACGCGCTCGCCGCGCCGGCGCGAAATGATCGGCATTATCGACTGGCGCGTCGCTCAATGCGACCGGGCCGGGGTCGAACTGCGCTGCAATACCTACGCCGAGGCCGACGACATCCTCGGAGAAAGCCCCGATATCGTCATTATCGCCAGCGGCGGTTTGCCCGATACCGAGCTACTCGACAGCGGTAACGAACTGGCGGTCTCGGCGCACGCTATCATATCCGGGGATATCGCACCCGCGGCCGACGTCCTGCTATACGACGACGGCGCCGATCATCCCGGCTTGCAAGCGGCGGAGATCATTGCCGCGAGCGGCGCCAAGCTCGAATACGTATCGCCGGAGCGCCAAATCGCGCCGGATCTCGGCGGCACCAACCTGACGCCTTACATGCGCCATCTATTGCCGCTGGATGTGAGGTTTACGCTCTGCCGCCGGGCGCGGCACGCCCGGCGAGACGGCGCTAAAATCCGCGTCACCCTGGGCAGCGACTATGGTGATTTCCAAAGCGAACGGCTGGTAGACCAGATCGTGGTCGAGCATGGCACATTGCCGCTGGACGAAGTTTACTTCGCGCTCAAACAACTCTCGAGCAATCTTGGGGAAGTCGACTACGATGCGCTGATCGAAGGCAGGCCGCAGCGAATCGAGCGTAATGCCGACGGCAAATTCAAGTTATTCCGCATCGGGGATGCAGTCGCTTCGCGCAACATGCATGCGGCAATTTACGACGCCCTGAGACTGTGCAAGGACCTGTAAGCCGGCAATAACGGCCTGTTCCCACCGAGCCATCACCGCGCAAGCGGGAATGGCAAATAAAGCAGGTTCGCTAGATAAAGAAGATGCCGACAGAGCTTAGCAACCGCCCTTATTGCGCTGCATCGTCGGCGGGTGCTTTTTCTCGTCGGGGTGTACTCTTATTTCGACACAGTCGTCTACTTCAAAATCCCGGCTCTCGTGGTAGACGGTCATCTGACCGCCGTCGGACAGATTTATTTCGTAACGTACCGGCTCGGGATCGGAGCCGCCCGATAGAAACGGCGACAACAAAAATCCGATACCGATGGATACCCGGCCGCCGGTCGATATCGAACCGTAGAGGCTGGTCCTCGAACGCCTGTCCTTTTCGACCTGATCCATGCTGACATCTTCCTTGGCGCCGATAACACCGATCTTGGTAATGATTTCGGCCTCGCCTTCGCGGGCGCTCTTGGAGCTGCAACCGAATACCAGTAGCGCGCCCAGCAATATGATAGCGTAACGCATCGTCCATTTTCCTGAATATGACGTAACTAGTTTAACAGTTGAAAGTGGATTTAGTTCAAATCGGGGGGAGCCGCAGGGCGCGCCGGCGGATTCGGAATGCCCCGGGAAGGCAAAGCAACCCGGGGCTCGGGTGAAGCCTATTCCGCGTTGGCGAACTCGATACCTTTCTGGATATTGCCGTCGAGCGTGGCGCGCATGTCATCGAGCACTTTTTGCTCATAGTCGCTCAGCGGAGGGATCTCCGGAATCGAATCCACGCCGCCCTTGCCGAGCACCACCGGCTGCGCGTGAAAACTGCTGGAATCGTCACCGACCTGCACGTAACAGCACTCGGTAACGGACTCACCGTTCATCGCCGCAACCAACGACATGGTAAAGCGCGCGGCCGCCTGCGCCATCGACAAGGTGGCCGAACCGGCGCCAGCCTTGGCCTCGACCACTTCGGTGCCGGCTTCCTGAATGCGTGGGGTCAGGGCTTCGATGTCGGCCTGGCCCAGTTCGACCCCGGGAATGCTGGATAGCAACGGCAGGATAGTCACCCCGCTGTGGCCGCCAATGACGTTGACGTTAACTTCCGCGGTACTCTTGCCGGCGGTTTGCGCGACAAAGGTGTTGGAGCGAATCACGTCGAGCGTAGTCACGCCGAACAGCTTGCGCCGGTCGTACACGCCGGCGGCCTTGAGCACTTCGGCCGCGATCGGTACGGTCGAGTTGACCGGATTGGTAACGATCGCATAACAGGCGTTGGGGCAGGCTTTGGCGCCGGCGCCGACCAGATTCTTGACGATGCCCGCATTCATGTTGAACAGGTCGTCGCGGGTCATGCCGGGCTTGCGCGGCACACCTGCCGGAATGACGACGATGTCCGCATCCTGCATTGCGGCTTCGACATCGTCGCCGACGAATCCGCTGACGCTGACGTCGGTCGGGATATGGCTCAAATCGACGGCAACCCCGGGTGTAAACGGCGCGACGTCGTAGAGCGACAATGCACTGCCGGCGGGAAGCTGTAACTTGAGTAACAGGGATAGCGGCTGGCCGATTCCACCTGCGGCGCCGAGTACACAGACTTTCATGAGAAACCTCGCAGATCTTGAGTTTTAGACCGAGCATCATAGCCATGCCGGTGGCTATTCACAAGATTAAAGACTGGTCACGCAACAAGGTTTAATACAGACTATTGGCCGTCCCTATCGAATTCGGAAAGACATCCCGTGGAACCACCCCCGCGCGACAATCTGAAGCTCGCCGTCGGCGCAATCCTGGGCGGCTGTTTTGCCCTGTCGCTGGGCGATGCGCTGATCAAACAGCAAAGCGCGAGCTTCGTCATCTGGCAGATATTCTTGATGCGCTCGTTGATCGTGGTGCCATTCCTGATCTATTTCGTGCGCATCCGCAGCTGCGAGACATCGATCATGCCGCGGCTGCTCGGATGGACGCTGCTGCGCAGCCTGATCCTGATAGCGATGTGGGTAGTCTATTTCGCCGCGCTACCGCATATAGAACTGGCCATCGCCGCGGCGGCGCTATATACCACGCCGATATTCATCACGCTGTTCGCTGCTATTTTCCTGGGAGAAACAATCGCCGCCAGAGGTTGGTTCGCGGTGCTGCTCGGCTTTATCGGCACCCTGCTTATCCTGCAACCTCAGGCCGACGATTTTAACGCTTACGCGCTGCTGCCGATCATATCGGCAGTTTGTTACGCCTGCGCCATGATCCTGACCCGCAGCAAATGCCGGGGCGAAAGACCCACCGTACTGGGGCTCTGGCTCAACATCGGTTTCGTCTGTGTCGGCGCGTTCGCATTGATACTGCTGTATTTTTGGAGTCCAGGCGATGAAACCATAAACATGAATCCATTCCTGCTGGGCGCTTGGACCCCGATGTGGCTGGACGAGTGGCGCATCATGGCGATCCTCGCGGTCGCGATTCTTGGCGGCAGCGTCGGCGCCGCTATCGCCTACCAAAATGGCCCCCCGGCGATAGTCGCAACTTTCGAT
>Ga0126326_1000550_pt1 | contig 10505 bp, 10 predicted proteins | sample InaspJWI67metaG_FD_94485 | JGI IMG/M metagenome (GOLD analysis project Ga0126326, IMG submission 94485) | Marine gutless worms symbiont microbial communities from Oahu, Hawaii - Inanidrilus sp. 1 OAHU.JWI-67 metaG | ecosystem: Host-associated > Annelida > Digestive system > Unclassified | place... | reverse complement strand
CCATAATGCCTCGGCACCGGCATGATCGCGGCTCCCAACATGCATCCCGACAATCTCTCTGGAATCGCTGTCAGGTGCCAACCAAATCCATTGCTTGTTGTGCTTGAGCCCGACAAAAGACCATATTTCATCGCACTCTACAAAAATTTATCACTACATGTTAAGCACTACCCTTTGTTCATGTGTTTTGCCCCGATGGCATTGTTATCGCTCATAATGACGGGGATGGGTCTGAACGGTTACTCCCGTTGAGGTTTTACCCCTCGCACCTTTACGATTCAAACCTGCGGGCGGTCAGTCCGGTACGGAAAAGCCGTAAGGGGGTTCACTGAAGGCGAGCAAGGGACCGGCCGGGCTGCCGAGCCGTACCTCCCCGTGCTCTGCGGCCTCGATCTCCACGATGACCAGGAGCTCGTAGTCGCCCTTGGCGTTGATGCGGGCATCCACCACCCGACCCGTGGCCTGCTCGGAGCGGCTGCTGGCACTTTGGAGCGTATCGCCCGGCGCGGGCGGATTCTCCACCCTGGCCTGCGCTAGGTACATGCAGCGCTTGAGCTTACCTAGGTGTTGCATGCGTGCGACTACTTCCTGACCCGTGTAGCACCCTTTCTTGAAGCTCACGCCGTCGATCAGGTGCAGGTTGGCCATTTGGGGAACGAAGGCATCCCTGGTCTGCGGGTAGACGGTCGGTATTCCGGCCCGGATGTCGAGCAGAAACCAGTAATCGGCATTGACGACGGTTGCGGTCGCTGCCAGGTTGACCCATAGCGCCTCCAGCGCGGAGGGGCCCCCTAGGACCTGGAATCTGGGGGTAGGCCCCGGAATACGAATGACGATCAGGTCGTTACTGCGGGTTGTCTCGTTTTCCTGCGTCGGGACCGCATCCAGGTTGGATTCCAACAGGGACGGTGCGCAATCGCCGACGATAGCGATGGCGGCGAGCCGGTCGCTTGCGTCCTCGAGGGTGGCCTTGGTCTGCAGCAGGTACATGCGCAACCGCCGGATCGCGGCTTCCACTTGGGTATGCGGCAGCTGAAGGTAGATGATGCCGTCCGACTTGAAGGCGCGAAAGCTGGTGAGCATCCGCCCCTTGGGGCTGCAATGGCTTCCGATCTGACTGACGCCGGTGGAGAGTTGGGTTACGTCGTTCGTGAGCTGTCCTTGGAGGAAGGGCTCCGCTTCCGGTCCGGAGACGGCGATGAACCCGAGGGAGGAGAGCTCCATCAGGGCACAATCGGCCTCCACCGGGGCGTCCGGGAAGCGTAGGTTTCCCGCGTCGTCGATCCACGCGGAACGGGACTCGAGGAAGGTTTTCCAATGGTTGTTCATGGCGTCGGCGATATTTTCCGAATCGCATGGGATGGCTCGAACCTTCGGAGCCGGCATCCTTCATCGGCCATGGTGGCAGAATACCTCGCGTATCATGCCGACCAGCTGTAGGGTACGCGCATCACTGACCCGGTAGTACACCCGGTTGGCGTCTTTTCGTGCGGCCAGGATCCCCTTGTCGCGCAGTATGGCCAGGTGTTGGGAGATGTTGCTCTGGGATGTGCCCACGTAATTCACGATCTCCTGTACGCTGATCTCCTGACCGTCGAGAACGCACAGGATCTTCAGCCGCAACGGGTGCGAGATCGCCTTGAGCGAGCGGGATGCGCGTTCGATGTCGGCATCGTCGCCGAACAGGTCGATGGGCGAAGCCTCCGCATTCGAAGCGTGAAGTGTGGGGTTTGCCGGGTAGTTGAGATCGCCTACCATGGAACTATGCTCTTCAAGTATCATCATTTCATAATAAACTTTTTTTCAGAGATGCGAATCTTTAAACTCTGACCGGAAGCGGAAGAATCTCAAGGTAAGAGACCTTCGACAATCCCTTCATGAGATACCCGATTCCCGCCTGCGACCGAGCGAGTATCCCATTTTACCGTATTTTCCGTCCTCGGCGAGGTGGCTGGCAGCCGGATGCCGGACGCGCGGGCGCAGGAAGAGTGACTCCTATTGCCGCCCTCTTACTGGCGGTGATTGCTACCCTGGTGCCGGCGGGGGAAGATGGCGCTATCGAGAGCCGCAAGCGGGAGTTGGCCGACGTCGAGCAGCAGGTACAGGATCTGGAGAAGAACCTGGCTAGGGGCCGGGTCCGTCGGCAGGAGCTCAGGATGGAGCTCGAACGTCACGAACGCGACATTGCCGACCTGGCGCGGGCGGGGCATCAGTTAGCGGCGATGATCGGTAACCAGGAACAGGTCTTGGAGAAGCTCCGATGCCGATTGGCGGCGGAACGAGAAACCCTAGGTCGCGAACGCGCCGCCCTCGGGGGCTTGCTGCGTTCCGCGTATGCTATGGGGCGGGGGGACCACATCCGGATCCTGCTCGATCAGGAGAACTCGAATCGCCTGAGCCGGGTCATGGCCTATTACGGGTTTCTCAACCGCTCCCGTATCCAACGCATCGAGGCCGTAATAGAACGCGCGCACAGGCTCGACGACCTGACCCGGGGAACGGCGGAGGAAAAGGCACGGCTCGTCTTGTTGGCAAAGAAACAGGAGGCGGCCCGCGCCCGCCTGGCGACGGCGCAGGACGAGCGCAGCGCGCTCTTGGCTTCCCTGGAGCGGACCATCGCCACCCGGACCGAGCGCATCGAAGAATTGCGCGCCCAAGCTCTGGGGATGCGCGCGCTATTGCAAGGGCTCGAGCGACGGACCCTGGCGCTGCCCGAGGCGAGGCTGAGCCGGGTGCCGATGAAACGGCTGCGCGGACGCTTGGCTTGGCCGCTTGCCGACGTCTCACTCCTGTCGCGCTACAACAGTCTCAAGAAGGGCGGTGTCCAGCGTTGGGACGGCGTTGTCCTGGAGGCGGAGGAAGGCGCCCCGGTACGGGCGGTCTACCGTGGCCGAGTGGCCTATGCGGATTGGCTGCGTGGTTTCAGGCTGTTACTTATCATCGAGCATGACAAAGACTATATGACGCTGTATGGCTATAATCAAACCCTACTCAAGGAGCTGGGGGAGTGGGTTGCCGCCGGCGAAACGATCGCCCTGAGCGGTAGTAGCGGTGGCCATCCGTCGCCCGGCCTCTATTTCGCCATCCGCTACCGTGGTCGGCCTCTGAACCCAGAGCGATGGTGCCGGAACACTGTCGGGTCAAGACCCAGATCTTCCGCTACCTACTCCCCGGCGGCGCAACCGGCTGTAATTTCTCTGTTTCCACCCCGGCCTTCCCGGCCGACCAGGGACCGGCGCGTTGCCTTCCAGGTCGCCGCTTCACGAGTCCGTTTTCGAGCGACGTGCCGATGAAAAATCCATTCCGATCGCTTGCAACCTTTACGGCCGGCCTCCTCCTTGCCGCCGCCGGCGGTTATCTCGGGGCCGTTCTCGCCGAGGAGGCGAAGGCACACAAGGAGTTGCCTCTGCAGGAACTGCGTGTCTTTGCCGAGATCTTCGCGCGCATCAAGAGTGAGTATGTGGAATCGGTAGACGACGAAAAGTTACTCAAGAACGCCATCCGCGGCATGCTCTCAGGGCTCGATCCCCACTCATCCTACCTGGAAAAGGATGAGTACCGGGACCTGCAGGTCGGCACCAGCGGCGAGTTCGGAGACTTGGGGATCGAGGTCGGAATGGAAAATGGGTTCGTCAAGGTGATTGCCCCGATCGACGATACCTCCGCCGCACGCGCCGGAATCAAGACCGGGGATCTGATCATTCGCATCGACGACAAACCGGTAAAGGGTTTGAGCCTGAACGATGTCGTCAACACCATGCGTGGCAAGCCCGGCACCCGGATCATCCTGACCATCCTGCGCGGGGGTAGGGACCGGCCTTTCAACCTGGAGGTGGAGCGGGACACCACCCAGGTGGCGAGCGTCAAGAGCCGAACTCTGGAGCCGGGATACGGCTATGTGCGGATTTCCCACTTCCAGTCACGTACCACTGCGGATCTGCTCTCGGCCCTGAGCAGGCTTGAGAAAAAGAACGACGGTGGGCTCAAGGGCCTGGTCCTGGATCTGAGAAACAATCCGGGCGGTGTCCTCAACAGCGCCGTCGGCGTGAGCGATGCCTTCCTGGTCGGAGGGCTCATCGTCTATACGAAAGGCCGGGGCGAAGACGCGGAGCTCCGGTTCAAGGCCGGTCCGGACGATGTGCTCAAGGGTGCTCCCATCGTGGTACTCGTCAACGGCGGCTCCGCATCGGCTTCGGAAATCGTCGCCGGGGCACTCCAGGACCACAAACGTGCCATCGTTATGGGCCACCCCACATTCGGCAAAGGCTCGGTACAGACCATCGTGCTCATCGACGACGCCACGGCGCTCAAGTTGACGACGGCAAGGTACTATACATCTTCCGGTCGCTCCATCCAGGCTCATGGGATCGAGCCCGATATCGAGCTGGCCAAAGGCGAGCTCAAGGTTGCGGAAGTGCCGGATGTGGTGCCACTGAAGGAAGTGGATCTGGGCCGTCACCTGGACAATAACAAAAAACCGGCCGGCAAGGGCACGGACGATAAGGCCGGAAAGAACGAGACCGTAACGAAGAAACGGCTCCTGGCCGCCGAAGACTATGCACTCAGTGAGGCACTGAATGTACTCAAGGGTCTGAACATTCTGGGCCGTCGCGTGGAGGATTGAGAAGGTTATACGTGCCCACCTTGCCGGCGAAGGCGACGGATCATTCGGCAGCCGGTATCGATCACTATCCCAGATGAGGATTCGCAACCATGAGTGATCACGGAGTCAAAAGTCTTACTCCCCAACAGGCGTGGCAAATGCTTCAGGACGATTCCCGGGCGCTCCTGGTAGACATCCGTTCCACCATGGAATATCTGTTCGTCGGCCATCCGGCCGGCGCGGTTCACATAGCCTGGATCGACGAGCCCGAGTGGACGGTCAACCCGAACTTCGAGACCGAGATTCGGAAGCTGTTGCTCGGTGGGGCGGTGTGCACGCAGGAAAACCGCTGCGCGCCGATTATCCTCATCTGCCGCAGCGGAAAGCGCTCCCTGGAGGCCGGCAAGGCCCTGCTGGAGGGCGGGATACGGAGCGTCTTTCACATCGACGAAGGCTTCGAGGGGGATCTCGACGAACATCACCACCGCAGCACCATCGGTGGTTGGCGTTTTCGTGGACTGCCCTGGGAGCAATGCTGACAAGCTTTGCAGCCGGATCGCAGGTGTTCAAGCGAAGTAGTGAGTCTCACATGACTAATTCTCCATCCACCGCCTAGTCCACTACTGCCTGGACCTGGCCGAGCTGATGGAGACCAACCGGGTGGTTCCGGTGGTCATCTTCCTGTGCCGGACAACGGGTGTGACGCAATGGCTGCGTCTGAGCGGAGACCACGACACCTACCTCAATTTCCGCTATTTGAGCTGCGCCTTGGGCGATCTGTCCTACGAGCACTACCGCCACAGCGATAATCTGGTCGTGCGACTGAACCTACCCAACATGCAGTATCCTGCGCAGCACAAGGTAGCGGTCTGTACGGGGACTGACCGAGCTGGAACATGATCCCGAGAAGCAGCTCAAGTATTTGGATTTCGGTAGTGCTTAATATGTAGTGGTCGTGTGATGATTCCATCGAAGAAGAAAAAGGTTTACCAGAGAGTTCATCACTACACGTTAAGAACTACCTGTAAGATAAAACAAAGCTGCCGATTTTAAGATGTCATCGACTTGAATCGATTTATAGGTTTTGAAAAGATCCCGCTCCAAGAATCATGGAGATACCTCCAAAAGCGCCCCAATTGACGCAGGTCTCTATACAATCCCACGGATTTTGAGCCCGACTATGTGCGAAAAAATATTGCTGAATCAGATGTTTATCGATGTGGACTACGATCTAAGCAATCTCGAAACAAATAACCGCCTGAATTTATTCAATTAATATCCGGGATACTAGTGGTCTCTGGTTCTTCTACATTTTCACCCTCCTGAGGACTTACTTCGATGTTTTGCTGCCCGAAGAACCGTCAGAACGAGCCCAATATGCGCTAATTTAGAATTCTTCTTGTTTTGACTTATTTGTTGCGCACGCAAATAATATTTCTCTAGCTCATCTATCAGGCGATCTACGTCGTCATACACACATTTCGGACGCTAGATTCAGAGCAATTATACGCTATTTCGCGCACGACTTGCCGGCCTCGAAAATCGCCGAGCTGAGTGGTGTAAGCCGCGCGGCGATTAATCAGCTATTGATGAATCTTATTTTGGCGCACACCGTGTTCGCGGAAAAAGAGGCGCGGAGCAGGCGGTAAAACGAAGGAATTCTTCAAGCAGCCTCTTCTCTACAGCTAGAATTTTTGGTAGTGCTTAACGTGTAGTGATGAACTCTCTGGTGAACCTTTTTCTTCTTTGATGGGATCATCACACGACCACTACATATTAAGCATTACCAGAGAAAACTACGAATCGCGCGAATCGGCGCGAAAAAAATCTCTCGCTTCGGTTCTGGCAGCACTGCAAGGTTTGGTACGAAAATGCGTCCTCACGTCATCAATGCATCAGTGGGGCTGCGTGCCAAGGCGAAACCATGATATTGAGAATAATTTGCATTTGCATTCTTACAGCCTTTAAGATACTCTTTGAATTTGTAGTGGTAAATTTTTGGGGTAGTGCTTAACGTGTAATGATGAACTCTCTGGTGAACCTTTTTCTTCTTCGATGGGATCATCACACGAACACTACATATTAAGCACTACCCTAGATTTTAGCCCTCTCTTCTGGAAGAATACGCTTGGTCTGAACGAGTGCGTTCATTGATCAACCTAACCAAAGTGCGCGCGGGGTTGAACAGACGTTTGGGGTCTCGCGCCGAACATTGAGTGCTTGGTTAAAAGAACAGGCGAACGACCTCCCAGTAGTTGCAAAAAGATTCCCTGTTCTGGAGGAGGAGTTGTGGTCCCTTGTCTTTCGTAGCAAAGACAAAGTTTGGGTCTGGAGTGCCATGAATAGAGAGACCTGAGAATCGTCGCCTCTGCCTGCGGTGAGCGCAGCGAAAACACCTGTCGAATACTCTGGGATTGCGTATCGTCTGCTTGTAAAGAAGCCATCGTTTTCAGTGATTGGTAGTGCTTAATATGTAGTGGTCGTGTGATGATCCCATCGAAGAAGAAAAAGGTTCACCAGAGAGTTCATCATTACACGTTAAGCACCACCAATTTTTAGTAGCGCAGGCGTCCCGCCTGCAAGTGGGCACCGGCAAACAGCAGGCGAGACGCCTGCGCTACGGGGAGTTGTTCCCCCCTGCCGATGACTCACTCGACCACTTGAAAAATTACCACTACCCGAAATCGAATCGAAACGAAGAGGATGATCCCGTGAATCTGAAGAACATGTCGGTCGGCGACCTGGGGCAAGTGCTCGGCTTTGAAGAGGCCGGACGCAGCTATCGCAAGAAATTGCTGGCTATGGGATTGACCCCCGGAACCGAATTCAGCATCACTCGGGTGGCGCCCATGGGCGACCCGGTGGAGCTCCGGGTTCGCGGTTTCAAGCTCAGCCTGCGTAAGGGCGAGGCGTCGGCCATCCAGGTGGAGAAACGATAAATGGCGGATAGTTACAAGATCGGCGTCGTGGGCAACCCCAATTGCGGCAAGACCACTCTGTTCAATGCGCTGACCGGCGCCAGGCAGCGGGTCGGCAACTGGCCGGGGGTCACCGTGGAGCGCAAGACCGGTACCTGCCGCTTCGGGGGGGTTGATTACGAAGTGATCGACCTGCCGGGCACCTACTCCCTGGACGTCACTGGCGAAGACATCTCCCTGGACGAGAAGATCGCCCGGGATTTCGTACATGCCGCCGAGGCGGATCTGATCGTCAACATCGTCGACGCCTCCAATCCGGAGCGTAACCTCTATCTCACCGCCCAGCTTCTGGAGATGCGCAAGCCCCTGGTGGTGGCCCTCAACATGATGGACGTGGCCGAGTCCTTCGGGATGGAGATCGATGTGGAGAAGCTGGCCCAGCACCTGGGCTGCCAGGTGGTGCCGGTGGTAGCGGTGGATAACCAGGGTATCGATGAGCTCAAACACACCCTGACCGAGTCGGTCAGGGCACGGGTGGTGTCGGCCGTCGAGATCACCCATGATGCCAGCCTGGAGCAGGCCGTCGGCGAGTTGATACCGCTCCTTGGCGGGGCCGCGCAGCAGGCGTGTGCGGACCCCACCTGGCTGGCGACTCGCCTGCTCGAAGGCGACGACCTGGCGCGGGGCATCGCCGACGCCGCGGTGCCGCTGGAAAGATTGGAGGCGCTGCGCGCGGGGTTGACGGACGATGTGGACATCCTGTTGGCGGATGGGCGCTACGGCTTCGCCAATCGGGTGACCCAGGACAGCGTGAAGCGCAAGTCTCAAACCTCGCGCAACCGCTCGGACCGCATCGACCGCGTGATGCTCAACCGGGCCTTGGGCATCCCCATCTTCCTGGCGGTCATGTACCTGATGTTCATGTTTACCATCAACATCGGCGGCTCCTTCATCGATTTCTTCGACCTCTTCACCGGCACCCTGCTGGTGGATGGCCTGGCCGAGATCATGGGTGCCATGGGCTCGCCGGACTGGTCGACGGTGCTGATCGCCAATGGCATCGGCGGCGGCGTGCAGGTGACGGCCACCTTCATTCCGGTAATCGCCTTCCTCTACCTGTTTCTATCGGTGCTGGAGGATTCCGGCTACATGGCCCGGGTCACCTTCGTCATGGACCGTGCCATGCGCGCCGTCGGTCTGCCAGGCAAGTCCTTCGTACCCCTGATCGTGGGCTTCGGCTGCAATGTCCCGGCTATCATGGCTACCCGCACCCTGGAGCAGCAGCGCGACCGGATTCTGACCATCGTCATGGCCCCCTTCATGTCCTGCGGGGCACGGCTGCCCGTGTATGCCCTATTCGCCACCGCCTTCTTCCCCAGCGGTGGTCAGAACATCGTGTTCGGCCTGTACCTGACCGGCATCGCTGCGGCGGTGCTGACCGGGCTGGTCATGAAGAATACCCTGCTTCCGGGAAAGACCATGCCGTTCGTGATGGAGCTGCCGCCCTACCATCTACCCACCCTCAAGGGCGTGCTGACCCGCACCTGGGACCGGACCAAGAGCTTCATGTTCCGGGCTGGCAAGATCATCGTCCCCATGGTGCTGGTGCTCAATTTTCTCAACGCCCTGGGTACCGACGGCAGCTTCAGCGACGAGGAGAGCGACAAGTCCGTGCTCAGCGAGGTAGGACGCGGTATTGCGCCGGCCTTCTCCCCCCTAGGTCTGAATGAGGAGAACTGGCCCGCGGCAGTGGGCATCTTCACCGGCGTGCTGGCCAAGGAGGCGGTGGTCGGTACCCTGGATTCCATGTACACGGCCATGGCCGAGACGGAAGCCGCCGCGGCCGGAGAAATTGCCGAGGAAGAGACCGGATTCAGCCTATGGGGCGGTATCGAGGAGGCCCTCGCCACCATCCCGGCCAACCTGAATGACGCCATGGGCACCTGGGTCGATCCGCTGAATATCAGCATCGGCGACGTGAGCAGCTGGGAAACAGCAGCCGAGGAGCAGGAGGTGGCCACTGGTACCTTCGGAGCTATGGCAGCCCGTTTCGATGGCGCGGCCGGTGCCTTCGCCTACCTGCTGTTCATCCTGCTCTACTTTCCCTGCACCTCGGCCCTGGCGGCAGTCTACCGCGAGACCAACCTGGGTTGGACCCTGTTCGTGGCGGGCTGGACCACCGGCATCGGCTATATCGCCGCAACGGTGTTCTACCAGGCGGCCACTTTCGCGCGTCATCCGGGCCTGTCCATGGTGTGGATCGGCATGCTGTCGGCCCTCTTCCTGGTGGTCTCCGTCGGGCTACGTTGGTGGGGCCTGCGCGACAGGCAGCGCCTGTATATTACCGTCGCCGACGGTGCTTGAACAATAAAAGGTACGGGAATCGGAGTCCTGTGCATCTTGGCGCCGAATCCGGCCGAACCTCTCCGGAGGGTAACCATGATTTTTTCCGAGCTGAGGAGCTACTTGGCCGAGCACAAACGCGCGGCCCTGACCGACATGGCCCGGCATTTCGATACCGATGCCGATGCCTTACGCGGTATGCTGACCACACTGGAGCGCAAGGGGTGGGTGCGCAAGCTGCCCGAAGGCACCGATTGCGGCGGTGGTTGCTGTGGGTGTGACCAGGTACGTCCGGAGTTGTACGAACTGCTCGATACCTCTGATCCTTAAGCTTTCTCGAGGGCGGCAATCTGGCCGTTGAAATGTCAAGTCCCGCCAGATTATAGACACGTTTTTTGAACAGGTTTGGCTGCTTTTTATACCAGTTCTTCATCGCCTGAAGGGGTGGTATATGGCCTAACGCTTTTGGGGGAATGTGTTGATTATAGACTTGGACGTAGCGTTTGATGGTAGCGGTCAAGTGCTCGGCGGAGTCGAAGCGGGTTAGTGGCCAGGACCTCGGCGATGCGGCCATTGAAACGTTCGATCATGCCGTTGGTTTGCGGGGTTCAGGTTTGGTGAGCCGATGCGCAATGCGGTGG
>Ga0126326_1000549_pt1 | contig 10531 bp, 9 predicted proteins | sample InaspJWI67metaG_FD_94485 | JGI IMG/M metagenome (GOLD analysis project Ga0126326, IMG submission 94485) | Marine gutless worms symbiont microbial communities from Oahu, Hawaii - Inanidrilus sp. 1 OAHU.JWI-67 metaG | ecosystem: Host-associated > Annelida > Digestive system > Unclassified | place... | reverse complement strand
TTATCCTGGTTCATGGGTGGTGTATCCTTTCCTTTTTAGTGTGGCCGGTTGACTGCTGCTAACAATCTACCGGTGGATACACCGCCTTTTCCTTTAAACACAACTTTTAAATATAACTCCGGGATGAAAGATTTTTAGTAACCTGCGTGTCGGTGAGAGTTTGGCCATTTTACATTTACCACGTTAGCACTTATATCCGCGACTGAACGCCGAGGATAATTTTCTGCATTAATTTGCTTCTCACTGACATCTCCTACTGCGAGCAAGAGACTATGGCTGAGATGACTGCGCCAGTAGCTCTTTACACTTGGCGACAAAGGTGTTGGGGTCCTCCGGTACGAAGCGAATCCTGGGCGGCCAGCCCTTTCGGTGCAGATATACGTGTTGCGCAAAGCTTGCCCTGTCGTTATTGTATGACCACCAGGTTTCAACGAACCGTCGGAAAAGATCGGCCTTGACCGGTTTCGGTCTTACGACGATCTCAATAATCTTCTCAAGCGGGATCCGCAAAGTGCAAAATAGGATCTTTGCTCGCAACTCGATACGATCCTGGTAAATACGGTACTCTTGATTCCAGCTGAGTTGATGGGGCTTGGATACATAAAGCGGTTGTTCACTACTCATCGATCACCATTCGCTCACGCCAAAGTGAATTGATCATTATGAATTCTTTATACCATCAAAATGTCGCAAATCTCTCTCATATAATTTTCTCTTATTTAACTCGTTATAAATCTGTTGGTATCTTTTAAAGCTATCACTGATGCTATTTCGATTGCTTTAGTGTGAATCCTCCATCCACCACCAGAACTTCCCCGGTGACACCATCAGCTCGGGCGAGGTACAAAAAGGCCTCCGCTATTTCATCGGCACTGATCCAGCGCTTGATTAGAGTCCCGTCAATGAAGTCATCCTTTACCTTCTGCGGAACGTCATCGTAGTTCGGAGTTAATACAAAACCCGGTGCCACTGCATTGACCAGAATTTCCGGTGCAAGCTCCTTTGCTAGCGTTTTCGTAAAATTAATCACAGCCGCTTTGGCCGCGGAATACGCCATGATTCCTTCTCGTCCCGTATGTGAAATTCCGCGAATAGATGAAGTATTTATAATCTTCCCCCCTTGTCCTTCGCGCATAATTTTTGCTGCACGTATTGAACATAAAACGCATGAAAAGAGATTATCATCGAAGGAACTCAACCAGTGCTCTTTGGTGGATTCGAGAAAGGGCATCGGCGTAGCTGATCCTGCATTGTTTACGAGAATATCTAATCCACCGAAATGATCAACCGTCCGATCGAATAGGCGGGCGACTTCCTCTTCCCTGGAAAGATCCGCCTGAACGAATATAGCCTCCCTACCGCCCTGGGCTATCTCTTCGACAACTTTATCGCCTCCCTGCGTATTACGCCGAGAAGTAACAACCACCTTGGCGCCGTAGCGCGCATAGAGAAGGGCAATTGAGCGACCGATATTGGCCGCCGAGCCGGTAATCACAGCAATCTTCGAATGCAAATCCAAGTTTCCCTCCTTTCTCGCAATGTGTAGTATACAACCAAAACTCGAAGCTGGAAACTCAAGCACCTTTGGTAAGCGTAACTTCTTCACCCGGAATATGGTTTCGGAATCGGGATTGAGCAGGTATTATTTTCCCAGCTTTGATTGTCATTCGAGGTTCCAGAAGCTCTTTACCGACCAGTGTGTTTCCAGCCAAACCGTCCGAGAACAGGAAACTTCCCTCCAGAAGCTCGAAGATCGTAATGTCGGCGGGATTTCCACGCGATATACCTCCACGCTGAGGCTCATTCAATATTTTAGCCGGAGCAGTTGTTGTTTTGGCAATGACATCGTCTAAATCTAATCCCAAAGCAAGGAACTTGGACATGACAACCGGGAGGCTATATAGTGCCGGTCCCTGATAATTTGTACTGGTGATGTCTGTACTCAATACAGTTGGAATGATGCCTGCATCCAACCCGATCTTGGCAATTTTAAAACTGAAGTTGCTTTTTGCAGGTGCAACATCGAGAACGATACCACGCTCCATGGCGTCGTGCAACTCGGACAAGACACCCGTTTCAGTGAAAATAACACCGCCCGGTCTCGATGTGAACGTATGGGTCAGAATATCACCTGGTTCAAGACAGGGGAGCATACGCCGATTGAAATCTAACAAAGTTTGGTGGGATACGTTTTCTTCAAAATTCAAACCGATATGAATCATAAGTGGTAAGTGCGCCTGGTTGCATATCTCTTTGGCGACCTTTAGGATGGTCAAATCAGGATTCGCAACGAGATGCCCGTTTGCGCGGATTTTTATGCCCTTGATAATTTGTTTCTCTACCACCAACAATTCGAGCAAACGTTGGGTATCCAAATTCTCCCAGCATATTTCGGGCGAAATCATTTGACCGGTCGGACTGAGATGAAGAAAGCAGAAAATGTCGGTTTGAGCGTTGAGTACGATGTGATGTTTGAAGGCACTATATGCGGCATATCCAACGCTGCCTGCATCGCAGACCGTCGTTACACCGGATTTTACGCCGGCTTCCTCGGCATTGACAGCAATGGGCATGAAATGTTCAGCGACATGTGTATGTAAATCGATGATACCGGGGGTGAGCAATTGACCACTGATATCGATCGATTTCTGTGCCTGGGATGTTGGTATTGAAGGTGCTATCTCGGCTATTTTACCCTGATGAACGGCTACATCGCGAACGGCATGCAAATCTTGAGATGGATCGATCACGGTGCCATATTTTAAAACGAGGTCGAAGATCATAATTATATCTTTATTATTTTCTCAAGTGCAAGGTCATGACCGGGTTCTTTTTCAACTTCCAGCAATTCAAAAAATCCATGTTTTTTATATAATGACACTGCCTCTCTAAATTTTGATGATGTTTCAAGCCGAATAGATTTGTAATCATTTTTTTTTGCGTAATCTATAGCTTGATTCAATAGAAACAAACCCAATCCTTTTCCCCTTTCAGAAGAGGTTAAATAAAGCCTTTTTAATTCAAGGCAATCTTCCGTGATAGGTCTTATTACAATAAATCCAACAACACGTTTTTCCCGTAAAAGAATAAAAACGCCTCCTCTATAATTATCAATATGAAGATTGTCGATATCAGATACTGAATAATTATCGGGTATTGCGATTTCGTACTCTTTTAAAGCGCTGAATAAAATCTCCTTTATTTGTTCTATATCAGCTACTTCAGCCCTTCTGTAAGAGATATTTTTATCCATTTTTAAGTACTATTTCCCCCAATCCCCTCAGGAAGAATCTCTAATGTTGAGAACCTCTACTATCTGATCAACATGCAGCTTGCGATGGAATGATCGATAAAGCCTGAAATTTTCACCAAGACTTTCAATTTTGACAATCAAATCCGAAGAAGCCTCTTCCAGTTCACGATCTATCTCCTCAGCAGATGAAATCGCGAGCCTGGCAGCTGCCCTTAATGGTAGGGCCATCCATGTAGAAAGGAGTGATTCGTTGGTGACATCAATGTCGATCGGTGATGGTTCAACAACCCCGCTCTTTTTCCACTTTCGCACCAGAAACAGTGACCGCTGATCCCAAAACGCCAGATGCGCAAGCGCAATCGCGATTGTCCAGTCATCACCTAAAGGAAAGCTCAGCTCTTCGTCTGTTAAGCGCTCCACAAGCGATTTTAGTCTTTCACGCTCTTTGGTATTCTCGGTAACAAAGTCTCGATCCATATATCCTCCTTTCAATAGAGTAACAGCTTGCAGCACGCTGAACGGCAAAATGCGCGCAGAGTATATTGTCAACTTAAAAATCTGGCTGTCCAGCTCTCAATTTTTTTTGTTATTTAAATTGAGTTCGGAATAAAGTTTTCTAGCGCATTCAGGGCAAATTCCGTGACTGAAATCAGCTTCAGAATGGTCTCTGATATAAGATTCAATTTGATTCCAGTAGCCTTTGTCATCGCGGATTTTTTTACAAGAAGCGCATATTGGTAAAAAACCACTTAACAGTTTTACTTTTTTTAAAGCATCTTGAAGGGTTTCAACAGTTTTAGACAGTTTTCTTAAAAGAGGATTAGTGACATAAATAAAAAGCATAGTTCCCACTGCTACGGCAATCATGCCGATAAACCCACTTATTAACACGACTTTTATGAATGGCGCGCGGACCTCGGCAAGGTCAATTTTTGCAACGATGCCCAAGTCTAGTTCCCCTACCGGCTCGTATGCAGCCAGCACCTTAGTACCTCTATAGTCGAGGCCGATAATCGTGCCTGATCGTCCTAAAAATGCTAACCTCATTGGTTCTGCCAATTCCGATTCAAAGGGTACAGGTTTCGGGTTTTGAAGGTCATAATGACGATGACTTAGTAGGAAAACAATTTTATCACCTTCCTTTTTTGAAAGTGTAAATTCTCCAGTCTTTCCAAACCCTTTATAGTGATTATGCGCATCAGCGATTTGGCTGAGTGTCGCTTCTTTTGGACCATTAGGATAATCTTTACTGTATAAGGCATCAAATCGGGCAATTGCTTCAATCAAACGGGCTTGACTTTTGGCTGTCTCTACAAGGCGTGCCCGTTCCTCATTAATTGCCGTTCGGTAAAGCATGGCAATAGTAACAAACTCAACAATAATGGTTACAGTGGCCATTATGCAAATTAATATGATTACTCTTTTTCGTGGACTCATTTTTTGCTCTGATGAATTTTTAGTTGGATTAGCTGCAAAACCACAAATAAGCTTCGTGCCAAATATTCCGAACAAACACTGCCTTTACGGAAATCCGCTCAGCTTCTCAGGTCAGCTTCATTTGCATTGTTGATTTCGAGTATTTAAGTTCTAAGATTCGCTCCTTTTATTGCCCTAAAATGTGAACCGTATATTGTCTTTGTCAACTTTTATTGTAACTATTTGATCAAAGACTAATTCAGCTCAATCTTTTCAAACAATCTATTGGCTTCGCTAAGGGTTCACGAAGAAATAAATTCACAATTTTAGGCGTTGAGGCTCCCGTCGGGCAAGGCGCGAAAACGCAGGAATATCGAGATATTCCGAGTTTTCGCAACGCAGCCAGACGGGATGCATCGACGCCTAAAATTGTGAAGTTATTTTTGAGTGAGCCCTAAGTGGGCATTACGCCAATGATCCCTTAAACATCTGCTGCCGTTACCACATGTGTGTTGGCATCTACAGCCGACACATTTGGGATACCCTGAGCGGCACAGGCTCCGTTTTTACCTGCTGTACCAACAATAACATCTGCCGGTTCAGCTAACCGACGCAGAAAAACAATAACCGGCACAGCCAGCACCATGATGAAACCGCCTACAACATAGCCAGCGGCAATAGATTGTACCTGGGCAACGCGACCTAATCCGATTTGACCAAACATACTACCCCCACTGGAAACCAACGAGTCAAAGGAAATAACTGATGCACGCTGTTCAGAAGGGATATCCTGGTGCATATAAGCCTGACGAACCGGTCCCCACACACCGACTGTTCCCATTACAAGCAAATAGAGTGCCACAGCTAACCAGAACGAACCCACTATTCCCACTCCAATGGCGGCAATGGTCTGAAGGCCTGCTGCCCACAGAAGGAGTGTCGTGCGTTTGCCACAGAAGCGCGTAATCCACTCAACAATTGAGTTACCGGTAATAGTTGATAAGGCGATGAGCGCAGCCACAACACCGGCCACCCAGGTTAAATCGCGCCCCAACAACTCAAGAAAGTAGGGCTGCCAGGCATAAAACCCCCAGGCCATGAAAACAGATTGGATAAACGCAGCGATAATCAGGAGCCGAACCGATTTCTTTTTCCATCCGAAAGTAATACTTTCTTGAGCAATCTTCTGCATTTCGACAGGCATCCTGCTCAATTTCATCGGATGTGAAGTAAAACCCGGGTCGTGCATTGAGAAAAAGGCTACCACATACACCACCGCCAAGAGACCGGCGCGGGCTAAATAGGGAATAGATAAATCCAAGCTGCCAAGCAGGCCACCCCCAACCGAGCCAACCAACATTGCCAGGCCGCTTACAATCGAACCACGCGCAAAAACCTGGTCAAGTTGACCTGAATACCCGTTTGCCTTCAGTGCATCTACCAGCCAGGCCTCAACTGCACCCGAGTAAAAAGTGTATCCTAATCCCAGCACAACCGACATGAGACAGAAAAGCAGCAGACTGCCACCTGTCGCCGCTACACCTACATAACCCAGCGTCCCTATTAGCACGATAGTCACACTCAGAAGGAAAGAGGCGCGACGCCCGCGTGTATCAGCCAATACGCCGGTAGGAATTTCAAAAAGGGCCATACTGCCGGTGAAAGCCGCATTGGCGATGAAAACTCCCAGAATATCAAGCCCGGCTTCAAGTAGAAAAAGTGTATTAACGGCCCATATTACTGAAGTCGACAATGTGTAGAGGCCGGCAATGATAAGATAATTCCGAATGACCGAATCTGATTGATCATCGTTTTTCATTTTTAGTTACCGTTAGGATGTATAGCGATTTTCAAATCTTCGTTCCGTTTGAGGCAAACTAAAGATTCAGGATTTAAGTTACAAACCAGAATTTTTGCTCTTTTATAGAATTAAAGAGCGAGCAGACTCCGCCATAGTAAGCTATGGCTACGACGGCCGGGAGCGATACCGTGATCCGGTATCTGGTATCCTGAATCTGGCATCAATCATCTAATAAATAGAATCTTGGCGGATTGACCAATCCTGAATAACGGAACATTATTTTGACAACCACTACATTACCCCGATAAGTTTCATCAAGGTAGCACCAGTACCAGTCCTGACCGGTTTCAAGAGATTTAATAATGGGTTGATTTATTTGGTGAAAGAACGCTTGATCGTGTGATTGTTTTTTGACTCATCACAGCAACAGACTCAACCACAGAACCAGCACAAACGCAGGTGAACCCACTTATCGTCGAAGATTATTCAATCGATGCGGCCCTCAATGTTAGGCGTGACATTGGGATTTGGTCAAGATGCAGACATTTTTAATATATTGGATGTGGTCCTCATATTTAGCCCTTCTTAAAGGGTTTTCAACGACTTTAGTTTAACTCGGACCGATCAGCGACTTACCGGGAAATATACCAAAGCGCTCGTCTGAAATGAAATAACACCGTTTCCCGATTATTCAATCGGCATTAAGCCGACTTGATGAAGATACGATGTCATATTCCAGTAGTCGCTGTTCCATTTGATTTTTCCCTCATGTAATTCAGTGATTGAAGCACCACGAATCGAAAATTTCATTTCTTATTGTAGAATTCCAACGATTGCGTTTAGCTTTGCACGAGTGTTCTTTTGTTAACCAGCGTCAAAAAAATCTCTCTGGCTCCTCAACGCGAAGGAACGCCCGTCGATGGCACGGGACACGGCCAAAACGCCGTCGAGGTGATCGTATTCGTGCTGGAGTAATTCCGACAGATCCCCCTCAACTAGAATTTCTTCCTGCTCCCAATTCAGGTTACGAAACCGTATGCGGCACGACTCGTGCCGCATCACCCTGACCAGTAGATCAGGGAAACACATACAATCATCCCAGATTTCAATCATATCCTGACTCAGGTCCAACAGCTCTGGATTGATAAATACTGTGGAGACATCGTCAATATTCATGTAGATGAGACGTTTCATAACGCCAATCTGGGGTGCCGCGATAGCTCTGCCAACACCATATTGACTCCGGAATTTCATGAGTGTGTCATGGAGTTCGGATACGATCCCACGTATATCATCCAGTTCCTCGGGACGCACAAGGTCACTGATCTCAAATAACTTTGGATTTCCTAACAATAATATCTGTCTTACCGCCATTGTCTTTCCTTTTTCTATCTCAAGTCATTTTCAATTTCCATTACTTTATTAATCAATTTATCTGCTATTTCCTGATGCAGAGAATCAAATGGAAGAATCGGTTTCCGAACATTGAATGTCGGGTATATACCTTGTTTATAGAGCAGTCTTTTGAAGAAATGGATTGATATACTCTTTCAACAGTTTCCTGCTGTTCTTTATATTTGCATCTCCTGCTCCGACAAATACAGGAGCGTTGTCACCCGCAATTTCAAGAACTGCCGTAACCATTTTTATACGCTATTCGGTCGACAATTTTTGCACTTCAGAAGCCATTGCCGGCACAAGAAATCCGGCAACCCCTGCTTTTGAAGCCTCTGTTTCATGAACAAATCTTGTTTAATGCTTTGTTAACCCTAACGTTGCATAAATTTTTCTCATCTGGCATTGCCGACATGCGTGAGACGGTTGTGTTTTCTGGGCAGATGCTGGATGCTTGATACTTGATGCTGGATGTCTAGTAATACACTAATGATGAAATCCAATAACATCCAGAATCCAGAAACCAGGATTCAGGATCAGTCAATACTCGCAACGGTTTTCATCGCAACGGCCGAGTTAGAATACAGTATTTTATACAACTATAGGGTTAAGTTGATGGTCCACCCTCAATGATGCCGAAAATATTTCCTTCGGTATCTTTACAATATGCATGAAAACCAACACCGGGGATTTCTGTTTTTGGCACTACGATCTCTCCTCCAGCTTTCTTAATCTTGTTAATGAACTCATCCACAGATGGTACATCTATAGTATTTATGACCTGTTGCTCGGGCTCCGCTCGATGTTTGATGGCACCATTGATCCCTGGAACATCATCTTCTCCGGTGGTTGTTAACCAATAATCGATTGGTCCATCCCATTTTTGTATATTCCACTCGAAAACCTCTTCGTAAAATTTAATCGCCCTTTCTGGACTGTCGGCTCCTATTTCAAAATGTACAACTCTTTTCATGATATGTCCTTTCATTCAATTTTAAATTAATAGGTAAAGGCAGACATGATTTCATCTACAATCCACTCGGCTTCCCTCTTTGAAGGGATCATGGTGCCGGCAACTACAGGTCTACCTTTGAATTTCCTGATTTTAATTTCATAATAGGTCGTTCTGGGAGTATCTAGATACACACCCGAGTATACACCCGCAACCTGTTCGGCAGACAGCTCCGTGGTGGTCCCCATCCCTAACGTCCGGTTTACAATGGTTACGGTGCCTGGTTCCACGCGAACGGTCGTTCTTCGAAAAGCATAGGAACCCGCTCCGATCATGAACAGGAGGCCGAAAATCCCAAACATGGCAGGAAAAAAACGCGGTGCATCTGTGTATAGAAGTGCCAAGGCAAGTCCGGCCACAACTAACGACGTCATGCCAAGCCAGAGAGTCACAATCGGCGCCCTGTTTGCAGGAAAATATATATGACAACCTCCTCCGGCACTCTTTATGATCCTGATAGCGGAGTTTTTCCTGAATCGGGACCCTTCATTGTCCTTGAAAATGCGACGAGGTTCCGGGCCAAAACCGGCCTTTTCAGACTCACGTGAATCCCGGGTAATAAAGACAGGCACATCGAAGCTGGCGGCAAAATCGAATCCCTTCAACTCGGCTCGAACTCTCAATCGCCAGACGACTCGATCATCCGAGTCTACCGAGCTACTGGGTTTGCATGTATAAGGAATGGTAATACATATCGGGATGCCCATTCCCCCGGGGCGGATCTTAATAACCTCGGGGGGGAGATCGGTCTCGTCTTGCCATAAAATTCCCTCGGTTGTTGACTCGGAATCGGAAATCACCCGAAGGCACCTCAGCTTAACTCGGATGTTTTCCCGTGGTGCCAACCCGGAGCTTGTCTCAACAACTCCCCTTAGCTCACCCCCGATGATTCCCGGAAAGGTATCAAGAACTAATATAGCCCGACCGAATTTTCTCCACCGGATGGTCCGCTCAAATGCCCAGGCCAGAAGCGCCAGCCCGACCGCGGGAAACAGGCAGAGCAGAAAGACCTCGCCTCCTCCCTTTTCCAGAGCCTCTGGAATCATCATTGCGATGGGAATGGAAACGCAGTTCCAGAGAAAAGCGAAATACCATACAAATTTTAACCAGCCTTTGATCCGTGATTTGATTTTGCCGTCGGCCCAATCCTTACGCCACAGCCACGGGGCATCCTTGTGAATTGCTCTGGCTTCGGCCATGTACCGTGCGGTTGCGCGGGAAGAAAAATAATTTAAAAATAAATTAATGCCGATACCGCCGAACGCAAGACCAAAAGGCGCAGCAAAGGCAATATCTCGGTAGTTGCCTTCCATGAATAGAATCACCACGATGCTCAAGGCAACAAGCCCGACAGCACAAAATACAAATGCAAACATGATCAGAGCAATATCTGCAATCCGGCTTGTTTTGGAGAGATGTTGATCCATATGATGTCCCATGGGAGAATGCGAACCTAATTTCCACTGGAAGAACATTGAGGTTGGAAAAACCTATAGACCGGGTATAAGAAAGCAAAGAATCCGGGCCCAGAGGACGAGATATAGTCAATAGTTGTGTATGAAGAAATTAGGCGGCAATCCGTTTTTCTTCGACACCATTGACAAATTTAACTCCTCTAATTACTTCTGCCAGGCGTTGCGGATGGTGAAGTCGA
>Ga0126326_1000547_pt1 | contig 10601 bp, 3 predicted proteins | sample InaspJWI67metaG_FD_94485 | JGI IMG/M metagenome (GOLD analysis project Ga0126326, IMG submission 94485) | Marine gutless worms symbiont microbial communities from Oahu, Hawaii - Inanidrilus sp. 1 OAHU.JWI-67 metaG | ecosystem: Host-associated > Annelida > Digestive system > Unclassified | place... | reverse complement strand
GTTGGATTTCAGAGATTTGAAATTGGATGGATTTATTGAGAAATCATAAAATTTATGAAAAGATCATAATTCGATATAGCCGTGCAGTAGAGACGATATGCGAATGAAAGCCTGATTTATTAGTTACCATTTTGAAATTTCATTCAAAATATTGTAATTCATATTGCACTATCGGATTTCCAATCTAATTCATGCCTTCTCGCAATGAGAAATTTGCTAGGGGATTCATTCTTCGACAGCCTAAGCGTCTCCTGGCCGCCATGTCACTTGGCAGGCGTATGGGAAATAACTTTTACCGCTCTAAAGATACCTGCCTTTCAGGGTTTTCAGAAACCCCGCGGGAAACCATTTACCTTCTGGGAAATATCTGAATTATTCGCTTTCCTTACTTGATACGCTTTGAATCATCAACTATTCAACCCTGATATCGCCGCATGAATCAGGATCAGGTTATTGCATAACCTCCTGCCAGTAGATGATTCCCAGGCGTATGGCATTTTCCCGCATGGTAACGATGTTGCCCACGTTGGTGCTGAAATATTTAATTTCCTCATCACCGGTGCGCAGCACGGCCGGTGGCAGGAGTCGGCCGGGATACATCTTACCGGTTGGGGCCACCAAGATCGGGCTGCCGTCGCCATCCAGAATGGGATTGCCGCCGGCGTCGTTCAAGGGTACCAGATCGTTTTGGTCCACCACGCCGTCGCCGTTGATGTCAAACTGGGCATTGGCCAAACGGCTGCCGCTGCAGGCGTTGAGTTCCATGACGATCGAATCTCCTCCGGAGCCGCAGGGAGTCTGCTCGGGGACAAAGCCAATCACGATGACCTTCTCCTCGCGGATCATCAGATTGCCGGGCACCCGCTCGCCGGTCAGGGGCAGGTCAAAATACCAGCCGGCATGCAGGATCGGGTCCGGCTGGCTGCCGACGGCGTTGGGATCGCAAGGCGTATCTCCAAGGGCGCTCGTACCATCATCAGGGCAGGAGGTGTCGGCTGCCTCGGTCGTGATGTCATAATCGATCGAGTAGTCGGTGGTCACCCGCAATTGCTGGCCGTCGGAGCCGAAATAAGTGCCCGGCACCTCGGTCTGCTGCAGCAGGTACACATTGTCCGGCTGGTTGGACAGCTGGGGCGTCGATCCGCGCTCGAACGAACCCAGGTATTCGGCCGGGTCGTTGCCGTCGCTGTAGTCCCAGATGCCGTAAAGAGTCTGCAGACTGGTGTCGGCAAAGTCGAACTCGCCCAGATAGCGGCCGGTGCCGAAGAGCACCATCACACCGTTGCGATCGCAGTGATACATCACATCCGGCTTGATGGAGATCGGCTGCGGGTTGCTGCCGTCTTTGGCCTGGAACAGCGGCTGGGGCGTTCCGCCGCCGTCTTCGAAGGCAATATCCCAATCGGCGACAGCGCCGGTGAGATCGAACTTCCACAGGTTGCCCTTTATGTCGCCGGCATAGGCATAGTCGACTTTGAAATCGCTGTTGATATCCACGGCTGTGGGTGACGACAGCCCGTTGCAGGGGCCGACCCCGGTGTCGATGGTCTTGATCACGGAACCGTCTGCCGGGTCGAGAATGAACAGCACCGCATTGCCGTTGTGGCTGTTGTAGCCGTTGCCGAACATGATCACCCAGCGGCCGGCATCGTTGGTTTTGATGATCGCCGGCTGGCTGTACGAGTAGCCCATGTCGGCGGCATGCGGATCATGATAGGTGGCGGTGCCGCCTGAAGCGTAGGCGCCGTTGCCGGAGGAGCTGTCCAGGCTGAAGGTATCGGCGTCGATAACCGTGATGGTCCAGGTGCCGTTGGCCGCCGTGTTGCCGCTCACGTTGTCCACCACCACGCTGTCGCCGGTAATAAAGCCGTGACCGGGGGCAGTGACCACGATGGATGAGGCATCGGTTGCACCGGTGATGGCGGTCGCGGGCACCGTGCGCGGGTATTCCCACATAACCTTGCTGGCCAGCGTGGCTTCATCGACGATGGCGGCCGGATCGCTGATGTCCAGGGCAAAGTAACCCTTGCCGCCTTTGCCGAGTCCACCCACCAGCAGGGTGATCGCATTGCCCGGGGCGATTTCCACCTCGTTGCGTGCGACTGGTGTCAGGTCTACGAAAAACCTGTGGGTGTAGTCAATGCTGGTAAGCTCTTTGAGGTCATGGAACACCAGGCGTGGCACATAGGCGAACAGCTCGCGGCCGTCACTGGCGGAGAAGGCATGCAGCATGCCGTCGTTACCGCCGGCATAAAGAACGCCGTTTTCAAATACCGGTGACGAATGCACAATATCACCCAACTTCTGGTAGCGGTTGCGGAATGAACCGCCGTACTGTACTTCGAGACCGTTGCGATCGCCCCGCAGGTATTCGACCCTGTGAGCGGCGTTGGTGTAACCCGACTCCCCGTCGGCGACCAGGAGTTCTTTGAGGGTTTCCGTCAGGCTGTTGAAGCGGAAGGGCATGGCCGTGCCGTTGCCGTCGGAGGTGACGATGATACGGTCGTCAGCATCGATGGTTTCCAGCATGGCGGCGGCGGAGAACACGTAGGAGGTGCTGATGACCTCACCGGTAGCCATGTCCACCGCATAGGCCTTGACATCACCGGTCCAGCCGTCGCTGGAGTAGCTGGACTGGTACATACGCACGGTCTCATCCAGCACGCCGTACAGTTCGTCGCCGTTGACCGACACCGAGGCGGCCGAGCCGATGCGTGATTCAATGTTCTGCATCACCGCATTGAATGCATCAATCAGTTCCAGCGGATTGGTTGCGGAAATAAAGGTGCCGCGACCGTTGACGGAGGAATGCCAGAGATCATCTATCTTGTGGCGCTCATCACTGGAGTACCTCGGGTTACTTGGCCACGAGGGACAGGTGGCGGCATCGCAGTTTTCCAGGTCATAGTTATCCGGGTCCATGGTTCCGTGAACGCCGAAGGTGACGCCGTAGGTGACCATGTGCTGGTGGAGGGCATCGTCCATGGGATTTACCGGAACCCGGTTGTCGACATTGTCGGACAGGTCGTTTTCATAATAGTGCATGGCCACGTCCGCAAGTGTATCGGATGAGGTATCGGCATAGGGCAAGCCGTTGTTGCCGTCGGCGTTGCCGACACTCGGGGATGATCCGTTGTAGTAACCGTCGGTGAATACAACCGCAAAGTTCTGCTGGCAGGAGCCGCCTTCATCTTCATCGGCAAGGGGCGAGGGCCCGACACCGCCGTCATAACCGTCTTGCTTGTCATAGTAACGGCCCACGTGTTCCAGCCCCCGGCGCAGCGGCGTTGACCGTTGTTCGAGCCGATAATCATAGAGCCGGCTGAGAAGGGTGGAAGAGTAATCATCACCGCCTACTTTCACTTTGAGCACCGGCTGAATCAACAGGCCGTTAATGCTGCGCATGCCGATTTGGACACCCTGCATGCTCGAAATGAATTTGGCAATCGCATAGCGAGTCAGCAGATCTCGTTTGCGGTAGAACTGGAACCAGTTGGCATAATTTTGGCGCTCGTTGACGTAGTTGCGTGATGTGCGCACGTCATTCGGCGGGGCGGTGGTTTCCAGAAGTTCGCCCTCCTCGATGTAGTCGTCACCATCGTCGTTGACCTGCCAGTAGCGAATCGTGCCGCCGTCGACAATGACCAGATACGGCCGGCTTTCGATATCCGACCATACATAGTAATGGGCGTTTTTGATATCGATGACGCTTTCGGATGTGGACACGAACTTCACCGCATCGGCACACACCGTGTCGTTGACGCCGTTGCGGGTGTAATTGATGGTGACATTGCCCGCGACGGTGTCAAAGTCATAAGTGCCCAGATAATACCAATCACCGTCGTCCTGCTGTTGGTTTACCAGCGCCGTGGTCGTGCCGCCGGTGTGGTTAATCGCATACGGAACAGATGTCGAGCGGGTGCTGTTGTGGACCCATTTGGCGTAGACCCTGTACTCGCCGGCGACCAGGTTCGGTGTCCAGGTGGCGGTGTAAAAGCCGTCCTTGGCGGTCCAGTAGTAATGGTCTTTTTGGGCTTCGCTATCCGTGGCCCAATCCCAACCGTCGATCAGGACGAATTTAACCGCATCGGCACAGACGCTTTCGTTGGCGTTGTCGGTCACCGTGACATCGATGTCGATTTTACCGGTTGTTCCCTGATCGAAGCTGTAGGTGACCAGCGCCACCCATTGTCCGCCGTTTGCGCTCTGATCGACCGCAATTGTGTCAGTCCCGGCACTATGGGTGACGGTGTAGGGCACAGCCTCTGAACGCGTGACCGCGGCATGCCAGCGGGCATAAACGGTGTAGTTGCCGGTCACCGGAATGTCGGGCGTCCATGTGGCGGTGTAATCACCGTCTGAACCGGTATCATCATATTGACCCTGCTGCGCCTGGCTATCGGTGCCGCTGGACCAGCTGCCTCCGGTGGTTGTTTTGGTGAAGTTGGCGTCCAGATTGTCGACGATAACCGTCGGCGAAGAGAATTCAAAACTGCTAACGGATTGATTGTCGACGATATATGTGGCAGTGCCGCCGTCAAAGGATCGGAAGGTTCCGCTCATATTCATGGTCGGTATCGCTTCCAGCGGAAAGGAGCGCGGTACGTCCGGATCCGCATCGGTCAACGTTGGCCAGTGATCGTATTCGATGGTCGGATCGTAGTACAGCCGGTTGAATCCGGACCACTGGGATTTCCAGTACATACGATTGGAGCCGCTGAGCACAGTTGCATTTGACGACCACCCTTTATAAAGGTTGTCTTCCAGACTGTTTAGATACTCATAACTCGTGCCGCCGACGTTAAATTTTCCGTCCTCATTCGTCGTCATGAATTCCCAGTCCATACTGCCCGAGTCGTCCATCACGAACATGATGTTGGGCGGGGCTCCGTGCCGTTTGACGTCCAGGGGCGTGTCGGACAGGTCCACACAGGATTCGGGAGGTATTGCAAAAGTGGCCACGATGCTGTGGTCGGCGGTGACGTTGCTGAAGGTGTAGTTGCTGACCGCACCGATCGATACACCGTCCACCAGCACATCGGCAATGGCGTTGCCGGCGTCGGGTGTGATCGTAAATGCCTGGCTGTTGCCTTCGGCGACGATGATCGAGCCGGCTGGTGAAATGCTGCCGCCGTACTCGGCGCTGGCCGTCAGCATGTAGAAACTCGTGCACTCAACCTCCAGCGTATAATTACCGGTTCTGCTGCTGTTGTAGTGGCGCACGGCAACATGATAAGTGCCGACATCCAGGGTGTGCTCCATCTGGAAGTTGCGCGACGACCCGCTGTCGTCGTCGTGGTCGATTTCCGAGCAGATATCGTCCAGCAAATATCCATATGAGTCGATACTGCCGGTGGTACGAATACTGACCAACGCCGGATTTGCCAAATCCAGGCGGAAGTAATCCCAGTTGCCGGCCGGATGGATTCTGCCGGCGGTCGCACTGTCGCAGATAATCGGCGTGGCGCTGTCGCAGTCGTTACCGTGATCGTCGGACTCGAATTCGACAAACAGGGTATAGGTGCCGGTGCGCGACGATGAATAGTGTCTGATCCGGATGTAATAGGTCCCCGGGCTGACTGCCCGCTGAATGCGGAAGTTGAGGCGGCGTCCGCTGTCGTCGTTATGGGCGAGCTGGTTGCAATTTTCATCCAGCAGATAGCCGTAGGTGTCGGTTCTATCCCTGGTGTATTCGGTATACGTCGTTAAGACACCCCCGGGAGCCGGAATGTCGACCCGAATATAGTCATTGTCACCGGCCGGGTTTATACTACCGTTTGTGGTGGAATTCAGCACAACGCTGGGGGCGGTGACACAGCTGCTGGCGAAATCCTGGAACGTGGCGCTGATGGTGTGATCGGCGGTCACATTGGTAAAGGTGTAGGATGTGACGCCTTCACCCTGGGATACACCGTCCACTACCGTATCTTGTACGCTGAAGTAGCCGCCGACCGTATCGGGTGTGATGGTAAAGGTCTGGTCCGTGCCGCAGTCGACGGTAACCGCACCGGAGGGAGATAGGCTGCCGTTGGCACCGGCGCTGGCATTTATGGTATAGGTGTCGACGGCAAAAACCGCTTCGACGGTATGGTCACCGGAAACCGCTGTAAAAGCCGGAATCGATGAAACCGCCCCGATCGATGCCCCGTCGACCAGCACGTCTTGGATGTGCCAGCAGGGGGCCGGTGTTACCATGAAGTCGGTGGAATCGCTGCCGTAGGTCACCACCTGGGTGCCGGCGTTGGATAGCATGCCGTTGCCGGAGACCACACTGGCTGTGATGGAAAATGTCTGCAATTCGGAGGATGATTGGACTTCCACTGGTCCCTGGACGTTGGTGATGGTCAGCGTCGGTGCGGTCAGGGAACTGATCGTGGCATTGCCGGCACCGTTGATGATGGTCCATTCGACGAAATTATATCCGGTGTCTGGTGCAGCCGTCACCACGGAAGGGGAGCCGCCCGATTCAATACCTTCACTGAACGTTGGATACATGACCCCACCGACATCAACGTTCCCATTCGCTGCGGCGGTAAAGGTCACCGTGTAATCGTTGTCGGTGATGGTGCCCGTGGCCGTGCCGGTTGCTATGGACGCGTTATCCCCGGCCAGCCCCGTGTTGCTCAGTATCACGGTAAAAGTTTCATCGCTTTCATCGTCGGCATCAGGGATTGTCGAAATCGTTATGATGCCGCTGGAGTCAGGAGCCGAGATGGCCAGGCTGCCGCCGGCTGCGGCGGTGTAGTCGGTACCGGCCGTAGCCGTTCCGTTGGAAGTGTTGTACGTAACGACCACATCCGCATCGCTGACCGGGCGGTCGAGGATTACCGTAAACTGTGCCAGGCTGCCCTCGACGGCGGAGGCATCGCCGATGTAAACTCCGTAGTCGTCGTTCAGGATCGTACCGTCACCGGTGTCACTGTCATCCACCAGGGCGTTGGAGGCCCTCAGGCTGACCGTAAAGGTCTCGGTGCCTTCCAGGACAGCATCGTCGAGGATGTTCACCGTAAAGGTTCGGATCTCACCGGCCGTGCCCGCAAAGTTCAGGGCCTGGGTGGTGTTGTCATAGTCTGCCGGGGCGGTCAGCGGCGCAGCACCGCCGGTGGCCGTTCCATCGGTGAAGTCAGCAACCACTGTAAAGGATCCAGAAACCGCATTGTCCAGGGAGACCATAAACAGCAGTCCTGTGCCTTCCACCGCGATCACATCATCCACGGTCACCGCGGCCGTTTCGTTGTCGATGATCGTGCCAGTTTCGGTGTCACTGTCATCGACTATGGCATTGGCGGCTGTCAGGCTGACTGTAAAGTGCTCGTCACCTTCCAGGACGGAATCCTCGACGGTGAGCACCGTAAAGGTTTGCTGCTCACCGGCCGCGCCTGCAAAGTTAAGGGTCTGGATGGTGTTGCCATAGTCGGCTGCGCCGGTAGCGGTTCCATCGGTGAAGCTCGCATCCAGGCTAAAGGCACCGGCCACCGCGTTGTCCAGGGTGACCGTAAACATCAGTCCTGCGCCTTCCACCATGGTCACATCTTCGACGGTGACCGCCGCCGTATCGTTTTCGTTGATAGTTCCCGTGGCGGTATCACTGTCATCGACCAGGGCGTTGGCGGCCGTCAGGTTGACCGTAAAGGTCTCGTCACCTTCCAGGACAGCATCCTCGACGGTGAGCACCGTAAACCTTTGCTGCTCACCGGCCGCGCCCGCAAAGATCAGGATCTGATTAGCGATATCATAGTCGCTGCCGCCGCCGGTCGTTACATCGGTAAAATTCACATCCACATCAAAAGTATCGGCCACCGCATTTTCGAGAGTGACAGTGAACACCAGTTCGCCGCCCTCGGTCGCGCTCACATCGGCCACTGTCACGGCTGCATTGTCGTCGTCATTGATCGTGCCGGTGCCGGTATCGGAGGCTTCCACCAGCAGGTTAGAGACGTTTAGTTTCACCCTAAAGATTTCGTCGCCTTCCAGAATCGTATCAGGGCCTGTAGGTATCGAAAAGGTCCGGATTTCACCGGCCATGCCGGAAAAGGGCAGGTTGAGTGGGGCGTTGTTATAGTCGGGGCCGCCGGTGGCTGTTACATCTATAAAGTTGGCAGTCACCGTAAAGGGACCGGCCACCGCATTGTCCAGGGAGACCGTAAACAGCAGGTCAGCACCTTCCACTGCGGTCGCATCATCCACGGTCACCGAGGCCGCATCGTCGTCGTTGATTGTTCCCGTGCCGGTATCGGAGTCATCCACCTGAGGGTTGGAAGCGTTCAAGTTCACCGTAAAGGTCTCGTCGCCTTCCAGGATCGTATCAACGCTGGTGGGTACCGTAAAGGTCTGCGTCTCACCGGACGCGCCAGCAAAGGACAAGGTTTTGACCATGTTGTCATAGTCGGGGCCGCCGGTGGCCGTCGCATCGGTGAAGTTCACATTCACCGTCACGGGGCCGGCCCCACCGTTCAACTCGACCGTAAACAGCAGGCCTGCGCCTTCCACTGCAGTCACATCATCCACCGTCAGGGACGCCGCATGGGCCGCACCTGCAGCCGCTATTTGTCCGACAACCAGGCATAATAGAGAGAGAATCAACAGTCGAGCCCAGGTGTTTGTTGAACCCGTTGATTTCAGGCGCTTATATTTTATGGCCGGTTTAGCAGATGTCATTTGTAGATACGCTCGACCGGTGCGGCACTGCCGGCCGGTGCCGTGGCGGTCAGGGTTATGCCCACCGATTTGGTAGATCATCCATTATAGCGCTTCTTCGGCCGTAGGATTGCCGGCGGTCATTTTTTTCAAAACGGCTTTTACTTCAGAAAATCCCTTGTCTACAAAGCTTAAAAATCGCGGCTCCAGCTGGTAGCCGATCTTTATTGTCTCGGGCTTGCGGTCCGGAAGCAAAAGGATGATGCGCAGTCTTCGGAAAAGATGGATGATTGGAAGAAGCTCCGAGAGCTCTTCTCTTCTTTCTGCAATCAGAACAACGATTCCCTCGTCATAGGTCGTTCGCAAAATCCTTTGCTTGAGGCCTTCAATTGAATGAAATGATTCGATTTCATTCATCGAAAAAAGCGATTTGAAGACAAATTGAAATTCATTTTTCTCAGAATCCATCTTTTTGCTGTAAATTATTAAGTTCAATTGATTGTCTTCCTCCTCTATTTGGATTGATATGCTTTTCAGAAAAAGTTGTTCGTTTTCAAGATTGTGAAGCGAAAATCATGCCAAAATGGAGATCTTTATAAAACATGTGTAATTTTAGTAGTTTATATTGAGAAATAATTGGATTTTTGAGGCTTGAATCAGGATGGATATGCTGAGAAATAATGAAATTGATGACAAGATCATCCTTCAATGCAGCCATACACTAGTGACTATATGAGAATGAAGATATTTTTTTATGGTTACAATTTTGAAATTTCATTCAAAAACTGTAATTCGGATTGTACTATCGTATTATCGTTAGAATTTATGTCTTTCCGTCTTCCCGCGATGAGGTATCTACAAAGGGGAATTATCCTCCACCTTCGCAAGCAATTCTTGGCTGTTAGGTCAGTTGGCAAGAGAATAGAAATTTACTTTTACTGCTCTAAATACGTCGCCTTTCATGGATTTCAAAAACCTAACCAAGAACAATTTTAATTTCAACTATTCTTATTATTTTAAGACCGGTTGAATTCGAGACGGTCAACCTGATGCTCTTGTTTTACGGGCGACAATTCAATTTGAAAGACCAGGCGAGTTCGGCAATTTCAACTTTTCCAGGTGAGTTATGATACTTTGTTCATTTTCTTTTATGAACTCGCGCGCCTGTTCAAGTTTTTTCGGATCGGCTGTGTTCGCAGACAGTTCTTTGAGTTGGTCAAATAGGTTACGGTTATCCTGACAGAGAGCCGCGATATGCTTTGATAGGTCGGGAAACCATGGCGTTGAATTGTTCTGCTTCTTTAATGAGTAAATCACCTGAGCGAAGCCTTACCGGCCGGGTTAGATCTCCCTGAGACATTTTTTGATAACTATTGGTAAAATTCACCAGAGGTCCGCAGATCTTGTGAGTTAGCAACATCTGACTGATGCCTGTCAGGACAAAAATTACGGCCAGTGAGAAATTCAACACCTCGGATGAAAGCGCATACATATCGATGAATTTTAGAAGGCCACTATCGTCACTGTAGTATATATTGCAGACAGAAGATGAAAACATTACCGCCGTGTTGATTCCAACGGCGACGGACATGCAAATCAGATTGATTGCAATTATACGAAACTGAATATTCTTGTTTATTAATATATTTTTCCAACTCCTCTGATTCGCTTTTTTTCTCATCACTTTACCTTTCTTGATGCTCATTAAATGTCAGTGGTATCACACCCGGCGGTGATCGCTCCATTTTGCTGCGAACGCTGGAGGCAAAGGCGATCAGGGTCAACAGCCCCAGAATCAGAATCACTGCAGCGTGATTTTCCCCAGCCGATTGACACTGATCGCTTTTTCCTGGCCGCTGTGGCCGATCAGGGTAACCGTGCCGGTGTTTTCCGGCACCCCGCGGCCGGCAAACCGGGTCCTGTCACTGCTGAAACTGGTCGGCATCTTAATGGTAACACCGGCC
>Ga0126326_1000545_pt1 | contig 10629 bp, 1 predicted proteins | sample InaspJWI67metaG_FD_94485 | JGI IMG/M metagenome (GOLD analysis project Ga0126326, IMG submission 94485) | Marine gutless worms symbiont microbial communities from Oahu, Hawaii - Inanidrilus sp. 1 OAHU.JWI-67 metaG | ecosystem: Host-associated > Annelida > Digestive system > Unclassified | place... | reverse complement strand
TCGACAACACTGAACCAGACTCATCAGCCGTTCGGCATTCGCACGGATCAGTGAGATCTGGCTGTGAGAACGACTTAGGTTGGAGATATTCGGACGACAAATCATCCGTCTTCGATGCGGACGCCGTCCAAGCGATAACAGTTTCTGTCGCCTCCGCATTCGGTATCGTGGCAGAACGACCTGCAGCATGGCTATCGGACACGGCCGTATCGCCCTTCGCCGACGTCGGTTGCGGGATCGATTCAGCAAATTTCCCGGTCGCGTCCAACTCCGATCTAGTTTCTTCGGAAAACGCAGCAGCGGGTCTCGTTTGTCGGTCCCCACCACCCGGTGACTGCGAGCCACGTGTCGGAGAAACTGTATCAGCACCGGCCTTGTCTACAGATGAACACACGTGCTCAACCGATGCCTGTTCTTCTATGTCAGGCGGCAATCGAACTGGCTTCGAGCGCTTGTATCTTCTCGGCTTTCTAGCTGCTTTCGGCACAATTACACTCTGCGTTCCGGGCTTGCCAGACTCATGGGAAGACTGAGTCTGGCAACCGTCTTCCGCAGTCTGGCCGTCTTTGGTTTCTGAGCAGATTTCAATGATCCGAGTCAGTAGCGAATACACATCGGTATCGGTTTCGGCGTCGGGCTGGGAAATTCTCTTCTGTCGGTTTCGCTTTCGTTTCTTCTTCCGTTTCTTCGAACTCGCTGACACCACTGTACTGTCTGCCGAAGGTTCTGGTGGATGTGTGGAACGGAGAATGGACTCATCTGATGACGAATCGCCATTACTGCCAGCATCAAAATGTTGTTGTGCCTCTGCTTCTTTTCGTCCTTCATCCACGGATAGAAGCACGTAACTCGTGTTATCCAGTTCCTTCGTGGATACTCCCAACGTCATCGACAAATCTGTTGTCTCCGTTTCTAAAGGTGCTAAAATTTCGTCTTTCTCCGACACATCATCTTTTGCCTTGTGCAAACTTTCTGTTACTAGATCTGAACTGTGATCAACAGTTGCGAATGGCAGTACTACCTCGGAAGCTATTGCCTTTCGCTTTTTCTTCTTCTTTTTGCCAACATATTCCGAGAGAGGAGGATGGAAATGAAGCGAAGATGGCTCTGACATTTCTTTGCTGATATCCATAGACAAAACATCTAAAGGCTGCTCAGTAATTCTAGCATCTTCTTCTAGGCTTTCAGTCATAATTTCGTCAATTTCTGCAACAACGACATTGCCCAGTTGTTCACGGTCCTCCGTTATGGAATTATCGTGCGTAGTAGGTAAACCGTTAGTTGTGGTAGCAGTATCGTGCAGAGGTATCTGAGCTGTTTTCGACTTGCGCTTGCTTCGATTTTTCTTCTTAGCGGGCTTTGCACACGATGTGGACTTGTCTACCGTGGTGGAATCACAGACCGCCACATCTACATTATGGCTAAGTAGTTCACTGGGTTTCTCAACGCTGTCCTCTTCCGCAGCTGGCGTTGCAGCGACATCAGTGACTGATCCAACTGGCACTGACTCTTCGGAACTCGGTGTCCTGTCAGAACGCTGAAGTCTTGGTGCAATGTTGTCATCAGTGTTGTCTGACGAGAGCTCAACTGATTCTGAACATGTTATTCCGACTGGTGGTAACATTGGCGGGAACTTCCCACTCTCACTACAGCCGTGAGCTGCTTCTTTAAACATTCCAACCTCGCCTTGTTTCACACTAGTATCGGCAACAAGGAAGGACACATTTTGGCTCTGTTCTTCACCAACACGGTCAGTTATATGTACATTGCTGACGATGCTCTGTACTTCCGAAGTGACTGCTGTTTGCGAAGCATCTGTCTCTTCAATGACCGCCGTATTGTCTTCTGCCACTCGCCGGTCCTTCTTTGTGCGTTTTCGCTTCTTATTTTTCTTAGGACTCAAGGACGCAGATGCTTCAGTGGATGCAGAAGTAGTGGTCTGAACACCATCATCGGCAATATTTCTGGGCTGTGCATCAGCAGGGGCGCATATCTCCGAAATGTTCTCGCTAACAGTGTTATTTTCATTCACAGACGGTAGGTCATCACAACAAGGCATAGCTGCCGGATGTGCTACATCATCTTTTGCTGGTTTCGGTTTCTTTTTCCTATTCTTTCGTTTCCTCTTGGTATGCAATTCCCCAGCCTGCTCCAGAGTAGTGGAAGTTATACCTTCTCGTGACATCTGCATGGTTTCTTCCTCACTCGGCTGCTGTTCATTAAAATAGGTAACATCCTCATTGGTACGTTGTTCTGGTAGAGATTCGGTGGCATGCTTTGCTGGAACATCCACGATCTCAGCATCCAACACTGCTTGCAATTCTCCATCATTTATAGATGTGGAAGGTTGAGCCTTTATCTCAGTATGTTGCTGCTGCTGCAGCAGAGAAAAGTCACGAATATGGACGTCAGATGCTAACTGTTGGGTCAGATCAGTGGAAACAGCTTCCTCTGATAGATGGCACTGATTCGCGATAAAGCGACACTTCTCCATCGTGTTCTTTGTGTCTCCTGTTGCCATAGTATAACTATCCACACCACTTCTGGCCTGCAGAAATGACACATCTCTATGAGATTCTCTGACGTCTACTTCAATCACATTATCTGCAGTGCGAATAGGCAGTCCAGATGCAGATTCTCCAGTAAGTAAAGTGGAAGACGGTGATGCATCCTGGCCACACTCAGAACTGACCCGTGCACTGTCACTGCTAAATGTAACGCTACCGTGTTCTGCGTCAGGTATCGACTGCGCTTCGGACTGATTATCCACCACACTGCCGAATCCCATGTCACTACGTTCTGCAGCTGGTGCCAAATCGTCCATGGCAAGAATGTCTGAACTGGTGAGCTCAATTCTGTCTGTTGATCGCTCCCCACGCTCAGCACACACGACGCTAACATCACTCGACGAAACTTCTTGAACTGGACTCGACACTTTGCACTCTAAGTCGGACCTGTCCAGCAAGTCGGCTTTGTACTCTGCGAAACTGTCCAATGATTTTCTCTCGAGCTGTTCTGTAGACAGGATATCTGCTGCTTGCTCAGTAACAGTGGCACTGTGTCCAATGCAAGCAGCTAATTGTGCAGAAGGCAGTGGCAATTCACCGGCCTCCACAGAACGAAGTAATTTTAGTGACTGATAATGGCACTGCAATGCCACAACATCAGTGTGATTACGATCCAGCTGCCGATTGTCCTTAGTTTCAGCCGCTGTGCCCGTCTGCACCGTGGGTTGTACAGACCTTATGGCTGTTGGATGAACAGTTTCACTTCGCACTTTTGCCAAATGTTCATCCATTCTAACCGACGAAGAAAGTGCAGCTTCAGAGGGATAAGATACATCACTCAACACAGTTTCTTGTATTCCTGCTTCCTTTTCTGTCATTAACTCCTCTACTTTCTGTGATTTCTGAACAGTTACTGCATTGGACAATTCTTGGTCAACTGCTGGTACAGTGAAATCACTGACATCACATGGTTTCATGACTCCATGCGACATTTCAGTGGTCTTTTTGCTTGCAGTTTGTAACAGTATATCACCCGGCAACTGTACTGCACCCCTCTCGACGTCTTGCAGTGCTGCAAGTGCAGCATAGTAATACGGCAAAATTTCCACCACAAAACTCTCCACTGCCAATAATGCAGATTTCTTTGAAGTGTCCTCACTGCAACTGTCGGTAACTTCAACCTGCAAATCTGGCATCGCTTCATCTGAGTCATTTGCAATTGCAGTTTCCACAACCGCTTCTGAATCAGATCTGATCTGAACTGCTCGCAGACCTTCAGAAAACAGCTGAGCAACACGTTGCTCATCTTCAGTGATACAAGCAGCAACATCTGTCACAGGAAGATCCACAGTTGGGTCTCTAGCAGATTCTGCATCCGAAGCATGTAAGAGAGGTCCGAAAACCGATTCTCCTGCTGGTACAGGAACACTGGGTTCATCCGTGCTGCTAAGCCCTGGTAGTTCCACTGTTTGTTCTCTGAGAATTTCAGTAACAGAGTGTGATGCTGATGATTCAAGATTTTCTGCATCTAGCAGCTGACTGGGACATTCAACACTGGCTTCGGACACACTGCTGACATCAGACACTTCCGTACAACTAATCAAAATGTGTGACTCTACATCAGGCTCTGCAGCAGATCGTTCACGGAGACTTTTATTATCATCGCTCAAGAGATGAGAAGATGTCGGAAGTTTATGAGTATCGGATGCAGATGGAGGCAATTCAGCATCCATCACTTCAGTCAATGGTTCTTTAACATAATACTGAGACAGTTCAACATCAGGCTTTAAATCAACTAGTGAAACAGACTCTTCAGTCATATGCACATCCGATGGTTGTTGTTGCATAATGACTGGCTTGGTAAAGGGTGCTTCAACTGAATGATCGGTGGAAGGGGAAATGTTCTCTGTTGTTTCAGCATCAGGCCAAGTCACATCTGACAGAACTGTTACTTCTGAATGAAGTTCTGTTTGAACATTTTGACTGCATTCGTCAACAAGTTCTCCAGCATTACGAGTAACCACGTCAATATCAGGACTCATTTCAGGACTGACAGTCAATGACGAGTTAAAAGGAACTTCAGCACTTAATTCGTTTTCTGTATCTAACACAGTTTTCGGCCAAACATCCCCCACAGACTCAGTATGGAGTTCTGCCACTATAGATTCATCACATTCATTGCTGACGTACATCTCGACTGCAACTTCAACATTGACATTGGTTGCAGTTTCTTTCCCAGGCTCGGAAACTGCATTATCTGCATCATACTTCCCTCGAGCAACGTCAGAATAAAGTCGACTATGAATATCCCTTACAACATAACTGTCACTGCATGGGACAGTAGATTCCAATCTGACATCTTGTATACTTTTAGCAGACACCACTGGTGCAACTCCATCTTGAACTGGCTCAGTCGCTGATGTAGGTGGATGCACGATTTCTGCATCTTCGTGAATTTCAACCTCTTGAGGTTGTGGTACTAATGTTGTTACAGCTTTATCAACAGGTTCACAAATCTCGCTGGCATCATCGGCTAAAGAATCCAGCTTCATATCAGGCTCATGCCCACACACAAGTTCAGCTGCTGGTTCAGACTGAGTGGCATACTTTGCTGGAACATCCATGGTCTCAGCATCCAATGCATCACGTGCCATTTTCAATTCTCCACTTGGTATTTTTATAGCTTCAGATAAAACGCCAACAACTTCTTCAGCATTCAGTGAAATTGCCGCAGACTCTGAAACAGCTTCTGTATCATTGTATATAAGACAATGTAGACTGTCTGCAGAAGATTCCATTTCATTACCCAGATACATCACTTCAGCCTGCTCGGATGCATCCTCATTATCCAGACACTGTGCCCACGCTTCATCAGTGTCATGTCTCTGACGCAGCCGTCTGTGTTTTCTGCTCTCTACAATCGTAAAATCCGCACCTTCAGTGTCGTCTTCAATGGTCTGCTCTTCCACATGACTTCCCATGGCATCCCACTGGTCTGGCTGTTCATCTATACAGGGGACGTTTTCTTCACTTTTGGCACGAGGCAAGGCGGGTTTCATCAACTCCGAGCCACTCTCTGTTGCTTTAACTTCAATAAACTCACTTTCGGATGCTCTTTTTACGCGCCTATGCTTCCTCCGGTGTTTTGTTGTTTCACTGCCAACTATGTATGCTACAACATCGTCGACGTTTTCGGCGCTCCATTCCCGAAGAAATCTACGTGATTTCAGTCTGTTATGCACTTTACCACCGTCAACATCTGCAAGCACAGCAAGACTTGTGTAATGGGCAATGACTTTCTCTGCCTTCACTAAATCATATGACATATGAGCAACCTTGGCAATCTTTGTTTCAAATGATGACTTTCCAGCATCTGTGTTCTCAGAAATTTTCACATCAACATCGCTTGCAGGGGCGACCATCTCACTGACTTCTTTCCAGCTTACCTTGCTATCGTCGACAGCACCTGTTTCAGCGTATCCTTCTCTGAGTGCCACAATGCACCCTTCTGCACTTACTGATCCTTTGTGAATACTTTGCACAGTACTTTCTTCGGGCTTATTCTCTACCGGTGCAACATTTTCTGTCATTACTGAAGATTCAAAGGCACTGTAAGAACCTTCTATGTTTTCATCAGCTATGTCTGAATGCAGTTCGCCAGTGATTCTAACAACAGATCTTGGTGCTACCTTAGTTATACGCTCAACTCTAACAGTCTCATGTGATAATGATCCAGCCAGGTCAGATACAGCTGCTTGGTTCATCAATGATGCCACTTCAGGAACAGTAACAACTTCTGCCTGAGGTTTTTCCGCAACATTTGTAACAGTTCTCCCAGTGAAAGTAGCTACATCATCCACTGTAGGCTGTACATCACTCTTCATTCGTTCTCCCACTTCCGACTCCACTGCAGCATATTCTAGCAGTTTTGCATTTCTGTCCTCAGCAACATTCATAGGTAATGTTTCTGTGTCACCTGGAACCATTTCGTCCAAAAGATTTTTATCTCCAAGTTGACGTCCTGCATCAGCAACAGTTTGCAGCTTTGCCACATCTTCAAGCCTGTCTGCAGTTCCTGTACTTACTGGTACTGTTACATTCAGTGGTGCTCCAGTGGATTCTAATTTCTGTGGCATTTCAGAGACATCCACCATAATATTCTCAGATACCACATCTGGAACAGCCAGAACAGCTTTCATTTCTAAGTCTTTCTGAAGCACAGAAGAAATCTCTTCAGACTCACAAACATCGGTCACTGCCGCGATGTTATCAACATCTGGAGTAACTTCCTCCGAGAAATTTTGTATTAGGCCTTCTGCAGTAGTGTCGGATCCTAAAGCCTGCACTAACCTACTCTGTTCAGTTTCCAAAGGCTGAACAGTTTCAGCTGTAGGCATATTTTCAGCTTCACTGTGTTGCACTGCAGTCACATGACTGTCATCTAATGATGGCGAACTCTGCGACAAAGTTGAACTTTCTGTGGCTATATCTTCAAAGTGCTGCTTCTTTCTTTGTCGCCTGTGTCTCTTGGTCTCAACAACTGTGAAGCCGTCATCGGGACAATTACTATCCAAATCTGCTTGTCCACTGTAATTCTTACAAGACAGTTCCTGATTTTTAACATCACTCTCAACATTTTCTGCCTCAGAAACATTCACCTCTTTTTCACCTTTTTGCTTCGACAAAATCTGGCCAACAGTGAGTGGCAAAACTGTAAAATCTGCATCTCGGTGTGAAGGCACCTTCCCACTTTCAACATCACTCAACAAAGCCAGACTATCATAATGTCTTAGATACTGGACAGTATCGGCATCATAATAGACGCAAACTTGTTCTGTCGTATGTCCCATATCTCTAGGTATTTCTTCAGCATCACTGGAATCCACCACCAAACCATGCCTCACTGCAGTATCATCAGCAGAATATGGAGATGCTTTCAGTATCCCACTTTCGACATCTCTGAGTCTGCTATACACAGGGTGGTAGTGTGGGCGCTCAGTGGCCATATAAATTAATCTGGGTTCACTCTGGGCCACTGATGCCACAGAAGTCATCAATGTATTGACGTACATGTCACTCTCACGTGAAACATGCCTGTCAGTTGTTTCAACATTACCATGACCATGATCTTTTGACTGATCACTGAACAATAAACTGGCACCAAAATCCTTTACTGCAGGATTGTTAACTGTTACATCTGCACTTTTCTCTACAGCCTGTGGTTTCTCTGACATCTCAAGTGAACACTTGCTTGCTGAAGTTTTAAAATCAACACTGCTACTGTCCAAATGATATTTCTTTGATGTTACTCTTCCCAGCTGAAGGCATTCATTTATTACAGGATAATCTGCAGCCAATGACACCACCGCCTTGCAGTCTCCACCAGTTAAGGACTCGCAACCTGGTAATGAACAATCAAGCATAAGCTGGTCTGCATCGGGTAGACCGACCCTCTGGCGGTTCATTTCCAATAGCTGCTGTATTGTGGTGTATCTACCGGCAACTTCAGAAAGACCATCCGCCTCAATAGTTTGTGGCTGACCAGGAACAGAGGCATCAGCAGACAGATGTACATCTTGACACATTTTTAGTGAGACTTCTGAAAGATCAGTACTAGCCACAGTATCACCCTGCGTATTCAATGAGTCAGTTTTGCGCAGTGTGGCAAGATGACTTTCGGAACTCACACAGACACCAGGAACAGCAAACAGTTCTTCATTACTCAGCTCAAGCTGTTTCACTCCATCTGGCACTACACTCTGGCTCTCAGAGTGGGACGCAGCAACCAAACTCTCCACAGAAATCGGACCACGAGCAGTGTCGGCCCTTTCATCAGTAAACACTTCCACATCATCAGAATACCTTCGACCATAATCATACTCCAGATGATCACAGGATCCTTCGTACAGACCAGGCGAACCAAAGTAGCCAGTATCCGAATCGGGAAAAGTCGAGCCGCTTAAACACTCAGATGGACTAGTTATCATCAATGATAACCTATCCATGTTATCAGTAAATGGCATTAATGCATGTTCATTATCAGCAACAGCAGAAACGCAGTGAACAACGGATGGTGTAATGAGCGACACATGACAGCGAGATCTAGAACTTGGTCGGGGTTTAGAAGAGAGCTGCCCGAGATGACTAGATATGTAAAAGTCTGAACAGCAAAGTTCATCGTCTTGGCAGCTAACAGATGATGGGAGTTGACAGCATGGGCTGCAGTCTCCACTCGAACATTTCTACAAAATTATAATGAAAATGTACAGTACAAAAACTGCAGCTGGATGGCAGCAAATAACACTGAACAATATATTCCGCATGAAATCGTAAAAATGCATCAAGCTCAGTTAACTTTAACCACAGGATAACTCAACATTGTCATTATAATAATGACAGGTCATGCAGCACAACGGTCAATAACAGTGTTGGAAACTGATCAGTTAACCAATGGTCAAAGTTAACTGAGCTCGTACAAATGGACCTTAGTGTGTATATGGTGTCATCATGTGCAAAATCTAGCAAACTGTTTAGTAAATTCTGTTTTACATACAAATTTTTGTAACCGCTAGAAAACAAAATTCAGCTGCATAATGAAACGTGCCAGAAAGATTTAAATAACAGACTTCAACATTGGTAAACACACACTTGCACATATATACACACTGTTTGCCAAATAAATATCAATTATCTTATTATGTTGATGCACTGTGAATTTTTATAAAAAATTTATTCTTGTCTGCTGATCCCATCCAGACAGACCAAAACTTTTCATACCGGGTATTCTGTTTAACACCATTCCATCAAGTCATTCTCTGACGTCTCCCATCTCATTCTGCCTATCTCCACTGTCGTATAATGTTTGACCCAACCACAATCCACATGTTCAAAAGTACACCTTACCTGCATAACGATCTCATTCTAAGTATAAATTAACCTCATGATCCACTGGAAGAATTCAAAGTTTATTAGTTAAAACCATTTCCGTACACTTCTGATCTTTGCCATCACTGCTAAATTATACCTTCCAATGCCCCCATTTCAACATGTCACCTAGTTGTCTGGCTGGTTTAAAATATAATGGAATTCTCACAAAAATAATTTGTATTGTGTCCCTTGGGTTATAATTTGTCATATAAATTGAGATTTTTGATAAACCCATGATATTTTTGAAAGTTCAGTGATTGAATAGTTCATCAGTGTGGGTGTGAGAGAACAGTGTTTATGCTGAGAAGAAGGTGAGAATGACTAAGTGGCACAATCTGTTATGAGTTATGTTACCTACATAACAAAATTTACCTATAATTTTCCAAAACACCCCCACTACCAATAACCAGTTCAGTAAGCAGGGCACAAAAATGTGAGTAATTCAAAATACTGTAACCTCGAAGTCTTTTTCAACATTTAAACACACACTAATACTGTGCCTAAAATGGTACAGGTAGACAAAGTTCTGACTACAATACTACAACTTGGCACATTACTCGTTTCTTCACATCCAATTATATAGCTAGCAACAAATAGCAAAACTAAAAAGTTATAAAAGCCAATTAACAAATTTAGTCACCAGGGAAAGAAATCGACTGGAACTATGCTACAGAACATCACTGTGGACCTCAAAATAACGTATAACCAAAAACTTAACTCTACTGGACTAATAACTATGCTTCACTTCGCAAACTCCACGTGAAAACATCAGACTGCATGCAGTGCAAAAACATGCCATGCAACCAGTCATTAGATACAACCAAACACAGAAGAGAAAATGGTCAAAACTTAACTTTTCACTTTCACTAGTCAACCAAGTTCAGTACGTGAAGTTAAATATTCAATTCTTATCTTCTGATTCACAACACATGCCACACACTTATCTGAGGATTTCTTATTTCTACCAACAGCATGAAAACTAGTGTTCTTATTTGCTGCCTAGCATGCAGACATAAACACACAATGGTTTAACTGCCGCCTAAACGTGGTTTAGACCACAGTTGCATGTATATACACTGTGTTTCAAAAAAAACTGCACCCTTTTTATTTTTGCAATAACTTTGTTGATTCTGGGCCGATTTTGATAATTTTTGGCAGAACTGTTGCCAATGAATTTTACAACCTGCTAACGCTT
>Ga0126326_1000542_pt1 | contig 10639 bp, 6 predicted proteins | sample InaspJWI67metaG_FD_94485 | JGI IMG/M metagenome (GOLD analysis project Ga0126326, IMG submission 94485) | Marine gutless worms symbiont microbial communities from Oahu, Hawaii - Inanidrilus sp. 1 OAHU.JWI-67 metaG | ecosystem: Host-associated > Annelida > Digestive system > Unclassified | place... | reverse complement strand
TCCGTTTTCTTCACCAACTGCTCGATGTCTGTTTTGGGGAAGAACCCGCTCATATGCAGACCAAAAATCAGTGTAACAAACGGCGCATTGACGGTAGACTGGTGGCAATGATTTCCATAATGCTTCAGCACCGGCACGATCGCGACTCCCAACATGCATCCCGACAATCTCTCTGGAATCGCTGTCAGGTGCCAACCGAATCCATTGCTTGTTGTGCTTGAGTCCGACAATCGCACTCTACCGTTAAGCACCCCTTTTTTTGAGATATCAATCGGCCACAGTTTTTGCACACATATTTTTGTGGTAGTGCTTAACGTGTAGTGATGAACTCTCTGATGAACCTTTTTCTTCTTCGATGAGATCATCACACGACCACTACATATTAAGCACTACCGAATAGTCAATGGCTTAGAGGCGTTCGATTGGTGAAAACACCTATTTTTCAAGGTGCCCTTAAACGGTTACATCTTGTGGGGCAGACCACGATGCTATTAGACGTACTCGCGTAAGGCGGCGTTTATGTGGGTTTGATATTTACTACCTTGGGCTTTGAACCACTCCAACAAGTCGACGTCGATGCGAAGCGTTATCTTCTGTTTGATCGGTCGGTAGAAGCGACCTCGAACGGCGCCGGAAAAGTCGCCTACCTCGGGAATGTCGCCGGTATCGATATCTTCATCGGGTAATTCAGCCAATCGCTGTAACTCTTGTTGCTGCTTGTCTGTCGTCTTGCTCATAGATTCTGCGCTCTTTGGGGGTCGCTTTTCGGGTCGAGATGATCCGCACAATCTCTTCGTTTTCCTCTCCGTCATGGTGCGTGTGAGCGACTAAGAGGATCACCGTTTACCCGATGCGTCCGATGGTTTGCCAACGTTCTTCCCCGTCCTCGTGTCGGTCTTGGATACTGATCGCACGGGGATCATCGAAAACTAGACGGGCGGTCTCAAAGCTAACTCCATGTCTGGCTCGGTTCTTCTTGTTCTTCTGCAGATCCCATTCGAAATGCATGGCGGAATTGTAGTTACAATCGACGATATTGGAAAGTCGGAACGGCGGGGCCCATTTCCAGCGGCGGAACGGGGTTAGGTCTCCTATCCCGCCATGATATGCGGGATTTGTTCAGTAGACCGGCGGTTCCCCCGGCGGAAGGGTCTTGAATCTGCGGTGGACCCAGAAATACTGTGCCGGCATGGTCCGGATGTGGGTCTCGATGGTCCGGTTCATCAGTGCCGTGTCCGCCTCCTGATCGTCCGTGGGAAAAGGCTCCAGCGGCGGGTGGAAGTCCACTTCCAGGCCCCGCCCCCAAGGCAGGTAGCGGGCAGTGGCCGGGATCACCTGGGCCGTACCGAGGCCTGCAAACCGGCTCAGCGTGGGGACCGTTGCGGTGGCCGTACCGCAAAAAGGTACGAAGATGCCGCGGCGGCCCGGGTCTTGATCGGGCAGATAGAAAAAAGGGTGCCCGCGCGGATCTCCCTCACTATCTGCCGCAAGTTGGCGCTGCGCTCTATCGAGGCCGTGCTGAAACGCGAACGGCCGCGGCGCATCTGGTCGTCGATGACCGGGTTGCGGATCTTTTTGTACATGTACAAGCCGGGATGTATCAAAGCGGTGAAAGCAGCACTGCCGAGCTCCAATGCCACGAAGTGGGGCACCATGATGATAAGGTTACGCCCGTTTCGGAGCGGCTTATCAATCCGTTCCCGATGACGGAACTTCACGATGCGCCCCAGCCTCCGTCGGGAGCTTACCCACACCAGTCCCTGGGTGCAGGCGGCGACCCCCACATAGCCGAAGTGCAGGAGCGCGAGCCGTTTGCGCGCCGGTTCCATCAGGTCCGGAAAACAGAGCGCGAGGTTGCGTAAGGTCACGCGCCGGCGGGTGCCCACGAGGAGATAACCCAGGCACCCGATACCCATGCCCAGGGCCCACAGCAGGGGGAACGGCAGCAGTCCGAGGAGATGGGAGATCCCCACAAGGAGCCAGCTTGGCCAATAACGGGGGTGTAAGAGTCGTCGGTTCATCAGGTACCTTTCTGATGCGGATGCTCTCAACGACCAATCACGTTGAAGCGGTAGGATTTTTCCGGAAGATCCGTCCGCAATATGTCGGATCGCTCCCGGGTGGTCGGCAAGGCGGATGTCTGTGCAGGCTGGGTTGAGGTACGAAACAAGGATCCTAACGCTCGATCGTAAAGAAGATGTCGCCGCCTTGAGCATCGCCGGTCTCGGCCTGGAGCTCGATCCAATCGTTGAGGTGATAGCGTAGCTTGATCCTGTCGGATTCGTCACCCAGGCTGTGGTCATACTCCGCGAACACCCTGGGCGAGATATAGGTGCCCAGCGAGATGGCCGGGTCTTGCCGCTCCTCCCCGCGGCGCCTGGGTGGAATTCCGGTCAGCAGGTATTTTGTGATTTCCGACTGGGACATACCGGGATCGGTAGCGGAGAAGAAGGTTATCGTCGGATGCTTGATCGTGCCGAAGACCCGCAGGCCGGCGGTGATGTCACCGCCCTCACGCTGAGCGGTGAGGTCCAGATACGGGTTGGTGATGGGTGATTTCGCATAGTTCAGGAACCCTTGCTTGATGGTCAGCGGTCTCCCGGCCGCGGCACCCAAGGGCCCGCCGATGGAGATACGGTAGGTGCCGTCGACAATTTCCAACTGACCGTCCCCCAGAATTTCCTTTCCCGGCGATTGCAGGACGGCCAGCTCACCCTTGATGGTACCTCCCAGACCGAAGGCATCCACGGTTACCCGCTTGCCCAGCACCAGGCGTAGGTCGATGTTCGTGGTGTGACCGGAAGATTTCTCCCCGACCTCGGAGGCGATGACCACGTCCGGCGAGGTCGAAACCGTGCCCGCGGGGATATGGCGGGGCTCGATGCGGGCCTTGGGTATCTTCACCGTACCCGTCAGTTTGGTTTCCGCCGGCCCGATCTCGAGCCGAAGATCAGGCGAGGCCCGGACGAAATACTCCTTGGTATTCGCCACTCTGAGTCCGCCACCCTTGGCGCTGATATGGGTGCTCGGACCCGCGGCGCCCAGCAGGGTGTGACCGTCGATCTTCAGGCGGCCCTTTCCGGCCTTGAGGCCACCGCTGTACTCGATGCGGTCGAGGAGACCTCCGGCCCGGGCGTCGATGGTCAGATCCTTGACCTTGAGGCCGATGAGGGGAACTTGGAACCCGCCGCCCGCGAGCCGGGCGGTGCCGTCGAGTCTCGGCTCGACGAGGGTTCCCCCGAGCTTGAAATCCGCGTTCAGCTTGCCGGTCACATGCGTGAGGTCCGGCACTAGGCGTGAGACAATACCGAAATCCTTGATGCGCGCTTGCACCTCCCCCTGCAGGGGTTGCTGCGGACGCACCGGTCTTGCGAGACTCCAGCTGGGTATGGCGAGCGCGGCGGACAGGTTGCCCAGACCTTTCAGGGGGACCGCGAGCTTGGCCCGCAGGCCCTTCCCAGCCGCATCGAGGGCGAGATTTGCAGACGTGAAGTTCAGCTGCGCCTCGCCCTTCCCCGTCGAGATGCCGAGCACACCCTGGGTGGTCCGTACCCCGGCGTCTCCGGTGAGTACTCCGTCCACCACCTTAAAATCGGCCTTGGCCCTAGCCGCGCCCTTTAAGGTCAGATTTTTGGGAATGAACTCCCGGAACAGCTCGAAGGCCAGGTGATCCAGATTGAGCACTGCGCTCCAGGTCCCTGCCGCCTGCTGCTCGAAACGTGCGCAGCCCCCCGAGCCGGTTGCCTCGCGGATACAGAGCGGTCCCGCGCTGATCCGCGCCCCGTCCAGGGCGATCGGAGTGGCCTTCTGCAACCGCCAGCTGCCGAATCTCTGGGTCCGCAGCGCCAACCCTTCCAGCCGGCCTGCGTAGGCGTTCTCCCGTTTGAGACCGCCCGCAAGCTCGAGGTCCAGGCCCAAGGGCTCGCCGGCAATCCGCGCGGACAGGCGATGCGAGCTCATCTTTCCATTGCCCTGAATGCGCAGGCGATCGAAGACCAGCCCGCCTGCCACCAGACCTTGGCCGGTGAGGTCGATCTGCAGCGGACCGTCCGGTGTGAGCTCGAGCCGGGCGGTACCCCTTAAGTTTCGAATGCCCTGTCCCGCCGCGGCGACCCCGTCGGCGGCTAGATCGAACCTTACCCCCAGGGCCTCGGGGACGCCGGTCACGGTCCCATTCGCCCGGATGCTGCCCGCGGCGTCGGGAAGCAGGCTCTTGAGATCCGGAAAACGGATGTCCAGCGCCAGGTCCAGCCGCTTGCCGACCGTGCCGCTGGCCTGCAGCTTGCTGGGACCCGAAGCGACGCGCAGCTCCTCGATCCTGAGCTTGCTACCCTGCATTTGCACCCGGGCCGCGGCGGCCACCGGATAGCCTCGCAGCTCGCCGGTGAGGGACGCTACCTGAGAGCTGAGCTCGGGGTTCCCGTCCCTGAGCCCGCCTACGCTCAGAATGCGTCCGGCCAAAACACCGCCCCACTCAGGCCATTGTTTACCGGGATTGATGTCCGCGACCCTGAGCTCCGCATCCCAGGTCAGGGCTGGATCCCAGGTTACATCCACCGTGGCTCGGAGCCGTCCGTCCAAGGTGTACAGGCGCAGGTCCCGGATCCGGGTGCCTGCGCGGTTGCCTCGGCCTCTCAGCGCGATGGTCGCCGCGGGCAAGGCATCGCTCTTCATCCCGGCCTCCAGGTCGTACTCGAAGGCATCCGGATTGCCCTTGCTGGTCAACTCGAACCAGATCCGGGCGGGTAGCCGTGGCCACCGAGTGCCGGGATTGATCCCGTCCGCGACCAGGGTCAGCGCCCAGCTCGGCTCCGGTGACCAGGCGACCCGGCCTTTGGCCCGGATCTTCCCGTCCAGGGTATCGATCCGCAGGTCCTCAATCTGCGTGGCCTCCCGGCTTCCCTCCCCGGTCAGCCGCAGCTTCGCCGCGGGGAAGTCTCGGCCCCGGACCTCGGAGGAGACCCGATAGCTGAATTGATCGAGGGTCCCCCGAACCCAGAGCTTGCCCTGCCCGGCCGCCGCTACGGGCTCTTCTCCGGTAAGGGGCCAACGCAGATTCTTCCAGGTAGCCTCCAGATCGATCTGGCCCGCGGGGTCCGAGAGGTCCAGCTTCCCGTCGGCGGTGAGCCGGGCGCCTGATTTGTTCTCGGTCAGCTTGAGGTCCGCAATCTCGAGAACCCGATCCCGCCAACGGACGTCCAGCATGGCCCGGAGCTGTCCGAAATCGGCCCGATCCGGGGCCGCGCCGACTAGGTTGCCTTGGATCCGGGCCTCGCCCAGGTCGCTGCTGGTAGTCAGGTCTCCGTTCAGATCCAGCGCCGGCAGGTCGGCGCGGATCGCAGGCAGGTCGACCCCCAGAATACTGAGCTCACCCTCCCAACGTGGATGTTCCGGGATCCCTCGAACTAGGGCTTGGAGCCTAGCCTGCACCGAACCGGTGAGGTCGTTTTTCAGGTACATCGCCTTGAGATCACCGCCGACCGTCGCTTGGCCGGCCAGCTGCAATGCCGGCTCTCGGGATAGGTTCCAGGTTAGTCCAAGGTCCACCGGATAGTCGCCGGTCAGCTCCACTTCTCCCTGGGCAGAGGCCGTCAACCGCGGCTTCGGGAGGGCGACGGCGAGCTCTCGCAGAGTGACCCGGCTGTCCGACCAGTTCGCGGCCAGCGCAATCCGGTCGATATGAAAGCGGGAATCCTTATGCAAGGTGCCGATACTCAGCTTTTCGACCCGCACCTGCTCCAACTCCAGCTTGAGCCCCAGGGGCAGATAGAGCTCCGGAAACTCGACCGGACCGGATGCCTTTTTCGCGTCCTCTGGAGGGGCCCTGGTGATGTCCAACCCGCGCACACCGAGCTCGGAGATCCGCAGGGTTCCGGTCGTCAGGGTCGCCAGGGGTTGCCAGCGCAGGTTCAGACCGTCGAGTCTCAGCTCCAGCTTGGGGGTCCGGATATGCAGGCCCTCGAGGTGCAGATCCTCCAGAATGCGACCGTCGACCCGCTCGACCCGGAGCAGATCCGGCGCCAGCCATTCCACCAAGGAGAGGGAAGATCGCAACCCGCTCTGAGTGCCTAGCACCCAAAGGAGCAGCGGCAGGAGGACCAGGACGGCCAGCAACGAGATGGTGAGCAGGACTAAGACCCACCGCAACCGGGAGCGGCGACCGGACGGTGCCGCGACGGTGGGCTGTGCCACCGACGGGTAGGCTACCCGAGTGGTGTCGGTGTTCCGGGCCATCTTGCTTACAGGTCCGGACCGATCACGATATGGAGACGGGGTGGGTCGCCTTCCTTGGTAAGCGCAAAGGCGACATCCAGGCGAATCTGCCCGATGGGCGAGCGCCAGCGTACCCCGAGGCCGGCACCGACCTCGGCCTCGCGGGTAAAATCTGGATCGAAGGCATTACCGAAATCTGTAAAGACCGCCCCGCTCCAGTTACCTTTGATACGGCGCTCGAGCTCCAGACTTCCCACCGCCAGATAGCGCCCGCCGACGTTTTGGTTGATGGCGGGGTCGTTGGGACCCAGAACACCTAAGCCCCAGCCGCGGATGCTGTTGTCGCCGCCGGCGAAGTAACGGCGGCTGGCAGGCAGGTCGAAGACGCTACTCGCCCAGGTCACGCCCAGGTCCGAGCGGGCGATGAGACGGTAATCATTGCGGAAGCTCTTGATCCACTTGAGGCGCGCGCTTCCGCTCAGATAGGAGGCGGGGGATATCAGCCCCTTCAGGGTACCGAGGAGCGCAAGTTTGATTTTATAGCCATTCCTGGTGTAAACGGGGTCGTCGGTGATCCTCTTGGACCAAGTGATGCTGGGGACCAGCTCGTTGACCAGCTCTCTGGCGTCCGCGGTAATCTCGAACTGCTCCCGGTGGTAGTCGATACCCAGGGTTCGTCGCCAGCCGCTCGGAGTCAGCACCGAGTGGGCGACCTTCAGGGACTGGATGTTTCCTTTCCGGCCCGCGCTATCGAAGACGCGCAGGTCGGAACGAATAGTGAGATAGTCGCGCAAAGGATTGCGGATGGGGATCCGATAATCGCTTTTCAGCACCTGAAAAGGCCGGGAGATACTGGTTTCCAGCTTGAACCTGTGCCCCCGTCGGGTCAGATAACGGCGGCGCCACTCCAAGGTCACACGGGGACCGACGTCGGTGGCGTAACCCAGGCCGAGGCGGTACTTGTTGGCCTTGTTGGGGGTGGCGATGATCTCGATAGGGACGGTTCGCTCTGCCCCTGCTGCCTCCTTGTGCGGGACGATCTCCACCTTCTTATAGTACTCCATCCCGATCAGTCTGCCCTTCAGAGTCAGCAGGACCTCCGGATCGTAGGGGTCACCTGGCTTGAAGCCGATAAACCTCCTGAGATAACGGTCGCCGATCAAGTCCTGGGTGAAGCTCACCTCACCCAGGGAATAGGGATGACCGGTGTCGAGGTGGAACTCGATATCGGCCTTATAAGCATCCAGGTCGATCGGAACCTGGCTCCGGGTCAGCTCATGATCCAGATAGCCGTGTCGGGCGGCCAGATAGAGGATCTCTTTCTTGGCCTTCTCGTACTCCGAATGCAGAAACAAATCCCCCTTTTTCATGGGAAATTTTTTAGGAAAGGGTGAATCGTCGGCGCCCTCACCCGTCACACAGTCCTTATTATCCGGGCCCTTGATGCAGTACTTGACAAACCTCACCTTGATGGGTTTTCCCGGAACCACATTGTACTTGGCCACCCAGCTCCCATCCTCGGATGTCGGCTTGGTCAATGTAGCGTCCACCTGCACCCGGTAGAGGCCGAAAGGTGCCAATGCCTTGCGGATCTGATCGGGGGCACGCCGGTGCAGGGCCTCGAGCCGCGGTATCGAAAGCTCCTTGTCCTTGCGTTCCTGGTAGATCCCGAGCAGCGCGAGCACATTTTTTTCGTACTTACCTTTCAGTCCCCGGACCTTTACTTTAAGCTCGAGCGCGGGTACCCCCTGAGCCAGGGTGAGAACCAAGAGTGCGAGCAGGAGTCGCAGGATCGGATGCATAGCAGGACACCGGAGCCAGGGCTGAAGGCGCAACTCAGTCACTAGCTCGCCATCCCCGGACATTCGGCGGCGCAACGACTTCTGGAGGAGATGCCGCAGGAAGCGACGGGATAGCTTACCGCCGCACTCGAAGCGCTCGGTTAAAGACTCTCGAATATTGCCTCAGGGTACTGGTGACATTTAAATCGTCCTCGGTTTGATGGACGAGAACCCTGCCCCCGATGGGTGACGGTGTGTTTTGCTCATTCACCACTCAAGCCTCACGCTTTGCACTCGGGCACAATAAACGCATCTCGCTTTCCGTAAAACCCTTGCGTGGCGGGTATCTGGAGAACACGGGTGTCTCGCCCGCGGGAGGGAAGGGGTAATGGGGATAACTTTCTTACATACGGCAGACTGGCAGATCGGTAAGCAATTCGCGAATATCCCCGTCGACCCGGGGGCTGCGCTACGACTACGGCGGTTGAATACCGTCAAGGCCATCGCCGAGCTCGCGCGGGAGCGTCAGGTGGACGCGGTGCTCGTCGCCGGTGATGTGTTCGAGGACAACGCCGTCTCGGACGAAACCCTGCGGCGGACCATGCATGCGCTGGTCCCATTCAAAGGCCCCTGGGTATTACTGCCCGGCAATCACGACGCGGGCTTGACCCAGAGCGCCTGGAGTCGCCTGCGCAGGCTCGCGGCAGTGCCCGCGAATGTCATCCTCGCCGATCGGCCCGAGCCTATCGTGCTCGCGCAGGGTCGGCTGGTAGTGCTGCCGGCCCCCTTGCAGAGGCGGCATGAGGTGCGGGATCTTACGGAGTGGTTCGACACTGTGCGCTCGGAGCCGGGCGTGTTCCGGGTCGGGGTCGCGCATGGTGCGGTCACGAACCGGTTGCCTGCGGCGGCCGAGGCCCGGAATCCCATCGCCGACACCAGATCGGAGACGGGAAACCTCGATTATCTGGCACTGGGCGATTGGCACGGAACCCTCGAGATAACGCACCGGACCTGGTATGCTGGCACCCCCGAGCCGGATCGCTTCAAGGCCAACGAGCCGGGCAATGTGTTGCTCGTGACCTTGCAGGAAAGCGGCGCTGTGCCCCAAGTGGAGAAAATCCCGGTCGGTTACTACCGCTGGGCGGAGATGACCTGTGAGGTCGTGAATGAGCAGGCCCTGGCCGTCCTGGATGGCCGGTTGGCCGCGCTGGGTGACAACGGGCAGACCCTAGCGAGACTAAAGCTCATGGGCACGGTGGATCTCGCCACCCGGCAGCGTCTCGATGAGCTGCTCGAAGAGTGGCGTGCTCGCCTGCATTTCTTAGATGTCGACGATGCGGCGCTGTTGGCCCGGCCCAGTCCGGAAGATATTGCCGTGCTGGGGGCTACCGGCTTTATGCGCGATGCGATCGAGACCTTGGTCGATATCGAAGGCGACGCGGGACACCCCGACCGGAGTGATGCGGGGAGGGCCCTGCAGATCCTCTACCGCGAGCACCGGGACTAGGATTCCGGTAGTGCTTAAAGCGCGCCTGTAACTCTAACCGACTGTTTTCATATTGAGCAGGTTCAACCGCTGAGTGAATAACACTAGGACCTATATTTCTTAATCTTTACACAATCGACAAAACTCCCTTACCGGAACCCCTGCTTGTTTTGCCATTGCATGGACTAATTCTTTTAAGACGGGATGAACCTTCCACTTTCCATTGCTCATGGGCCGTGGATTTTCCTGGCTTCTTTTTAAACTCTAACTTCTTTAAGCCCGTGACAACCTCTTTATAGGTTAGCTCTGGTACTTTCTTGAAAAACATCTGCTTATATCAAGCATGTTTTATTGTACCATCTATATCCTGAAACAAAATAACCTCTACTATCTTTGACGCATTCAGGTGCACTTTATCTAATAGGCATGCAACATAATAAAGGAGAAACCATCGCCACGTCCCTTTCCGGTTTAATAGGTATTGTTTTTGAAAGTCGTCCTTTTCCTCATTGATGTCTTCGATGTATTCGGCAATTTTGGATTCCAGCTTAGTTTTCACCTCCGCCAATGTATTTGCTTGCGCAGCTAGGCCAAACTCAAGGCTCATTCCCACATAAAGGTCTCCACTACGCTTAACCAAACATCTGATTTTCATTGTCGTCTGTTGGTTGAACTGTCAATCAATGGAGAGAAAACCAAGCATCGTCTTTGGCAGGCTGTTTGCGAGTCGTTACACCCAGGCCGACGGAAGGACAAGCACTCAGGGCGGACGCCTACACCCGTAGCGAGCGCCAAGCCATGCGCTGGCAAGGCACCGCTACATGCACGCGCAGCTTCCTAAACCGTGGGATAAGTGAGGGATACCGGACCGTCCAGTACTCCCCATGATTGGTTCCCGCTCATGCGGACAGCCCGCATCGGCGGCCAAGCGCGGACAGTATAGAACAAAATAGGACAATGCCGAGATAGTTTCCACCATTGTTGCACGCACGGCTTGCCGACAGAACGGGGGTTGATATGTAACGTACCATAATTATGGGTAGTGGTAATTTTTGAAGTGATATCTAGCCAACAATCGGCAATAATTCGGTATTAGATCGGTGTATGAAGAGTTTTAAGAAAATCTCATGCATTTTAATACAGTTGGAAAAAGACAACG
>Ga0126326_1000541_pt1 | contig 10641 bp, 11 predicted proteins | sample InaspJWI67metaG_FD_94485 | JGI IMG/M metagenome (GOLD analysis project Ga0126326, IMG submission 94485) | Marine gutless worms symbiont microbial communities from Oahu, Hawaii - Inanidrilus sp. 1 OAHU.JWI-67 metaG | ecosystem: Host-associated > Annelida > Digestive system > Unclassified | place... | reverse complement strand
TCAGACCAAGCCAAACAACTGGGCTGTGAGTCCACGGTAGGCTACTACCATCCACATCCACCATTGCCATGCTAATGTTAATCAGCCCAAAAGCTGATACTGATTTTACTGTCCTGGGCACTGCAGTAAGGGTGTGCAGCTCATGCACAAGGCGGTGAGATTCAAACCTGGGTCCTCTCACACCGCAGTCAGACATGCTAACCACTGTGGTTGAGACCAGCATTGACAAAAACTAAATAAAGTATTTTAAATTCACAAAAAAGTACTGTATTTTCAACAATACTGTTGCACATTTGGTTATTAAGACAATGAAAAAATAATTTTAATTTGTTGCAAAGTCACAAGTTAATGAATGCACACATTTCATAACATCACATGACATAGCAAGTGTCAAGTCTGTTGAATCAAAATGAAACTGACTAAAAGAACTGTAAACGTTCAGTGGAAATGCAACAATATTAGACAGTCTAACACAACAAGTCAACTGAAACATGGCAAACAGTCCATTAAGAACAAATAGCCTGGCTTGTGTCACAGCCTTTAATTCAATTAGTCAACTGGAAAATGGCTCATACGATAACAATATATGCATGCATGGAATTATGATGTTTTAACAATGTGAGAATGATAGTCGTCAAATGGAAACAATACACAACACACACCACACTGACTACAAATATCCACAGTCTGCATGCATTAGCAAACAAACGTCAATAAAGTGACAAAACTGAAATTAAGTTCAACACAAACGATAATGACCAGTGTCTATTCCAGCCATCTTTTTGGGGGACCCCCAAAAAATGTACAATCCCCACCAAACAGCTGCCAAATTGTGTGCTCTAAATCTTTTTGGCCAGAGCAATGAATTATAAAAAAAGTCATGGAAACATTCTTTTAATGAACAATAAATACAGGAAATTATTCAACATTAAACAATCAAAAGGTTACAAATTTATGCCTAAACCTAAAATGCACCAAAATACATTTGGTGGCTGGGCCCTGCCCGAACCCGCTGGGGGAGCTTATGTGCTCCCCCCAGACCCTCTAGCCACAATGGGAGCCTACTTCTAAGGGGGACAGAAGGGAGGAGAGGGGAAGGCAAGGGAAGCAAAGGGAATTCCCCTAAGTCCAGGTGAGTGGAATAATGATGACGATGCCCAACAAGCAAAAGAAAGTGAATATTTTAGCACCAATTTCATTTATCTTGGTAAAATATGCCTTAGTGAGACGTCCACAACAACATATAAATCACCCACAACCGGAATTAGCCCTACAGCCACAAAATGATGACTTTAAACAAACGAAAACACCAGCGAGACTACGACATGCACCACAAACAAAGTCAATAATCAGTCCAAATATACATGGAAATAACACAAGCACACCAATAAGAAAAATTCACTCATCTTGACCGACAGAGAAGTGTCCTTTGTACATGCAGCAATCACTATCATACAATCTAAAATAAACTGCTGATTATTTAATACAGATGAAAATTTCTGTACAGCTCATTAGAGCCAGTAGTGCTATGCAACATGGTTAATATTAAGAGCTAAAGTTTTGCTGCACAACAACAACGAGTCCTTACTTACTATGACAATACGGGGGTCGTATTTTTGACATCTGCTATAAAATATAGAATCAACCGGAGTTACATCTACAAAATGATCACTTGAAACAAACGAAAAATAACACTGATACAAACAATGACATGCACCACCGACCAAGTCAATAATTAGTACACTACATATGTATACACGGAAATAACACAAGAACGCTGGTACGAAAAATCACCTCATCATATAAAGAATGGCATTAATATATACAGCAATCAGTACAATTAAATGTATAGTTATTGTGAGGTTATGGCATTTTTACCCACAATGAGGGACCTCACCCCTCACCAATCACCCGCTAGCTACTCATCTGCAGATAGTTAATACTGTTTGGATAGGAATGTAGTATGCAAAGATGGTTAAAGAACATCGACAAGCAGTGACACAATACTTCAGCCCAATCACAGACTTAAATCCAAATGAGGTTGTCGTCCCAACTAGTAGAGCAGACTAAACCATTGATATGATAACCTAGAATTTTCGCTCGCCCCCAGTAGGGGAGCAGAGTATAGTGATAAGCATGTCTGTTTGTCTGTCCAAGAGCATATCTCCGGAACAACACATCCAATTTTTATGAACTTTTTGTGCACGTTACCTGTGGCTATGACTCGGTCTTGCTCTGCCAGTGTTGCAATATATTATGCATTTCCCGTTTTACACATGACAACATTTTTGCACATAATGGCCACGAATAGGCAAAAAGTGCAGTACTGAAAGTGATTCATTACGGGGCAGCAATGGGCTGGGGGCAGAGTGTGGTAGCTAAGGTTGCCTGGTTTTACACAGTTATACCACAGACTTAGATTAAATATTACAACTGCCCATTTTGATTGTGTATACTAACCTGACTGTAAAACACATGTGCACCTACTACACTTCACTGACTACTACTACTACAACTACATCCCTTTACAACTACATCCCTTTAACAGCTCCTTTTCCAGGACAACCTGTGTAAGCCAGTACCAGAAAGGTAAAACCAGTCTGGGTTTAAATGAGGCAAGAAATGATGAGGTTTTGGGATGCAGTGGCAGCAGCTGGACCATAAGCATACAATCTGCACCTCATTCCAGACAGACAACCACACCAACACCTCATCACTCAATTTTACAAGCCAGATGCTCTTCCTGATGCCAACCAACAGTGTCAAAGCATTGAAGGACAATAAAAAACAATAATAATAATAATAATAACAATAGACTTCACTGACATTTGCACTAAACTCAAACTTGAAATCAACAAACGCGAACTGGATGCACTCAATTACATCACTGTAATTACAACCAGCCATGTAACCCCAGTATTACCGTCCAAAGAAATATCATAGAGCACCTTCGATATAAGAGTCACTATATAAGTCTTACACATGCTCATTAAAGGCCAATATTAGTTTTCAGCATTAAACGTGACAATTACAACAATACCAGTGTTTTAAGACATAGAGAAGGCAAGCTGATCACTGGCACACAATGATGGTATCACCAAAGATACTAGGGTCTGCCAACATGAACATTTGGTGCTTCAAATGATACATACTGGACAATACATTTAATACAAACTACAAATCTGAATGTAAATATCAACAGAAGGAAAAACCCTCTGTGAAAACAGTACTACTACTTTTGTTTTCTACCCCGACACCCGTGCGATGCTACGCTACCATGGTACTAGCTATGGCCCTGTGTCTGTCTGTCACAAGTCAGTGTTCTATCAAAACCTCAGGACTGATTTCTGGCATGGAGGCTTTCTTTGACCTATCCTACATGGTATTACAAGGAAATGTACAAAAAAGGGTACTCCCCTCTCCAACTTTGTCTTAAACTATGGACTTCGAAAATTTGTCCACAGCACCTTTATCATCAAAACGTGTTGTCAACTTGGCTCGACAAAGGTAGATGCTCAAAGCATGATAAACTGGACTGTAGATCAACTAAGTTGACAATACCTGTGACGGTCGACGGCTAGTTTATCACACCGATCGTCCACTTATACAGCATGAAGCCATTGCACCGGCTCATCTGCAACAGCTGATACCTGTCGTTTAACTGACTTCTTTTCCAGAAATACTTAAGTTGGCTGAGTCCCTCAAAACAAAAGAATTAATGATACCTGGAGATTAATACATTACCAGTTTCTTTCTGACACCCAACTGAAGTTTTTCCGAGTTTTAAAGCACTGAAGGCAAAATAGATTAGGCTGCAATACAAACAGTAAAAACGTAATAAAGCTACTCGTACAAAGCCAACTTTAGTACAAGTCTAAACTGTCACTTCCGTGTTCTGCTTTTCAAAAGCAAACAGCCACAATCCTACGGTTTGACTATTTTTCCTAATACAAATATCGGTATTTAAATCGTCAAAGATAAAGTAAAACTGAACAACAGATGATGCTACTACGAGAAATATCAGACTGGCAGATGAAGTACACACCAGAACAGACATTATCAACAGTGTCATTAGACACTGTAGTGTACCTTATCTGAAACTAAGCCAGTATCTTTCAAAACTGTTTCACTAAGAAACAGCAGTAAATTTTTAAAGAAGGCAATGACCAAATTTTCTCACCACAGTATACAGTAGCAACACGGTTTAGCTGTAACATAAATAGCTATTCCGCATTTGGCAAGTTGTTCACACACACACACACACGTGCCTCTATCACCAAGCAGCATAGTTTCGTACCAGCTAAAGTGCAGTGATTCTCTATGGCTGGGAAGGTAACCGTTGGTCAGGCATCAGTACTTCACAGACTTCAGAAGTTTATCCACCTATGGACTGAAGGCCTAAGAAAGGGAGATGAGCACCCCACCTACACTCCTCTAAGGGGTATGGCACACTTTACCTTTTATTCTTCTACACCAAGCTTGGCACCTTTACACAGTTGCCAACCACCCGGCTATTTTGTGGCAAACATATACAACAACAACGAACACAAGAACTGGAGTGTTAACTACTACGAGCACAGAGATCACATCTGTCTTTGTGTCAACAAGAACTCTGGATAGTCAATGAAGCCGTCGCGGTTGCCGTCGTTGTCATCCAGAATGCCGTCGACAATCTGTGCGAGCTCGCTGTCCGGCATACGCAGTGACCCCGACTTGTCACTGCTTTCTGCTGTGCAACAGCGTATCATGGCACATTTAACGCTACACCATCCAAAATAAGACAACTAAAAAAATTCTTAACAAAAAACCAGTTAGAGTGATAATGGGGAAAGCAACACTTATATAAGAAAGAACAATGGTATGAACCTCGACTTTTAAGATATCTGTTAATGGTGACTATAAATTTTGATACTAAACTGCAAACAAACAAACATATTTGACACTGACACTTCTGTTTCACACAAGAGACATACTTCACAGTGGCCCACCGATGCATTACTCAAGTCTATCCAACAGCAGCATTGATTTCCATCTGGTCCTTGGGACTTATACCGACCACTTTTTACCATGCAACGCTACGCTAGCACAGAATATGCTGTCGTCGTGTGTCCATCTGTCATAAAACTAGCATGTATTGAAATGACTGGACGAATCAAGGTGGTTTTTGGCACGCAGGCTTCCAGTTCCATTGCACCCATCCCACACTGTTATAAATTTGTGTAACTCCAAAAATTACGGTACTTCCCTCCGGGACTTTTTCCCAAGCTCCGGACTTTTTTCGCTACGATAAGTTAATTGCATTGTCAACGATACTCGTCGCCGTCATCAACAGTCAAGCTCGTTGACGACACCTATACGACAATCAATGAGTTGCGGCTGTTTACTACAAGTCGATCCAACTGTAACCCTGCAACTTCATAATTGCGATTTGATATGGATTTGTTGTACAACTGTTTCTACAGCTGACAAGATTTTGACTAAAACACAGCACATCGCTCAGTCCATCTGTGGTAGTTGAGCTTCTTGTAAGGCCAGTATGGACCTGAACATCTGACAAGGTAAATGTTAGTAACAGAAATCTTTACCCATATTTCTGAAAATTTTTGCCACAAATCCACCATATACACACAAAAAGCCAACTACACAAGCTAATGCAGAAAGAAATGTCATTGTCATCAGCTACAATTTCCAAGCTTATTTTACATAAACGCCTTGATCTCTGCCCCTACCCAACATTACTCCAGACTGCCTAGCTAAATTATGTGCCCAAAGATGGGAGGCAATGGCAAAAACATTATCTTAAGACAAAAACAGCTAACAAATGCTGTTCCAATCAGTAAGTGCTTATCAGAAGGAGGAGAAAAAATATTAATATCAATGCAAAAATCTGCTAGTAACTTAGTACATTCTAAAAAAAGAATGAAGTGCTTTACGAATGTGAAAGTATTGGCAGCCTGGCTATATTTAAGGTAAGAAGTAAACAAAGTTCTCAGCAGTCAACAGAAAGTGGTGAAGCTGTGATTAATCACAACTTCAAAAACTGTTACGCTGATAGATTTTACACCAAATTTGGTGCTGTAATTTGTCTCACAAAAACACTGTGGCTATTTTTGGCAGTTGGTGGAGGGTGTCAAATCGATTCTGCAGGTTCAAAATTCACCCTTTCTCATTCCAAAAAGAACACACACCCGTTTAATGGCCCTTTGTCGGGACTACCCAGGTGAGCTGGTACCAGAAAGGTAAAACCAATCTGGATTTCACTGAAGAAAGAGACAATGACTGGCAGTGGCATCAGCTGGCCATATGCAAATCTGCACATCGCTCCAGACAAATAACCACGCCAGCACCTCACCACTCAGTTTTTTTACAGGCCGGATGCCCTTCCTGACCAACCAACAGTGTCAAAGCACTGAAGGAACATTCCAAAAAGAAGTCTGTTAAAAATAAACAGTCCATCCAATAGTTTACTTCAAGGAAAAGACATGCAAATATAAAAAAAGCTCACATTCTAACAGATAGTATGTAAACTCCACCGAACTATTCACAACTAGCATGCAGCTTTATGAACACTGGAGGTCTTGGAAATTCACATGAAACAAACCTGACACATAACTGAGTAGACAAAAATGTCTAGTATCAATGCAATACAGATCTTTGTCCATGGAACAAAGTGACCTGTAAAAACTACTGTGGCATAAACTCCGTCAAAAGAAAACCACTTTTAAACTTGTGACAATTATCACAACGGTTCTCTTTCAACACACGTGAATCAAAGGGCAAGTGGAAAACGGCAGCTAAAACCGTGTAAGCGTACCACTAAATTTTTAAATACATGATGGGACTTGAATTCTCAGAGCACCTGCAATAGTGACATGCTATTTTCAGCCATCCACTCTGCCACCTCACACGTCCCACTACCGCAAGCGAACCATCACACACGCTACCTCTGCTGACTGTTCCTGCGCATTGCCGCCACAAACTCGGAGTACTCTATCAGGCCATTATCATCCATGTCGTCCGAGCGCAGAATGCTATCGACTATGTTGATGAAATCGGGCTGTGACAGCAGAGGCACTGCCTCATCTGCCGCTAAAGCCAACAACACAGCATTGGTCGTCGGCACGGCATAGTGGCAGCATTGATGGGCGTATCACTAAACTCACTCTACATCGAGCCCAATTAGTACTGAAATGGGTGACCGTCTACGAGCAGGCATAGCATAAAGCCAACTAGGTCAACTCAGCCTTGCAACCCTCTGGGGTTGCTAAATCAAATACCAGTTCTGCTGGGGTGAGGGCGGGAATGTCACTTCTGCTGGATGACAGGTAGCAATGTGTGATCCCATGTGGCATGCGAGTTCCCATAGCAGTGAAGCTGGTTGCAAACTGACATTCTCTCTTTACAGACTTTTACTTTCGTAACTTTACTGTAGTGCAATATCACTACCGTGACTGCTGACTGTGTTGATGTCAGTATGTCCTATTACAGACTATACTCTTGCTATAAATAGTGATTTCTATAACACCATACTGCCACAGTTTTATTTTTCCATCTTATTTCACTTTTTTGTTTTGAATACTTTCCATTACATTTTCTGTTTTTTGTTCCATACAGTACATTAAGATAGCCAGCAGTCAGCTGTTAAGCATATGTCACAACTGACAACATGTGCTACAACTGCCGCTACTGCTACTCCCACATGTACTACTGCTACTACTACTACTACTGCTACTACTACTCTAATCCTCAAATTATAATATATACACCCAAGTATTTGTCTTGCTCTGCAGTGCTTCATGTTCAGTTTCTACCACTGTCTCAGTGTAGTAACTGTTGAATTCTCTTGAATGTCTAGAACATGTCAACTACACGTACCAGTATTTCTACTATTACTCTTGTTGAACTGAACAATTTTCAGTGTTGTCACAGCGAGTAAAGTAAAGGAACCGGGTACAGCAGTATGCAACAAGCCTTGGGAACTCACATGCCATATGGGATCACACAGTGTTACCATCCACCTGGCAGAGGTGATATGTTTACCCCAGCTGAAGCTGGGACTAGATTTAGCGACTCCTGTGGGATGCAAGGCTGAGTTGACCTTGACAGGTTGTGCGTGGTCACAAAAACTACTGAAGATCAATGCAGTGAGAGCAGCACGTGGAATTGATAAAAACACAACAAAAGATATGTCAGTATTTGCCTTCACTGCTCTGAAACTGTTGGCTGGGCATCAGAAAGAGCATCTGGCCGGGAAGAAATTGAGTGATGAGGTGTTGGTTATCTGTATGGCGCAAGGTGCAGATTGTTTCATATGGTCCAGCTGATGCATCACCGTCCCAAAACCCCATCATCTCTTGCCTCATTTAAATCCGGACTGGTTTCACCTTTCTGGTACCGGCTGACCCAGGTTGTCCTGGAAAAGAGGCCACTGAACGGGTGAAGTGATAGCAGTAGTAGTGACAGACCAGCGTGATGTGTGAGCGCCGAGATGATCTCGATGCCGTCAAGTCGGTTGTCGTCATTGTAGTCATGCACCTTGAAGTAGTGAAACTGCAACTCCTCCTCAGACATCGCCTCCTTCGGCTTGTCAATCTTTCCGTCCAGGTCCTCCATTATGTGCCTTACATTCACACCACGTGCACACCCACGTTGCACACTGCCGCTGACAGTTCCATCACAGCAAGCGTTGACCTATTCCAGGTATATCTTGAAAATGAAAGTTAAAATAGCTGTGCTACTGTGGATTCATAGCAACTGTAACAACAACAAATAATAGTTGCTATTACTATTGACTATGACGGTTTACTGAATAAACTGAGCAAGCATGGAGACAGTATAGGTAACCCCACTAAAGACAACTATAGCATTTTATTCTTCTTACATCAAGTACGGAGACAGTGTAGATAACAATGTTGAGACGAACTACAGTGTCTTCTCCCTAATCTGAATGTGCTGGCTGCCATCACCAAGGGCATGCGGGCAGTAAAACTTTGCAGTTTGCACCAACAGAATCCGCCAGTTCTCAACCGGAGGTGCCAGCTAATGCACACTGATCTGTTTATTGGCTGTAAAATGGTTGCTGTTGTACTACTACTTTTATAGCAAGGGCATCCTGGCAGTAAAACTATGCACCAATGAAATCCTCCAGTTCTTAACTGGAGGTGCTGGTTAATGCAGGCGACCCGTATAATGGCCGTAAAACGGTGGTTGTTGCTGTTGCTATCACTACTTTCACAGTGACACCATCATGAAGATACTGCAGTAGCACATGTCACAGTCTGAAAGGTGATATGAATGTGCTAGCTAGCATATGCATCAGCATGCAGACAGTACAACTTTACTCCAGCTCCAACAAAATCATCCAACTCTTAACTGGCATGCTGGCCAATGCAGGTTGATCTGCTCAGCAGCCATTAAATGGTTTTGGGCATGGACCACGGGAAGAAACTGAACCTAACATGGCAAAACCCAGTGACAATAAACACATCAACGTCCGGTGTTACTTCCTTCCCAGGAAATCTCATTCCCGAGTCTCAGTGAGCCAATACAAGGTCTGGATTAACACCTGACTTCGACCTAGAGCCTGTCCATTACGGCGTGCTTGCTAAGTTGTGGTCTCAGTATGGCAGGGAGCAGGGGGGGGGGTTCGTCTTGGAATTCACCACAGGAAGAAACCAAACTACAGAAATCATAAGTGCCAGTAGCTCAGTATCTGTTCTTCCCTAAACTCCAATACACCCATTACCCAATAAGTGTGCAACCACTAAACAGGGGCAACACCTGTAAACTAACCAGAAACCACCGCTAAGGTGATAATCGCAAGATGGCCGCAGGTTTCGCATACCGCATTAAGCTATTCTACATACAGCAGACAAGACGTCATTGGCTATTGCCGACGATCTGCTTCACTGTAATTGGTTAGGTTAATAATAACTCGGGTAGTCCGCCATCTTGCAATTGCGGCTTTGGGAATGATCAGTGGTGACACCTTCTGAGCTGTTTGATTGGCAAGTACGGCATCTAGATATTAATCTATTGAACCACTACATATGACAAGACAATGCTGTAGTCAACTCAGCAACTTGCTACACATACTCTTGGTTGTGTACTGCATTTCTGTCGATGCCACGTGCAGGCTGGTGATGCTGGGCGGCTGGATGTGCTGCCCCATGCTGCTGCTGCTGCTGATGATGTACCTGCTGGTGTGTATGCTGATGCTCATGAGGTGATGCAGCCGCTTCCTTCAATGGATTAACAGCCTGGTGGCCACTCACAGTCACTAGAAGCGTCAGTTTGACGATCACAAATGATAAGATAACAAGTGTTTCCTTCATGACTGATGGTAAGTTGACTTGCACCTGCAACGCGGGAACAATGCAGTCTGGTCATGCAGAAGTTGACCACACAGCATATAGCTAAATCCGTGTATAGCGTATGAAAACTTTACCAGGACTGGATTTTGCTTGTGCCATTGTGCAATTTCCTTATTTTAGCTGACAGTCCTAAAAGTCAATTTGATCGTGGCTTTGTTATTTATAAATGTGCCCCTTCTGATGATATCAGTGTGAGTGTCAAATTGGAAGATCGCTGGACGAACTAATTACAAGTGGCAAGCCAGCCGGCCGAGAAGGACTGGCTCCT
>Ga0126326_1000539_pt1 | contig 10666 bp, 7 predicted proteins | sample InaspJWI67metaG_FD_94485 | JGI IMG/M metagenome (GOLD analysis project Ga0126326, IMG submission 94485) | Marine gutless worms symbiont microbial communities from Oahu, Hawaii - Inanidrilus sp. 1 OAHU.JWI-67 metaG | ecosystem: Host-associated > Annelida > Digestive system > Unclassified | place... | reverse complement strand
GGCGTTCAGCGATCCCTTGGCAAAAACGTCATCATGAATCGTGACCGTCCAGAGGTTATAAGGAGGCCGCGTGACAAATTTGGTCCAGATTCACCGAAAACTGTGGACGTGCAGAGAAACATAAAGGTTGTAATTTTGCCAAATATTCACCAATTTAAATTTTTTTCACTGGCAAACTCACTAATAAACCTTTCTTAATTTGGTTATTGACAACCCCACCACACCTTAAATATGTAGCTACACTACCTTGTAATTTATTGTTAATCGCTTGTCTTCTGACAGTAATGTTTCACAAAGTAAAAAAGAGTAAAGTTAGCCCATACTCGATTACCGAGCGTACAGGTTCCGGAGCTATTCCCGGTTCTTGGCAGTCAGCCTGCATGTGACGTGAGTCATAAACCAGGCGGTAGGCTGCCATTACTTTCCACCAGGCCTGCAGTTACCCCCGCAACCCTTAAGAGGGCTGCTACCAATTTTGCTGCTTGGGTGTGAACAGTTTGCCTAAGACTGTTACCCGACAGCGTCGCGACTGCGATTTGAACCCGGGACCTTCTGCGCCTGAGTCCAGCACGCTAACCACTCGGCTACCGAGCCACCCAAGGTAGTGTCACTAGGTAGTGTGGCAATATATGCAAGGTGTGGTGGGACTTTTAACAACCAGTTTACTGAAAATTTACTAAAGAATCTTCCAGTGAAAATACTTTGAAAATCGGTTAAGATTTAACAGCATTATGGCCATGCGTTTGAGATCTCGTTTTTTGACCCACCCCGACTTTAGATATGGTCTACATCACCAAGCGTAGCATTTCATCAGATTTAGTCCAGCATACACGATGTTACAACAATCCAGTCCATACTTTGAACGTTTTGTTGGTTGGCCAATATGTTTCACTTGGTGTGGCTTTGGGCCTTGGGGTCCCTGGAGTTCGGAAGCCCAGGTTCATCGAACTCCCTGAACATAGCCACTGTATATGAAATTAGACCAGTGGAGTGACTACAGTGAATTGTATGGCAAACCGCAGCAGCCTGCCGACAAGCAATAAATTCACAGTGTTGGTTACGACTTACGAGCGACGAATGCCGACAGTAGCGAGTGGATCCATTATTGTGTTAGTGACTGCGTTGATGTACAGGAGCTGCGTGCGGAACATTGCGAGACTGACAGCGAATGATTTACGATCAAATAACGCATTCTTAATAGCTTTGCGGCGTTGCATGGCCTAAACTCAGTTTGCTGTAGAGATTGAATACTAAACGATTATCCGCTGTCGTGTAGGTCGCTATCAGCTTGCTGTGTTTGGTCCTGGCTTGACACAGTCATAGCTTTATATGCCTATCAGTTAACATTGCCACTCAGAACTTTTCATTGGTGTGCGTCCGTCTGTCTGTCCCAGCATTGGCCCACAGCAGCAAACCCGCTGCCTGCTGCAGGTTTGCTGTTGTGGGCCCGGCGACGGACAGGAGATATCGATCGTCGATTGCTACACGGCCGGCGGTCGGCAGCAGCGGTGTGCATGCGGCGGGCGAATGCGGGCAGTGCCACGTAATCAGCGTACGTAGAAAGTTTAACACAGATTTGTTGGTAGAATCGCGTTCGTGTTTTCTCGTGTAAAATATCACGACGTACATAGTTCCTGCCACGTTTATGTAGGCCTAACTATAGCCCTTTAGCTTTGATGTGTAAGATGAAATAAGCAGCAACAAGTGCAGAACAGTCTGGCAGTGGTCAATTTCTTCGTTTCAGTCGATGCGATAAGCACAGTTCATCCGCATTTGTCCAGTTTCTTTGGCTACAGCATCGCCTTCAAATGCTACCCTTATCTTTAACCTGTTCCAGTTTCCAGACGACCAACTCACTAGTGTAAATTGGTTCAACATTACGATACAACTGAAAATCTCCGATCAACCAACCAGAACCCGCTCGTCGTCAACCGTAGCTGCAATGTTGTCGGCCAATGATTTTTTTCAGTATATCGTCTGATATCGTATGAAATGGTACAAGTCGGCAGCTCAAAATGCGAGTTAGCTTCCGTGCCTGCGAGGCAAAACGATAATTGACCTAACGACTGTACTGGTGGTGTCTGCCAGCAAATGCCGCTAATGACTGACCTCCTATAACGCACCGCCAATCTTTTACCTCTCTGCTGACGCAAAAGTACTTTCCGCAGGCTGCTTGCAAAAAGTTTGGCGTTACCGTTGCGGAAATACGCGCAAACCTGAAATTAACAGTGATACATAAGCCAGGCCTAGCTGTGTACCTGTGTACGGCTATTCTGCATATCAGCCTATTCTAGTGGTTTTACAAGCTCAGCTACCGCAGACTGCGCAGAGGGACCGCGCGACGCACTATTCAGTTAAAATCTTGTAGGTGTACATGTAGGCCTATGATGTTTAAAGTCAATCATAGTCATCAGAAACGGCGCCATTTGATAGACCGTATCATTTTCTGTCAGTAATTGGTAGTATAACTGCGTCTATCTTGTACAGTTTCGGAGACATTGCCACTTATTAGCGACCTTGACTACATTCCTTTCGGGGATAATGCAATATGTAAAATACTTGACACAATCGATCTGGATACCAAATTTGAAATGGGTCACTTAACTGACCATGCCAACGTTTATGAGGTAGCTTGTCATCCTGAGGCCAACAGTATTTTCATGTTCATTTTCTACGGGGATGGCGCAAAATTTCTCCGCTCTGATGCCTAGTTCACACCGCCCCCGACCCGACTCGACAGAACTGTTTTGTCGCGTCGCGTCGGGCCGTGTGAATTGGCATTAAAAAGAGACTGAAATGTCCGAAAATGACTTCGTCGAGTATTATATTCTAAGCGTGGTTCATTACGGGTTACGGAGCCTCTGAAGCGAATCATCCAAACCGCGAGACAAACATAATTACATGCGTTATGAACGTTATATCACGACAGCGATAATTAGCTTGTTGCGTGCGTGCAGAAAAACGCTTTTTGGCACTGAGAACAAATTCAACAAACAGGCCGGTGCATCAAACGGATACACACACGGGTAAGCTCCCCGGTGAATCCAATAAAACACGCATTTTCGATATTATTAGGCCGCATAAGTATAGGTTGCCGGTTATTGTTAGCGATGTTCCGTGGTCTGCGTGTGTGTCTGTCTGTCTGTTGGTCACAACCGTGAGTCCTACAAAAACGGATGAACCGACCGAAGTGCCATTTGGAGTAAGGCCCAAGGAACCATATTAGATCCCCTTAGATCCCCCGGATCCCAAAGGGGAAAAACAATTTTTGGAGGGGACATCTCCCACCCGTTATTAAGTACGGGAAATATCCGGCATGCGGTCGATATTTTCAACCTTAATCGGTAGGTGGTAGCAGTGATGTGGCCTTTCTCTGTCAGTACTGCAGCAACTTGTTATAGCTATCGCATCATATTACACGCATCATATTCTCTGGACGGCATAGATCCTTTAATCGTTTTGTTGCTAGGATGTGTTGCAAGTCGGCCCGTCATTGGTTGACAGCTGCCCCTAGCAACTCCACGCAGATAACAGATGGGAGTGGCGTCAGCCAGCTGTTGTGTTTCAGATGCTTGACACTGTTATCGTCTACATTACCCACGACGACCGGCCCAATATATCATCAGTGTCAAGCTGGCGCGGAGCGAAGCGACGTGGTTTGGAATAATGGTAGAAAGCTGTGCGTAGACGCAAGCCATGCAGTGCAAGACAATCGATGATGACGAATGTATAGGCCTAGAGCTATAGGCTACACAGACAACCGTACACGAAACAGCTGGGGCTACAGTGGGTGATCGATTACCTCACATCAATAAGCACTGCAGTATGTCCACGAACATGCAGGATATCTCCGTTTGCGTCAACCACTGTGAGACGACCCTACTGCATGATTCCTACCTATGCAATCACCTACGGCACATTGGCCTCAACAAGCCGCCACGTCGCTTTGCTCCGTGCCGGCTTGACGCTGATGATGTATTGGACCGGTCGTCGTGGGTAATGTAGGCGATAAGCGTGTCAGCAGTCATCGTCTGCACACATCTGAAATACAACAACTGCCATATGTCCCAATGGCCGAAGCCACACCCTTCTGTTATCTGTGTGGAGTTGCTATGGGGCAGCCGCCAACCAATGACGGGTCGACTTCCAGCACACCCCAGCAACACCAAAGTTAAGATACAAATGCCCAATTCACACTGCCCGACTCGACGCGACTCGACTAGACCGTCGCGTCGGGTCGGGTCGGGCGGTGTGGACTGGGCATAAAGCATCCACAGAGCGGTATCAATACATACTTCTGTGTGTGATGTATATGTAGTCTGACGTCCGCTAGCTGAACGGCCGGTAAACAGGCAGGCGACGAACGGCGCTGAGTGAGATCACGGCAACAGTTGCTTCAGACAGACAGCGCGACGCGTCACACGATACGACCGCAATCACGCAGCTATAAATAAACAACTCCGTTGAATTGCAATCGACAGTCGGAGGAAGCCACGCAAGTGTTTGTGGCGCGTTGCGTATGATAAACTGGCGATGAATATTCATAGCTAGATGGCGCCGTGAAACTAGAAAGCCCCCACTCGAGGTCGCACTGACCAATTTAGCACAAAGAACTGAACTGGCAAAATACGTCTCGTAGTAGCGCGCATTAATAAAACACATCAGAACGCGCCGCCTCGATTGCTGTACCAGGATCACTAAAACTATCCCACGTGCACTGTTTTTTATTAGGCCGCATCACGTGCATCGCACCGACACCGATGCGGCCTATTACTACTCATGATGTCGCACGTTCCGTGGTCTGTGTGTCTAAGTGTTGGGTGCAGCGGTGAGCTCTGCAAAAACGACCGAACCGACTAAAACGCCGTTTGGTCGGGTGGCAGACTCCCGTGGGTCCAAGGAGGAACCGGGGTGCACATTGGCGCCACCTGGCGAATACGCTTGAACGATCCGTACGCGTCGGCGATGCGGCCTTCTATCAAATTACTTCGACCACGTGTTATTCCTACGGCGTTTTTCGCGAATTTCTCGTACGCAACTGGCAGCGCGCACCGCCTCCTCCGAGTCCGACTCGTAATCGTACCTGTGATCACAGATTTGTAGCTCTCCAGTAATAACTAACAGTGGACCAGCACGCTCAGATGCGCCGTCTATACAATGACGACAAGCCGTATCAGCGTCAGCACTGTGCGGTCGTCGTCTCTGTGATCGCAACTAAACGCCACAGATCGTCGATCCTCACACGTGTGTCGGACCGACGCTCCTCTGCCAGCAATGATTGTCTGTCTGTATAGGCCTATGCTGCGCTTCAGTGCTCGCACAGCGGCGCAGCTGCAGCGCAGTGCAGTGCAGGGCTGCGCCGATTATATACTGGCGTTGTTCGAGTACTGGTAGTCAGAACAAGACGTGCACTAAGCTGCCCTCGATCGAAAACCGAGGGGTGACCGACCGCGCTAGAATCCTTGCTGACCCCAACGCTAACCCTCGACCATAACCTATGACCTATGACCTCGATTTTTCTTCCCGGGCGAGCCATGGCCATGACCCGTGCACATGCACAAAGTCAAGGTCAAAGGTCAGGCGGTTCAAAAGTTAGAGTGGAAACAAACGGACGGACAGTCGGACGGACAAGACCGAATTTTTACCTTCGTCGCTAACGCGGTCGGTAAAAAATTTAAAAATTTAAGAATTTTACTTTTTACTGGTGACTTTAATGGTCTAGGTAGAGCACTCGGTCCGGTGCTTCTGTGACTGTGGGTCGCGAATAGCTTGTAAACTAAATGAACGACCTTTGACCCGAATGTCTGGCAACTGGCTCATTTACACTGCTTAGTCTGGGTCGGGTTTGAAGGTCAAGGTCATGCATCAAAGTTCACAATTACAAGAGAGAAATGTTGCTAAAGTGGTCGATGCGACCTCGAGAAGGACTTTTTCTAGTTACTGACATACTTACGTTTTGATATTGTGATTAATTTAAGATGTTTTAATGATTAGCCTACTGCATGAGACGGTATGCCTATACTTGGCTCGTGAATTACTGACAAAAAAGTTCGTAACCGGAACATACACCAAATGACGTGTCGTGTTTAAGGATGTCAGTGATTTTGAGCGCCGATAGCGGCCGATAGGCCAATACGTCGATGCATTAATTAGCTACGCCGCGAACTAATCGCTCGGAGCGCCCAGGCACTTTTTGAAACGCCTCCGTTATGAAACAAGCAGCGGGCCTCAACGTTATGCAACGGATACACGGGGGGGGGGCATCTGACGTGTTAACGTTTTGTTGGTCTAGCGCCAGCGGTAGCCACCGTTGCTTTGTTGTGATCTCTCCAGGCAGAGAAAAAACATACGAAGCGCACACAGACAGACAGACGGACGGACACACAGACGCACAGTGACAACATTTTTTCAAGCAGATAGCCCAGAGTGTGGAAATAATCGTTCGAACTGCATGAGGGAACTGTGGTGACAGTGGCGAATAGATGAGTGTTGGAATGCAGCAGTGACAAAGTCGTCCAGAACTAATCATTCACTAAATTCCCTGCACATACCTGTACTTTGGTGCACACTTATAAGGTACCGGTACATGTGCTGTCTACGTTTTTTGACAATAAAATTAAATGTCCCATTTTGCGACGCAGTGTATATTGGATTATTGAAATCGTTTTTTCGAAATTTTTATTGCATTAAAATTTGGAGAAGTGCCACGCCGTACGCCTTGCTGCGCTAGCTGGCAGCTGGTGACGTCACAATGGAAACTATTACTAGTACGGCATCTATACTCACATAGGACACCACGCTAGATATTCGTGTAGTACACATAATTTTTGCATTGACCTTTGACTTTGACGAATGACCCTGCCTGACTTTCAATCACCGACTGGCTATGACCATGACCCACCCACCCCCACACACAGACGGACACGACTGATCGCATTACGTTCCCCGCTAACGCGGTCGTTAATGATTTTTTGGCAAATAAGAACTACATAAAACAACAAGTTGTGCAGTACCAAAGATATCTTACCAAGCGCATGAAAGAGTAAGACAATGTTAACGATGATGCGGTTGATAGTCTAAATCGTGTGGAGTTTGAAACGACGTTACTTGTGAGATCTGCATACACGAAGTATCAGCACAAGCAGCATGTATGCTGGAGTCAGGTAGACAAGGAAGACAGGTGTGCATAATATAGACAGGTAAGTTATTGCTGTTATCATTTGCTGCTGCTGCTGTGGGTCACTTGGTGAGTTAGCTGAAAGATTTACTGAACCAGCGAGTCACGCAGTGAACCACGAGAAACTGATCTCTCGAGGTCAGCGGTCTTATCAGCCCCCTATTAGCCAGCCATCAGTGGTGACGTCGAATTTTGAGCTTTGGCCGAAATGGTGACAACATAAAGCAGGTAATTTGCAACAACTGTCAGTATCATGGAGTTGCTTGCAGTTGCAAGCTTTGCACGGTTTCCTTGGCTTGGAATGTACCTGCGCGCATTTTATCATGCTGCAGCAGAGTGCGCAAAAATTTCACGCTGTGACAGCCCTCCGAGAACTCTAGCAACACCCGCACCGATTCTTGTAGGCCTATTGTTATTAGCTGCAACAGTATCTTGTGAGAAAAGTGAGCATGCTATTTTACTGTGCACTCTCACCGCACGCGCACTGCAGCAGCAACAAGTCTGTGTTCAGCTACCTACGTACGCTGACAACGTGGCACTGCCCGCATTCGCCCGCCGCGCACGCCGCTGATGCAGCGAACCTGCAGCAGCGGATTTGCTGCTGTGGGCCCATGCTGGGACAGATGGACGCATGGGTCATTCGTCAAGGTCAAAGGTCAATGCAAAAATTATGTGTACATCGTACCGTTTCACAGACCCTGTTCCGCATACTATGCGGGTAGTGCCAATAACGAACACGGCATAAGTTAAAGTTACTAATAATAACTCGCATGGAGCAAGGCAAATATCACTCAATGAGAGAAGAAGAATATCGGTAAAAATTTACACACAATTTTTTCAGCATCAGGGGGACATGCGCTCCATATACCCAGTTATTTATTTCTGAGCATACCATGCTACTGACGGCTACCGGCGGTAACAGCTGATGACTCGCAAACTACCAGTCTATTGCACTGTGAATCGGCCGGTGGATGCGGCGGCCCACGCGTAGGCCTACCAGGTGCGAGAGATAAATACACGCCAGCAACTTCAGCAGCAGGACCGACGGTAGGCCTACATCGCAGCAATAGGCAAACACAACAACAGCTGTCTCATTCTTCCGCCGCTTTCTTTCTGTCTGTGCTAGCTGCCGCTACTCTTCTTAGCCGCGTCGCATAATAGCGAAAGCGCCTCTAAAAATACCCCCGCGACGTAACGTATAACATAACATACTCGTTCCCAATAAGAAGCGTGACAAAAGCAAGCTACAGACAAAAACAAAGTTTGAAATATAACACAGTATACACGGGAAAGGATAAGACTGTAAAATCACTAGGCCTATATGCGTATTTGAACAGCCGTCGTGTAATAAAATTGCAATCAGTTGTTGCACTCAGTTTATGTCTCCGGTCGCGCAGAGTGGGGATGAGTTAGTGCGACGATCGGGCAGCAGCGGCTGCAGAACGTGGCCGGATTCGTACTGAACGTGAAGGAACAGTTACATGGGAGTCTTCGATCAGCTGTCCTTTCGAGAATTCGAGAATTAGGGTTGTGCTGTCTTTGACAGCTTGTAACGCTACAGTGGTTCCATCCAGATTCATCATAGAACACTAATAGAAAGTCATATTTTGTCACCAGAACGCAACAGTCGTAGTGCATGCTTCGACGACTGGAAGTGCCCGAAATCGCCTTTGGCAGTGCTTATACTTCCGGTATTCATTTGACGACCGTGACGCGGCTATTTCCTGCATTCGGGTCTTGTGTTTGTGGCGTTGCGTTGCGGCGCCGGATCCGATGTGAACACGGCTGCAATGTCGTTATCAGGCTGTCTTTACTAAGCCTACTATTCGGTCGAGTGCTTCTTTCTGTAGGCTGACTGATGACGAGGCACCAGTGCCAATAACGAACACTTGTCTTACTCTTTCATGCGCTTGGTACGATTGCGTTGTATGACTTATTGGCACTACCGACATTGTATGCGGAGCAGGGTCTATGCAACTGTCGGACGTCCGTCTGTTTGTCTGTCTCATCCGGCCGCCGCACGTCGCTGCTGCAGGTTTGCTGCTGTGGGCCCGGTGGGCAGGATATATCGATCGATTGCTGCAGCGGCGGCAGGCAAGTGCGGGCAGTGCCTCGTTGTCAGCTGACTCAAGTAGCTGAACACAGGCTTGTTTTTATCACTTTGTCGAATTTGCGAATTTGAAGAATCTACGGCTGACGTTACACGTACGAAATACTACCACGGTTCAAAAGACTTACACATGTTGATTAGGCCTCGGTCTAAGCCGGCAGCCAGTCGCAAGCCGGTGTCTGGGGGGGGGGTGTGCGCCACAGACAGATCAAATTAAGTGATACAGCTAACAACAAGATAAACGCCAGTCTTTCCATACTGCCGGGTGTGTGCAACGTCGTGGAACCATTGCAGCTAGATGATGCGCAACATATAAACAACAGGACAATCATAGACATCAGACTCCACTTGTGTCCGGTGCTGCCCCTAGTGACTGACTTTGAGTATATCATCCTTTTGTTCGTGGGGCCATTACATTCAAACGTATTGTCATCCACAAACCGGAATTACATAGGCGGGGCCTCATGTACCGCAATGCCCGCAGAGGAGGACTGACATACAAAAATGATGAAGATCGGACAACGGACATGCTACGATACGATACGATACGATATGCTATTTTTACGTGCAATCAAACCGCGACATGAGTCAGCCTAACCTACCGTACGGAAGCAACAAAGTGGAAAACAAAAAAAAACTAAAAAGTAAAAAAACGGACATGGCCAGAAGTATCAGTTAACAGTTCGGGGAATCCATGAAGTCAGTCCTGAAGAAAAGAAAAGAAAGGCTACAGGTGGGAAGGATTTGCAGAAAATGAAGGTTTTAAGCCTGGAATGAAAGAGTGTGGGGGTGATACGAGGTTCCTGAGATATGCTGTAGCATGCGGACAGACAGACAGACATCAGATATATCCGCTCTCACCTACTCGGGGCGGAGTATTACAAGTATCAGCTGTCGCTAATTGACCCGCGCGACAAAATCGGGCTGCAGACAGAGCTATGACGATTTCTGCGATAAACTACAGTGGTCGAGCTTTCGACACCGTGCTATGGAGGTCGGAGGTATTGTCAAGTTAATTAAATTAGTTGAAATACGATGATCCATACACTTTAATACGCTCTGAGCGTCCACCTTTCTCGAGCAAAGTTGATAGCACGTTCGACGATCGATATGCCGAGTGGAAATTTTCTAAGTCCGAAGTTTAGGAAAAAGTTACAGAGGGAAGTACCATTATTTTTGTAGATACCTGAACTTTCTTAAAACACAGTGTAGGACTGGTCGCAAAAAGCATCCATGCCAAAAACGAGATTAATCCGTTCATCCCGTTTGATAGAACTCCTACTCGTGACAGAGAGACAGACAGACAGACACGTCAGACAAACACAGGACCATTGCCCGCACTAGCACAGGGAACGAAAGTGTGCCGCACATTATAATAT
>Ga0126326_1000538_pt1 | contig 10666 bp, 6 predicted proteins | sample InaspJWI67metaG_FD_94485 | JGI IMG/M metagenome (GOLD analysis project Ga0126326, IMG submission 94485) | Marine gutless worms symbiont microbial communities from Oahu, Hawaii - Inanidrilus sp. 1 OAHU.JWI-67 metaG | ecosystem: Host-associated > Annelida > Digestive system > Unclassified | place... | reverse complement strand
TTGTAAACGTAATAAAAAAACGTTACCTCTTCTTAGTGTAGTTCAACTCCACGCCTGATGCCCAAGAAATGGCCTTCAAAGCAACTCGGAATACGCGATTCAGTTTAGTTTTGCCGAAACTGTCGTCGTTTTAGGCTAGCAATGAAATCTTCAATATTGTGCTATTCAGGGTCTCCTACATTCTAATTACTGGACACAGTATTCTGTTACTTATGAACCCATTGAATTTCAAATTCCTGCAAGTGCCTGCAGTTCTGTTCTACACAAACCGTAGGTCTATTTCGTTGCTGTTATTTTGAAAGTGCTTCTTGTTAATCTGCTTGCCGCTCTGAACTTTGCCAACGTTTTTTTAAAATAAAAAACGTTTTTTTAAATAAAAAAACGTTTGGAAAATAAAAAAACGTTAAAACGTTAAAAAACGTGACCAAAATAAGAAACGTAAAAAACGTTTTTTTACATCTATGGTGTACATTGGCGCCACCCGGCGAATATGATTGAACCTTGCGCAGCGGTGATGCGGCTTTACTGACCATGGGTTATGTATATTATATGTAACACACCCTGTAGTATATTCCCAGTGACCTGCACAAACATATCTGAAAAATCAACGTCCTTTCAATCTTTACACACTTTCATGCACAGAAAAGCAACAATAATAATTTCATTCTTTTGCAACGCCTCATCGCGAAAAACGCTGACGTAAGTACTGCATGATCTTATTGTCAGAGACGGCAGCAACGAACAGATTTATCCCGGAACTCAAGAGCTGCATCGGGCTGTAATCTGATACTGAAAAACGACGGAAGCCCATACGGTCGTTGCATTCATAAAATTATACTGGACTTTATGCGGTGCAATCACTATAGTCGTCGCCATTTACAGTTTATTACAGTCTCATGCTCCTGCGCTAATGTCTTTCAGCAGGAAGTTAGGATTGACTGCACTGCCCACCCACGATGCCTCCGTCTGTGTCTGTGTGTGGTCGAGGTGGGTTTCTAATGACAACGCGAAATGCTGCGCAACCAGCGACTTCGGCCGACGATAGCGGTGCCGGCACGTAAGGCCATATATTCGCGTCGGACTCGCGGCACTTTCGGCCTTTTCGGGCCTTCCCGGCGTTGCGATAGACCACATTACGGCCACTCCGTCAGCGTGTCGGAACAGTATCGTGCGTCAGTGAGGGATGGTGCCCCCGGGAACATCGGCTGGCGTGGCGCAAAGAGCTACAGACTGTTAGTAGCGACGATGCTGAGATGTTGCTAGTGATGATGATATGGACACGTGCCGCCGGCGGCACCGGCTGCGGATCTACTCAACATTGTAACTATAATGTTTCTGTTCTTACCGTCCGTCTATGCATGCATGCGTGCGTGCCGGGGGGGGGGGCGGATGCATTCAACGACCGCTCTGCGACTTCATTTTTTGTTTTTTGTTTTGGTTCCGTGCGGTAGATGAAGCTGGCTCTGTCAGCTTTCGAACGCACGTGGTACTGTAGGTTGACTAACACTTTTAGGCGTCGGAATTTTTTTTGCAAACTTCAAGTTTTATACCGGTACTGCAGTTGCATTTGTCATTTTTCACCATGCGTCAAATTCATCATTCAAGCTGCTATATGTCAAGATGGAGTTTCGCCGCAAAGAGTAATCTAGGTAAGACGTTCTGTCGAGGATCAGTCCTTAGCCCAGTGAACCACATCCATCAACTGCGAGTGTACGTCAGCACCGCGTGTGCACGCGCGTGACATGGGACTCCATGCTCGTATTTATGCGTGTCACTGAAGCGGCGTGTGAAATTGCTCAGCAGCGACGTGTAAGAAGTACATACAGATGCCGAGCAAACTGAACGAAGGTAGCAAGACTGCCACGGCGGGTGTGCAAGCTCGCGTGCAGGCTCCTGATGACCAGAAGTAATTGCTTCGACGCCTTCTTGGCCGTATAATGTATCGATCCAGTCCCACGTTGAACAGTGAGAAGTGATGAACCGTCTCGGAGTTACTGCACGGTTCGGTTCTGCGTGTCAACTAGACTATAAATGATCGCCGAAAAGCAACATAGACGTTCCACTGGATGAAGCTCAGCTAAGTTTAGCCGCCGGTTAATTAGCGCGCTTCATGAGGTGCAGTTTCTGCCTTTACTTCAGCATGTCACGTTGCTCTGGAAACGTCTTTCTAGGAATCTGTTCCTCATCTTCCACTGAGATTATGCTATAGTATTTACTTACTTATAGCTTATAAACCACTACTACAAATGAAAATACAACATAAACTGTCTGCAAAAATGGACAACTAATTAATGACCAGTTAGCCAAGTGTCACATCATCTGAGACTAGAAATTATACGCGACGAATTAAACGAAACAGACTAAAGATACTACGATCCACAAATAGGCCTATATATGATTTTCCGCCAGTAGAAATATGTCGAAAGAAAGGGAACAAAAAATGATAAAATGTGAATAAAAATAAGAGAGAAACACACACATAATGGAAAACAGACGGTCGCCAGGTAGGTCGGTCGGTCGGTCAGAAAATCATTTTTTAAAGCATGAACAACTGACTTTGGACAGATTCCCTATCAAAACGACATTCCCAAAATGTTTGTTTTATACAGTTTTTATTATTATTTTTTGACCGCGGTACTTAGGGAATGAAAAAATTACGCTATTAACTACGAACTGATTACAGTGACGATTAACATTTAACAACGCTGCAGAAGCACTTTACATTGTCAGTTCAGTAAATAGTGTTTACAAAATATTATGGCAACACAAAAATCAAAACGTTTGCCAAAATGACAGTGAATATAAAGTTTGTGGAATTTCCAAAGAAGTCCACGGTTTGTCTTCGACGACTGTGAATAAAAAATAAAGTAAATCTCGAGTCTTAACCAGAAACACAAATACAATATATTCGAATGCCGATGATTACACAAAGATGTATCATGCAATCATTGCTCACAACATTGAAAAAAAATACTAAAGCAAATGTGCCGCACGTGACCATATTCCAATTAGTCAAGGGCATCGATGATATTAGAGGTCCACGCAAAGCACCCACGGTTACCTCTAGCATAGGTTGTTTTTACTTTTTAGTTTTTCTCTTTTACAATTTTTAGTTGTCGTTTCCGTTTCCGTGCGGTAGATTAAGCCGACTTATGTCGGCTTTCGAGCGCACGTTAAAATATCATCTCGTATCGTATCGTACGACAGAATGTTAGTTTTTATCAGTGGCGTAACGATGGGGTGGCTGCTGCGTCTAGTGACGGGGGTCCCCCTTGGTGGTAGGGGGCCCCCGACAGTTCTAGAGTTCTTAGTGATTAATTCTAGGGGCCGTGACCTAAGAAAGTGGCGGTGGCCCCGGATGGTTGCGTTACGCCTCTGGTTTTTATCGAATATGCATTACACGGCAATTATTAGTTTCTTTCTCACCTTCGTCGGTCGCGATCTGATGAGCGTGAAACGAAAAGACGGCAACTGCGCCGACAACAGTGCAATTTCGACGATAAGCACAACCGGTCGCATCTTGTCGCTCACACTTGAGGTCGAAGACAGTTCGGTCAATCACAGATACTCAAGTAGCTACTGCTGCTGCTGCTGCTGGAACTCGTCGCGTCATTTCAGTGAATACGCGCGACTGCGTGTCGCGCCAAACAGCGCCACTCGGCTGCTGCGATGCTCCGATATACCGTGTGCGGGAGATTCGCACCTCGCCTTCGAGCTGTCAACGAGACGATGCGTACGCCAGATACAGGAGGGGCGGCGGCGGCGGTGGCCGCGAGGCCGGGCGAGTGTCGGAGCGACGTGCAAACAATTTCTGTGAAATAGTCTAGCTGTCTACGTAAACTTTTAGTTAAAATCTATTAATTCTGGTTTAACTGAACTGTTTGAGTTATTTGCCCGCCACTCCTCACGACGCCGCTCCCATGCACTGACCTATAGGCCTAACAGCTGGCGCTGCAGTACCATAGGGGCACTAGAGGCAATAAAACCTAGGGATAATCGCAAGATGGTCGCTGGAAAATAACATTAACGTTTGATGGGCGAAGGTTTTGCATACCGAAATTTAGGTATTCTACGTTACAGCAGACGACACATCACTGGTAATCTCTGACGTCCTACTTCGGCGTAACCAATCACAGCGCTGTAATTAGGCAGGAATAGGCTAATAATAACTCGGGCAGTCCGCCATTTTGCGATTACCACTTTTGTCAATGGTCGGTGGCAACGCCTTCCCAGCTGTTTGATTGGCAAGTAATGTATCTAGATATTTATCTATTCTATGTCTATGTGCAGTACAATACGCCGCCGCCAAGCCTCCCGCAGCTGCAGGGGTCCGAATCGTCACGCAATCGAGATGTGTGCTACGGATGGCGCGGCTTCAGCAGCTGCAGCAGCGCCGCAGCAGTGGCGCGCAGATGGCGAAGAATCGCCGGAGAATAGCCCGCCGTCTCGGCCAGTCAGCTAGCGAGCGACCGTCGGCCGGCGTCAGTCGGCGGTCGCTTTCGATACTCCGAGGTGCCATCACGGCCGCCGCGACTAGGACTAATTCCGCGAAAATGGCCCGTAAACGTCTTCGGCGAAATGGAAGAGTTGACGTTTCAGAATCAACCGACGACATTACGGAACCACAGGCGTACATCGTCATCACTGTGACGCTCTGTCGACTTTCCGTGCATGTTGATTTTAATCACGACCACAACGTAAAATCTAATAGTACGCAACGGCGCTAAGAGGATCCAGCAGAAAACCGGATATCTAATACCCAGCTGGACACAGAGCCGCGTGCATATCGCCTCTCATTTGACTGTTTGCAAAAGGACGAACAGGATAGGATGACAAAAGACGCAGAGGAATCAATCGAAAGCACGGACGCGGTCACGCGAAACAAAACAACGACAAACAGTGAACAGCAGGATTGTTACGACACACATGAGCGCGCTATCACACACCGTACTACGCGTCTAGACGGCTATATTGCGGCATCTCGCCAGATTCCAGTTCGATCGCTGAAGCGAAGCAAAGCAAAGTTATTCTACTACTACTACTACTCTTATGACACCCGTTTAACGGCGTCTTTTCCAGGAGAACGTGGGTAAGCCGGTACCAGAAAGGTAAAACCAGTCTGGATTGAAATGAGGCAAGATGTGATGGGATTTTGGGATGCAGTGGTATCAGCTGGACCATATGCAAACAATTACCTGCAGCTCGATCCAGATAGATAACCGCACCAAACCTCATCGCTCAATTTTTACAGGCCGGATGCTCTTTCTGGCGCCCAACCAACAGTGTCAATGCACTGAAGGCAGAAGCAAAGTTATAATACATGTATATAATTATGATTATACTGCTATAACGAATTCGATTAGCTCAATCGCAGAGCTATTTTCAACGTAGCGAACGTGTACTATTAACATAGGACACCATGAACCGAAAAATCTAGCTGTTATCCTGTGCTCTGAAAATCTGTTTGCCATGTGACTGCAGTAAATGCCGGTGTTGAGTGATACTGGACTTTCCAGCCATGCTATACGACACAGTTCCCGCGCTATAGGGCGTGTTTTTGATTACTGGGCTGCATAGCTATGCAAACTACGAAGCATAAGATGCGGCCCACTGTTACCGATGTTCCGGAATCTGTGTGTCTGTCTGCCTGTCTGTCTGTTGGTCATAGCCGCGAGGCCCACAAAAACGGCTGAACCCATATTAATGTTCCATTTGGAGTATGGACTCACGTTGGCCCAAAGAACCACGTATTCGATGAGGCCCCGATCCCCATGGAAAGCGGCAATTTTGAGGATATGACCCGGCCCGTCGTAAAGTATAAGAATATCCGGCGTTCGTTCGATGTTATCAACCTTATTCGTTACGTGGCAGCAGTGATGCGACCTCTCGTTGCCAGAACTGCAACAACTTGTCTTCACTTTTCGTACTTCTTTTCACAACATTCCCAGGAATGTTACAGTATGAAATTAAATGTAATCTAAACTAATTTGCATCAACAACACTTTATACAACAAAGAGAATTAACGAAGGCAGAAATCGAAAACCAATGCAAAAATGGTAAATGACAATGGTACAATTTTAAGGCTTAAATAAATGACTGATGACAGGACACAGAGGCCGTAAAATAAATACATAAACCAACAGACGACAGGACGAAACATTTCGCCAATAACAGCAGACTAAAAGAACTCCACAGAGTGGTCCAATAAAAAACAACCCAATTCATTTTTGTTCATAACTTTGCGAATGTAGACCGATTTTCAAAATTCTTTTAACGACAGATTTCCAAGAAAATTCCCTATGTATACGTGACAGAAAATGCTATCTCGCATTCCCTACGTTGCTACACTACATTGTAAAATTTGAAATTCAAAATATACAGATCATGCAACCGCGAATGACTTCATCATTTCTGCTTCAAGTCTCAATTAACTATTTCAGCAAATGTGTGTTATGTTATAAGTGTATGTTTGAAATGAATACCAGTCTACTTTCGCGTAATTTATTACCAAAAAATCAAGGGGTTGTTTTTATTGGAACACGATGTATAAACTATGAACTGTAAACTGTGTTCAGAAGAGTGCCATCCTGGAGAAATGGCGTCAGAGAGCCGGCGTAAAGAATAAGCAGGGAAAGAGGAGAAGAAGAAAATTAACGACGTGTACAGGAAACATCAACGAACTGTGAATAGCAGGATTATTAGATTACGACGAACAGTATAGTACACGCCTATTATGTGGCATCTGGCCGCTAATGTTACAAAAACACATTCACTAACGTTCGCCAGATGGCGAGAGCGGAAAATGTTGCGACGCAACTTACTGTTGTTGACAAACGGTTGATTTGGTCGCGAGAACTCGAGGCGACAGACTGAACGTTACTGGCTTTGGTCGAGTCCGACGGCTCTCGGCTACACAGCCACAAGAACACGCTACAACAACAGAAGCAGAGGAACTGCGCGATGCTCCGTGTTAAATGAAAATAGTTTATTTAGGCTACTGTCATTTTCGAGTATGACGGCCAGAGTGAAACTTTATGCGCCTCAGTTCTTCCTACAGTCTTAAAAGTCTACTACAAAAGCTGACAATAGCAAGCACTAGTATACTTTCCGTCGAAACACTCTATCGTAGACTTGTCGGTGTACCTGACGATGTCAGAGCGCAATGACGTCATGCTGAGGACGACGTCGCCGTCGATGAGTGAGTTGGGGTGTCCAGTGGCGGCCATCTCGAGCACCTGCTGACCGTTCACGGCGACACCTGGCGAATGAAACAAACATCTACGTAACATACGGTACGTACGGCACACGTTGCACCCACATCAAGTAAGAGCTCAGCAAGTGCTGGTATGGCATTAGAAGATGAAGCTCGACCTTGACCTTTTGACCTTTTTGGGTCAATGCATGCCGAGGGACTGCCACAGGTCATACCTAAGAGACTTTCTGATGTTCAGAAGACTACGATTAGTCTGTTGTTTGAATCGATACATCTTATAGACAATTAGCGTGTGTTCTGTGGTGATTTTAAATTTAATCATTCTGATTTTCTTCCACTAATTAACTATGTGTCATGTGTTTAGGTATCTGGTGTATACATTTACCTGTGTATTTATATATAGGCCTACTCCTATACGAGTTTCATAATAAATAATAATAATAATAATACAGTTACGTGACGCTGCTGAACGCCCTATCCACATCCACGACGGCGGCTATAGGTCTGCAGTCTCTATACAGGGTGAGTCAAAAAAGTAAGCTGTTGATTTTAAGTGAATAAGTCAATAAAACTGAGAAGGCAGGAGGAATGTTAACAAAATACGAACAGCTACAAAGAAAATGAAACATTGTCTGATATTTTCAAGTGAAATATTTTACCTCACAATTGTTTTATGTTTAAATATTCCATGACTGAAAGCAGCCAATGAAATTACTGCTAGGCAAACACGAACTAGCTTACGTGAAAACAACGTCATAAAAGTGTGTAGCATATAATATTTAACCATACAAATAGAATCAGTGTTGCCAAATTTCAAGTCCTAGACCGTTCATATTACAGAATATTTAACGTTAGGACTATTGTCTAGCCTTTGAAATATCTACCGCAGTACAACAGTCAACAGCTTACTTTTTTGATCCACCCTGTACACTGCAGCCGGCGTGAAAAACTAGTTCGCTTCGTCTCGAGGCGAGGCAGCACCGCGACAGTGTGAAGTGAACAGGTCTTAAAAGAGTTAACACGGACACACACACACACACACACACACACACACACAGACCAGCGATGATGCCGTGAAACGGATGTGCGAGTTTGCCGCGCTGGTCTCTGGTGGCACCAACGAGCACACGAGCTTGTCGATTGAACGTCGTCAGCTGATGACCTTCACACAACAATCAACCACTGCACACAGACACAAGCATCAGCTGTCGCAGACGGACCCGCGCGACGCGCTACCTCGCGCATCGTGTTGTAGTGTACACAGGTGGGCGCTCAGTGTGACACTAGCCAAGTCGTCGGTCGAACGTCGACCGTCGCAAGTGCTGTCAACTTAGTTCGACCAACAGCATATTTGGTCGGTTTATCACATTGATCGTTCGCGTCTGTCTACAGCACGATACGCGTGAGGTAACACGTCGCGCGGGTCCATCTACAACAGCTTTGGGCATGTGCATAGCTCGGAGTTTTATACAAAAGGTACCTATTGAAATGTAGTCGCCGGCACATAATATTCAACACAGATATAGTAAAAATATCGTCAGCTGAAGTGCCGACAACGGCAATTATTACTGCTTTCACTGAGGTTAATTTCATTAAAATTCTTCAGCAACTTCGTCCCGAAAAGACGAAATTTCAGAAGCCAGACTCCGATGAGATGTGCTGGCGGTCACTTACTTATGCACGGACTCCTATATGTTATTATATATGCCCACGTCGTAGGGGGGCATTAAGCGATACCGCCTAGGCTATAGCACGCTGGCTGCGTGGCGCAGCTGCCTAGGCTATCGGCACTGGCTGCCTGCAGCTGGGCGGCCACCAGAGACGTGCTGACTGCGGACCCGTCCGCGGACGGACGTAGATCCGCCGCGAGTCGAACTGCCATCAGCGGGGGGGGGCATATCGTCTCGCCGCCCAGGGCGATAACAGTAATACGGGACTCCGTGACTGAAGGACCGTTGACGTGTATACCTGAAGGCGTGATGGACCGCGGTGAATGGTTGTCCAACTGGAGCGAGGCGTTGGCGCCGTGTCGTCGGAACCTGGCCACGTGATAGCGGCCGTCGTCGACGCCGTACCGTGGCTCGTCCACCGACTGGACGCCTTTACCCATGTCGTAACTCGCCGTCAGCACGCCGCCGTTCTGCGCCGCACAATAACTCATAGATGTAAAAAAACGTTCAAATAAAAATTAAAAAACGTTTAAAAACGTAAAAACGTGACAAAAATATGAAAAAAACGTTTGTAAACGTAATAAAAAAACGTTACCTCTTCTTAGTGTAGTTCAACTCCACGCCGGATGCCCAAGAAATGGCCTTCAAGGCAACTCGGAATATGCCATTCAGTTTAGTTTTGCAGAAACTGTCATCGTTTTAGGCTAGCAGTGAAATCTTCAATATGCTCTTCGTGGTCTATTTCGTTGCTGTTATTTTGGAAGTAGCTTCTTGTTAATCTGCTTGCCGCTCTGAACTTTGCCAACGTTTTTTAAAAATTAAAAAAACGTTTGGTGAATAACAAAAGTCAAAAAACGTAAAAAAACGTTTTTACATCTATGCAATAACTCATCCACCCACTGACTGAGTAGTTCAAAGTCGTGTTTACAACACGATACAAGTATAAGCTGTGGCTAATAGACCCGCGCGATGAAATCGTGCTGTAGACAGAGCTTAATGATTACTGTGATAAACTAGCGGTCGACAGTCGGAGCTCGCAGGTACTGTCAACTTAGTTGGTCGACGACGGTCCAGCTGATCGCGCACGCTCTAAGCATCCACCGTGTCGAGCAAAGTCGATAATACGTTTCGACGATCGATGCCGAAACGAATTTTTAAAAATCCGGAGTTTGAGACAAAGTTCAGGGGGAGAAGTACCCTTATTTCTGGAGATACCAGAATTTCCTTATAACATAGTACAGCATCGGTGGAAGGAAGCTCTCATGCCAAAAACCAGCTCATCCGTTCATCCGTTTCGACAGAACTACGACTTGTGGCAGACAGACGGACACAGAGCCATAGCTAGTATCGTCGCTAGCATAGCGTCGCGCGGGTACAAACTCTGCGATAATTACAAAACAGCCACAAAACAAAGCCTAAAACATCGCATGCAACAAACCCGCGACATTTTGTTTTAGCATTTTTTCAAATGGCGAAAACAGCTATGACAACAGGTGTGTCTGTTTTGTCGCAGTGTTTTATTATGTTGTAAGCACGGCTTAAGAACTAATATTCTTGGAACGCGAAACCGACTAACAGCGTTTAAAGAACTAACATTCGCCTGTTGCGGCTGTGCTTCGCTCCAGACCGGCCAAATAGTTTACCAGCCCCCACACATACAACTTCATCTAACCACCAGTCGTGTGATAGCAAAAACACATACTGAAATGCGGAACACACGGCAATTAAACAAAAAAACTTGGCTAAAGAACAACAACGCTCCCTAGGTCGGCCCCTAGGCGC
>Ga0126326_1000536_pt1 | contig 10710 bp, 8 predicted proteins | sample InaspJWI67metaG_FD_94485 | JGI IMG/M metagenome (GOLD analysis project Ga0126326, IMG submission 94485) | Marine gutless worms symbiont microbial communities from Oahu, Hawaii - Inanidrilus sp. 1 OAHU.JWI-67 metaG | ecosystem: Host-associated > Annelida > Digestive system > Unclassified | place... | reverse complement strand
TTCTGCATGGGTAACTGTGTCCGGCTTTGCTGATCGAATTAAAGCGGTGTTTAACCGCAGGGAGAATATCGCCATCGCCGGTGCCGCGATTGTCGGGGCCACCATACCCTTATGTTCATGCGGCGTTATTCCCCTGATTGCCGCTATGCTGGCAAGCGGAGTACCGCTTGGGCCGGTAATGGCGTTTTGGGTCAGCTCCCCGTTGATGGACCCTTCCATGTTCGTTCTTACCGCAGGTGTACTCGGGATGGATTACGCGGTTGCCCGGTTGGTTACTGCTGTCGTGATGGGGGCCGGGGCCGGCTATCTTATCTCTGTTTTGACTTCATCGGGAAAGCTCAATAATCAGCTTCACGGGCTGAGCCTTAAACAAAGCGCCTGCTGTGGTTCGGATGAGGTTTTATATGAAGGGGTATCGCGTTCGAAATTCTGGCAGGATTTTTGGCCTCAAGCATGGACCATCACTCTTTTCCTCGGGAAGTGGCTGCTCATTGCATTTATTCTCGAGTCTCTGATTGTGCATTATGTGGACTCGAAGTGGATTTCCTCCGTGCTGGGCAACAATCAACACTTTTCCATTCCTTTTGCCACGGCCATCGGGATTCCGGTATATACCTCGGGCGTTGGGGCCATTCCCATTGTAAAAGGGCTCTTGAGCAACGGAATGAGCCATGGGGCGGCACTGGCCTTTTTGGTGGCCGGCCCGGTCACCACCATACCTGCTATGACAGCTGTGTTTGCCCTGGTAAAACGCCAGACGTTTACGATTTATCTTTGCGTAGGAATCGGAGGTTCCTTAATCGCCGGGTATGTTTATCAGGCCGTCATGGGCTAGAAATCCATTTCTGACCATCCTGACCCTTGAAAAGTGGCCCATCTCTGCCGGCCAGGAAGGTCCCGCAGGATCAAGCCTAGTTAAATAATTTGCTGAGGCTTTTTCTACCTGATCCAATCTCAGTCTACTTGAAAAGTTCATTAAAGCCATCAGATTCCTGTCTGCTTTTTTTCGCCAATTCATACCGGCTATTCGACCATTTAAAAAATTCAAATTAAAAACAGCCTGGCTATAAACCGAACCTTGTTTATGAAAATTCCAGCTCTTTTCACATTTCATATTATCAAAGCCTACAACTTGTGTTATGTGAAATGTGTAAACCTGACCCCTTTGATCCCCTGGTCGAGGTCTGGCCGAATGATTCTATCGGTGTGCCGGTTGATTGTTGCCCTTCAATTCGCGCCAAAGAGTTGTTCTGCTAATGCCCAATTTTTCCGCCGCTAATTTTTTATTGTTCCCACATTGTTTCAGCACTTCGAATATGTGGTTTTTTCTCATACAATCGATCCGTTCCGTACCCAGGAGGTTGTCACAGGCGTCTTCATCCAAGGTGTCGACAACCAGTTCTTCGTCGATCTTCAGATCGCAGGTCACGCACAATCTTTCGATCGCGTTCTGCAGTTCCCGGATATTGCCGAGCCAGGGATAGTTTTTCAGAGCGGTCATGGCTTCCTGGGATATGGAAAGGCCCTTGCTCAATTTAGCACTGTTCTGCCCAATGAAATGCCTCACAAAGTGGGGGATATCTTTTTTGCGATATCTCAAGGGCGGTATGTTGAGGCGCAATATGTTGAGTCGGTAATACAAATCGCTCCTGAAATTTCCAAAATCGACCTGCTGTTTGAGCCTCCGGTTGGTGGCGGCAATGATACGAATATCGATGGGAATTACTTTATTTGATCCGAGCGGGCGAACCTCCATTTCCTGGATGACCCTTAGCAGGGTTGTTTGAAAACTCTGAGACGTTTCACTGATTTCATCCAGAAATATTGTACCCGTATGTGCCTGGGTGAACAGGCCTTCTTTTCCCTGCCGTCGCGCTCCGGTAAATGCACCTGGCTGGTATCCGAACAGCTCGCTCTCCAAAATCGAATCAGGTATCGCACCGCAGTTGACAGCGACAAAAGGCCCCTTGCTGCGACGGCTTGCGGAGTGGATCGCCTGGGCGAAAACCTCCTTGCCGGTACCGCTTTCACCCTCAATCAATATGGTGCTGTCTACCTCGGCAAATTTTTGGGCCAGTTTAACGATTTTTGTAAACGGTGGGCTATCACCGATGATATCTCCAAAGGTGAAATGGGCGATGTGACCCTTTTCTGCCATCTTCACCCTGATAATATTCTCATATTCGCGTATTTTGGTAACATCTTCCAGCGTTTCAACGGCACCCGTAATCTCATCTCCGACCTTTACCGGAACCTTATTGGACAGCACCATTGTCCTTCCAATCTGCAGCAGTTCTCCAAGTTGAGAGTTACCCGATCTTACGACAGCTTGCGTCGTATCCTGAGGCAGCAAGTCTTTTATCCTTTTTCCTTCGGCATGCGATCGTTCTAGGCCGGTAATTTTTCCCGCCGCCTTGTTGAAAGTCGTTATGACCCCTGCCTTATCCACGGCGATTACGCCATGATTGATGTTGTCCAGAATGGCCTTGAATTGTTCGGTTTTCTGCGCTTCGATACGTCTCACTTCCAACAGTTTGTATGCCTCCTCCAGCGATGTTTCGATGTCCTCCCGGCTTGTTTCCAGAAAAACGGTGGGTAGATTGTACTCATATGCCAGCGATTCGGCCACGGCTCCGCCAATCAGCACCTCGATAGGGTTTTCCGATTGCATGCGGTTTCTCACGTACTCCACGGCTTCGGCACGGTTGTAGATTTCATGAACCTCGAGATTGACATTTAACACTCTTCCTAGCTTTTCGACGCCTCGAATGATTCTCACGGATCCCAATACCGTAATCTTGCTGTTGAGATGTTGGGTATGGTGGATCACACTCAGGATGTTGAAAGGCGACACGGCAATGTCCACAACGGGTATGGTCAGCACAGAGCGTTCAAGCAAGCGGGTTGTTCCCCCGCGACTGATGATGACTTGGGCTCCTTTTGATTCGGCAGCCAGTGCAATCGGAATGGCATCTTCCAGCAAAGCATATTCAACTTGAACCTTTTCATTGTTGTGAGTCGCCTGCTCGGCAATTCTATAGACCTTGGTATGGGGGGCAATTATCATGATGGGGCGCATAGCGGTTTCCTCTATGGGTAGTATATTTATAAATGAAACACCTAAGTTTCACCTTGGAACATGTTAGTCAAGATAAAAAAGTATCTGATAATAGAAATATTTTAATTTCAATCAGTTATACTCACCCAGTACCTTGGCATGATAATAGCAATATGTAACTCTAAATCGGATGTAATTCCCGATTTGGGGTATTGGTGTAATTTTCTTTATAATCGCTTAGTATTCAAGGAGGAGAAAATGAAACGCTTTATCAAGTGTACTTTTGTGGCAGTCATGGCCATCGCTGTATCGATTCCAGGCATCGCCTTTGCCGAATTTCCCGAAAAACCGATCACCTACACTATCCCCTTTAATCCGGGTGGGGAGTCGGATGTCACTGCGCGCCTTCAAGAGCCCGAGCTGGAAAAAGACCTCGGCGTGGCCATCAATGTGACACACAAGCCCGGTGGCGGTGGTGCTGTGGCCTGGAGTGCATTCCAGCGCACGGCCAAGCCAACCGGCTATGACATCGTTGGATGCAATATCCCCCACATCATCGGGCAGCCGATGATCCGTAAGGACGCCGGATATAAAACCGATGGGTTTAAAATTATCATGTGGTTTCACTTTACGCCCAACGCATTGGTGGTCAGCAAGGACAGTCCCTTCAAAACCCTCGATGACTTCATCGCGTTTGCCAAGAAAAAACCCTTTGTCGCTACTGTGGGCGGAAGCGGCACATATAGCGCCAATCATCTGGAAACACTCAGACTAATGAAAGCGGCTGGTGTCGACCTGACTTACGTTCCCTACACGGGAACCGGACCTGTGATTCCCGCTGTGATGGGCGGACACATAAAGGCCGCAATGAGCTACTCCATGGTAAGTGTGAGTTACAAAGACAAATTTCGGACCCTTGCCGTTGCCGCCGAAGAGCGTGTCCCAGCCCTGCCCGACGTTCCGACATTCAAGGAACTTGGCTATGATATCGTCGGCGGCGCTTTCCGTGGTGTCGCAGCACCCCTGGGCACCCCCCAGCCTATCGTCGATCGATTGGCCGAGGCCTATACAAACGCAAACAAGGTCATCGCCAAGAAACAGCTGGCGCTTGGATTCGTAATGACGTATGCCACAGGGGATGATGCCCTGAAATTGGTGGATAAAATGCGTGATGCTTACAGCGACGTGTTGAATGATATCAAGAAAAAGTAATAGTAACATCCGCACACTTCACCCCAACGTTGCAAAAGTCGGAGGGATTCAGAGTCAAGGTGTCTGAGGGTGAAGTCGTAGTACTTTACTTCGAACACTCAGCAACGCAGAATCTAAAGTCCTCCGGCTTTCCGCGTTGTTTTAAAGGGAAACAACATGGCAAAATCGACCCTATCCTTCGAATTCACCGATGGAGATATCCAACATATTTGTCATTTTGCTGTGATATTGGCTATAATTGCAAACCATTAGCTAATCTTTGCCATGTTGTTTATGCAACTAAGTGCTTCGATTCGCAATTACTATGGCGTATTTTCAGAGTAAGAATCATTAATATTGCTCACTCAGCACTTAGTCCTGAGTAAATAAATACGTTATCGTATTTATGAATCGAAGGACTAAGGGGTTCAGGCTTCCCACTGCCAGTGAGGTGAATTGATCACTTGCTGCCGGTTCGCCTTACTCGGCAATGGGATCACCAAACCGTTAATATGGAAGGCTTTTCGCTGCTATGCTTATTGAGACGCTCCTGACGCTTCTCAACCCGGTGATTATTTTTTCCATTTTTGCCGGTGTCTCCGCCGGGCTGTTTGTAGGGGCGATGCCGGGTCTTACCGCTACCATGGCGCTGGCCGTGCTGCTTCCATTCACGTTCACGCTGCCCCCGCTTCACGGCCTGGTGGCGCTGGGTGCCGTATACATGGGCGCCATCTATGGGGGCTCCTTTGCCGCCATACTCGTAAACACACCGGGCACGCCTTCTTCGATCGCCACCGCTTTCGAGGGGTACCCCATGTCCAAGCGAGGCCGGGCACTGGAAGCTCTCAGCCTGGCAACCGTCTCATCCGCCATCGGCGGTATCGCCGGTGCTCTTTTTCTGCTGCTTTTATCTCCCCCGCTGGCACGGCTGTCCCTTCGTTTTGGACCGTCCGAATACTTTTGGGTCGCTATTCTTGGCTTAACTCTTATTGCCAGTCTCTCCGAAGGATCGTCCATAAAAGGGATGATGGGCGGTGCATTCGGAATGATTATCGGCACCATCGGAGTGGCGCCCATCGGCGGTGAAACTCGGTTTACTTTTGGCATGCCGGTGCTTCAGGGCGGGGTGGCCATGATCGTCGCCCTGATCGGGCTGTTCGTCCTTCCCGAGCTTTACAGTATTGCCGCCAAGGGCAAGACCGCCCTTACGGCAGTGGAGGTTGATTCAAAGGCCCGCAGTTCGCTTTGGCAGGTGACCAAGAAGGTTTTTTCCATGCCCGGCAACCTTATACGTTCCTGTATCATCGGAGAGATTGTTGCCATCATCCCCGGGGCGGGGGGCAATATCGCCAACCTGGTAGCTTACAACGAGGCCAAAAGGGCCTCAAAACACCCTGAAAAATTCGGTACGGGTGTCCCGGAAGGCCTGGTTGCCACAGAGTCAAGCAACAATGTCACCGTAGCCGGCAGCATGGTGCCCCTGCTGACCCTCGGCATCCCGGGCGCGCCTCCCGATGCGGTGATTCTTGGCGTTATGCTGCTCCACGGCCTCAGACCGGGTATCGAACTATTTACCACCAGGGGCCATTTGACCTACGGTTTCATCATTTCAATGGGGCTTGCTGCTATCGCCATGGTTCCCGTGGGATTGTTAGGCGGCCGGTTGATCTACAGGGTGATTTTCAGAACACCATACTACTTTTTGGTACCCACCATCGCCTTGGCGACCATACTGGGTACTTACGCGGTGCGTAACAGCCACACCGATGTGATCATAATGCTTATCCTCGGCACCATGGGCCATCTGTTTAAGCAGGTCGGTATTGCCCCAGCCCCTATCGTGTTGGGACTCATTCTGGGGAAGATAGCCGAAATGGGATATGTACAAACGATCTTGACCGGGCAAGCATACCAATACCCATTTTTAAAATTATTTGAAAGCGGTCTTTCGCATATCCTTATCGGTATGATTGTATTTTCATTTGCATGGCCCTACCTTTCAGCTTTAAAGCGACGCATCAAGAGCAGGGCAAATACACCGCCTGGAGGAGGAGCATGAATAGAGAAATCAATACCGAAATCACAAGCGGATTCATCGGCTTGGTCCTGACAGCGGTGTTTTTTTTCGGACTTGAAGATATCTCTTGGATGAGCATCATTTTCCCCAGGACAATGGTTTACATCATGGCAATCATATCCGGGATTTTGGTTTTAAAGGGATTTTTCAAGCCGTCTCGGGATCGAATTTTCAGCGTCGGTTCCAATACGAGATGGATGGTGACTGGCGTCCTTTTCTTCCTATGGGTGCTTCTCATGCCTGTCTTGGGTTTTTATGTGAGCACTGTCGTGTTCATGACCGCCATCGTTGGATATCTGGCACGGGCGCGTACACGGGTAACGATAGGTAAGTTTCTCGTTTGGGTACCGATCGTAATAGCGGAAGTCACCTTCTTCTATCTTATCTTTACAAAGGTTCTTTACGTGCCGCTGCCTAAGGGGTTGTTTTTTTAATCGCCAATAAAAATCCGGGCCCAGAGAACCCGGCTTTGAATTCACCCTAGAGGGGTGGCGTTTACCTTAGACTCGGAGTGGAATGATGGAATGGTGGAATAATGGAACATTGGGAATAGAAAGCGGATGATGGTCTGATTTTATATCGTGAACCATGCCGTCCCTAATTTAAAATCGATCCCATTCCGCTAAACCCAACTTTCCAACATTCCGGGACATATGTTCACGGCATCCGCCTTGGCGGATTGACTCTGACCTGGCCCAGAGGACCAGATTTTCTGCGACAAAACAAAGACCCGTTGACCATTTCCGCAAAAAGGCAATGCCATCGGCTTTGTTTGGGATCGATTGCACGCCAAAGGAACGAATATGCACGCTATTGAAAAAATTCTTGCACGCGCCGCAGGCCAAGATTCAGTCAGCACCGGCCAAATCGTCAACTGCCGTGTAGACTTGGCAGAAGTAAACGATCTCTATCCCCAGACCATTTTTTCGTTTCATGAGATGGGGGGAAAACAGGTCCATTCGCCTGACCGAATAACATTTATACTTGACCATTACGCATCGGCCTCGAGCATTCAGCAGGCTGAAAACCAGAAGTTGATGCGGGAGTTTTGCCGCGAACAGGGCATCGAGCTTATTTTCGACGTCAATTCCGGCGTTTGTCATCAGGTCATGGTCGATCACGGCCTCGTATACCCCGGCATGATACTGATCGCCACTGACTCTCATACGACGACTCACGGCGCGTTCGGTGCGTTCGGATCAGGTGTGGGCGCCACGGATCTGGCAGTGATCATGGCCACGGGTCACCTGTGGTTACGGGTGCCTGAAATCATCCGCATCAATCTCAGTGGCCACCCTTCCACCGGAGTCTATGCCAAGGACATCATATTGTATATCATCGGAGAGCTGGGCGCCGATTATGCCATCTACAAAGCCGTAGAATTCACCGGTCCGGTGCTGGAAAAATTATCTGTTTCAGAAAGAATGGCCCTTTGCAACATGACAACGGAAATGGGGGCCAAATGTGCCTATATCCAGCCGGACAGCGTGACTTTGGATTTTTTAAAACAAAAGGTCAATCGGCCTTTTACCGTTGTTGAAAGCGACGCGGATTTCCAATACACCGAAGAACTTTTCTTTGATGTCTCGATAGTAAAACCGCAACTGGCCGTCCCAAACAGCGTGGATAATGTCCGTCCGCTGTCCGCTCTGGTCGGAACTCCGGTCCATCAGGCCTATCTGGGGAGTTGCACGGGAGGGCGTGCAGAAGATATTGCCGTTGCCGCATCGATTTTAAAAGACAAACAGGTGAACAAGAATACAAGATTTGTCGTGGTGCCGGCATCCCAGCAGGTATACTTGGAGGCGTTACGAAACGGCGATGTTGAAACGCTGTTGGAAGCTGGCGCAACCTTTGTGACGCCAGGCTGTGCAGCCTGCCTGGGCACCCATGAGGGCATTCTAGCCAAAGGGGAGGTCTGTATTGCCTCCACCAACCGCAATTTTCCAGGTCGAATGGGACACACCCAATCCGCCGTCTATTTAGGATCGCCGGCGTCCGTTGCCGCAGCGGCTTTAACCGGCCAAATCAACGATCCTTCTGAAATATTGGCAAAGCTTGAAGAGGCATCGTGATGAAAACAACCTTCGAGGGAAACGCATTTACGTTTGGGAAAAATTTGGATACCGACCAGATTTATCCGGGACAGTATTTGGAACTGGCACGGGTAGAGGATATTAAACAGCATGCCCTGGAAGGCGCCGATCCAGACTTTGTAAAAAAATTCAAACACGGTGATATTATCGTGGCAGGCGCCAATTTCGGATGCGGTTCCAGCCGAGAGCAGGCAGCAATCGCTCTTAAGGCTATCGGCACGAGCGTCATTCTGGCAGAATCTTTTGCACGAATTTTCTACCGCAATGCGATCAATTTGGGATTACCACTGCTTGTCAGTCCCGGCATTACGGATCACGTAACGTCGAGGGACACATTGAAAGTCGATCTAAAAAAAGGGGTGGTTCACAATAAATCAACCGGAGCCGAATTGAAGGTGCAGCCGATGTCCGGCTACGTCTTTGAAATTTTAAAGAGCGGAGGCATTAAGCCTTTAGTGAAAAAACAATTGGCTCAAATCAACTAATGATTCGAGAAGGAGTGAGGAGCAGCCATGATGAAGATAACTGAAGTGAAATGCGAATTGTTAAAAATGCCCCTGCCGCGCCCCATGCAGTCCGGGTCATCCAGCGGAACAAAAGGTGGTCCAGTCGGCCATATCTATATGCCGTTAGCGATTATTGAGACAGATAGCGGTATTACCGGAACAGGATATGGATGGACGCTGCTGGGAGGGGCCACTGCCATCAGGTGTGTTATCCGGGATGATTTTACGCCGCTTTTAATTGGGGAAAACCCGCTGGATAATGAGCGGCTCTGGACCAAGCTGAACAAACGCCTGCAAACCGTGGGGCGCACCGGCGTGGTCAATGAGGCCCAGGCCGCCGTGGATCTGGCCTTGTGGGATATCAAAGGCAAGGCCGCCGGCATGCCCGTCTACAAACTCCTGGGCGGTACTCGCGAAAGTGCGCCGGTGTATGGCTCGGACGGCGGCTGGCTGTATATGCGCGTCGAAGAAATGGTCGCTGCTTTTGAAGAGTATTTAAGCCAGGGCATGATGGGCATCAAAATGAAACTGGGGCATGATGATCCCAAGATCGATATCGAACGCGTGGACGGAGTCCGCAAGGCTTTGGGAGACGATGTCTGGATTGCGACCGACGCCAACCAGAAATGGGACTATCCTACGGCCATGATGGTTGGCCGCGAGCTGGAGCAATTAAACGTTGCCTGGTTTGAGGAGCCCCTGTGGTGCGACGATATACCCGGCCATGCAAGACTTGCCGATGATTTGGATATTCCAATTGCCATGGGAGAAACGCTGGGTTCCCGGTACGAATTCGATGCCTATATCCGCGCAGATGCGGCAGATATCCTGCAACCCGACATATGTCGCGTGGGCGGCATAACCGAAATGATCAAGATCGTCCATATGGGGCAAGTTGCCGGAAAACCAATTGCACCTCATCATATGATGGAAAGCACTATTCAGGTTGCTTGCGGCGTCATGTCATCCGGCCCGATAGAGTACATGCCCTGGGTGTCCGGCGCTTTTTCCGAACCAATGCGAATTGAAGACGGGGAGATGTTCCCTCCCCAAAAACCGGGCCTGGGCCTTGAGATACCGGAGGATGTGATACAGAAATATCGCATTGAATGATTGGAGCAACTGCGGCGCGCCCCTTTAATAGCCCCTTAGGGGCGATTTTCTGACAACATGTTTTGAGATAATTAAGGTTTTCCGCCGCAGGCGGATCGGTGTTCAGGTGTCAGGATATAGCATTTCAACTCCCGTACACATCGCATGGAACTCCGCCTGTCCGGAACATTGACAAGATTTAACATCGAACATCGAACGTCCAACATCGAACATCCAATATGGATGGCGCTGCGCTTTATCTATTTTAAAACAAGCGATTCAAGCTGAAGACGTGATCTAAAGACAGCAGATTTTCGAAGAGCAGATTAACTTTGCTTAGTTCTTTTATAAAATGACAGAATTCAGTATTCGATGTTGGACGTTCGATGTTCGACGTTCATTAGTTTCTTTTTCGATTTGACTTACCGCTTCGCTGTCGGTGGCTGTGATTAAACTTAAAAATTGCGCCGTTTCTGCCCCGTAGGGGCCCCTTTTTCCACGCGCAGTTTCGGAAAATGCTTAGATGTCTTTATAAGCCAAGATCTTAAATTTTGGGTCAAGCCCGCCCTGTCGAGATATAGTCAATAGTTGTGTATGAAGAAATTAGGCGGCAATCCGTTTTTCTTCGACACCATTGACAAATTTAACTCCTCTAATTACTTCTGCCAGGCGTTGCGGATGGTGAAGTCG
>Ga0126326_1000535_pt1 | contig 10721 bp, 8 predicted proteins | sample InaspJWI67metaG_FD_94485 | JGI IMG/M metagenome (GOLD analysis project Ga0126326, IMG submission 94485) | Marine gutless worms symbiont microbial communities from Oahu, Hawaii - Inanidrilus sp. 1 OAHU.JWI-67 metaG | ecosystem: Host-associated > Annelida > Digestive system > Unclassified | place... | reverse complement strand
CGATTATGACTAAATATATCGACAACTATCTTTTTGATATAGTTCGATTTTATTATTCGACAAACACAATTTCCATGATCGATGTATAGACCTAGATACGATAAATTTTAAAAGAATTTAGTGATAAGTTTATGGAAAAAAATATAAATTTAACATCTATCACTACGAAACTAAAAAAATTTATAAAGTGGCTAGAAAACTACGGAGAAATCTCTTATGATCACCAAACATATTTTGCAGGACGGTTAGGAGGAAAAGCCAAGGAAATTTATTACAAAAAACCTCTGCTCGGAGCGACTTTAGTCGCACCAATGATATTTAGTGAATCATTTATCCCAAAGGTGAGACCTATGTTTCATTGTAAGCAGCGATTTCCAATTGCTGATGCTCATTACGCCATGGGGTTCGCCATGCTTGCACATATGACAAAAGAAAATAGATTTTATGAACGGGCAGTTCATTTTCTAGATGAACTCATAAAATCTCGGTCTCCCGGTTATAAAAATTATTGCTGGGGATACCCTTTTGATTGGGTTACAAAAAACGGTACCATTGCCAAAGAAACACCGTTGATTACCACAACACCATATGTATTCGAAGCGTTTGATCAAGTGTACGACATCGATAAAAATGGAAAATGGTACAGGATTATGCAATCAATTGCCGAGCACGTAATTATTGACATTAAAGACTTTGACTTTTCTGCAACCGCCAAAACTTGTGCATATGGCCCGCGTGACCAAGTCGGAGGTGTTATTAACGCAAGCGCCTACCGAGGTTTTTTATTAGCTAGTGCGGCCAGACGCTTTTCAAAGGACGAATACTGGCAAATTGCTGAACGGAATCTAAACTTCGTATTAGAAAATCAGCAGCCTAACGGATGCTGGTATTATGCTGCAGATAATATTCGCGATTTCGTCGACCATTTTCACACTTGCTTTGTTCTCAAAGCATTGGCAAAAATTGAGAAGCTGACAGGTCACGAAGGCTGTAGAAAAGCGATTGAAAAAGGTGTCGAATATTACATCGAGGAGTTATTCGATGAGAATGGATTGCCTAAACCGTTCTCCAAGGCACCGAGGCTTACTGTATACAAGAAAGAGCTATATGATTATGCCGAGTGCATCAACTTGGGAGTGTTGTTGAAAGGCCGATTCCCAGCACTCGATAAAAGAGTAAGTAATACCATAGAGGACCTTTTGCGAAGATGGCAAAAACCTGATGGTTCTTTTCGTTCGCGTAAGCTGTATTTAGGATGGGATAATGTCCCCATGCATCGCTGGGCTCAGTCTCAAATGTTCAGAAGTCTCTGCTTTTTATTTCATCAAGAAAAAAAGAATGAAGAAATAAAGCCTTCTTAATATTGAATGGGTTATAATATTATCGGTTTTAAATTTAGACAGGATTCACCGAAAACTTATAAATAGAATTCAATCAAATTAAAGGATTAATAATTTTATGTGTGGTATTTGCGGACAATACAATTTTAAAGACCGTCAGCCTGTAGACTCAGAAGTCATAAAGCGAATGACAAGGACCTTAGTTCATCGGGGTCCTGATGACGAAGGATTTTACATAAATGGTCCTGTGGGTTTCGGCTTCCGGCGCCTGTCTATCATAGATTTAGCAGGCGGCCACCAGCCTATGTCAGATAACGATGAATCAGTGTGGATAGTCTTCAATGGAGAAATATACAACTTTCCGGAGCTCAAAAAAGAGCTGGAAAGTTATGGGCATGTTTTTAAAACAAAATCTGATACCGAGGTTATCATTCATGGATACAAGCAATGGGATGATGACGTCTTCAATCACCTTAACGGAATGTTCGGATTGGCAATATGGGATGCAGGCAAGAAAAAATTAATAATTTCCAGAGATGCCATGGGGATAAAGCTGGTTTATTACAAGATAGATTCGGGTTCTGTCTATTTCGGGTCGGAAATTCGTGCAATCAATGCGGCACTGAACGGTAATCGGGAAGTCGATTCGCAGTCCCTGAACTTGTTTTTGAGGTACCGATACACACCATCCCCCTTAACCCTTTACAAAGGTATCGGGAAATTGGCCCCTGGCACTATGATGGTGCTTGAAAAGGGACAGGTACGGCAAAAAAGATGGTATCAATTCAAACCCCAACCGATCTCGCCGGGGCTGAGCGTGCATGAGGCACAGGAAGAGTTGCTGTCGATATACAAAAGAGCGGTTAAGAGGCATCTGCTCAGCGATGTTCCTGTGGGCCTTCTATTAAGCGGAGGCGTCGACTCGGGCCTTTTGTTAGGATTGATGAGATTAAGTGGAAATGGTTGGCCGACGTATAGTGTCGGGTATGGAAAGAGCTTTAAATACGATGAATTGATCGATGCCGGTCGAACAGCCAGCATTTTTTCGTCGGACAACATTCAAGTAAAACTGAGCAAAGAAAGGTTCGAGCGAAATTTATCCAAAATAATCGGATTTTTGGAGGAGCCTGTTGCAACCTCGTCGATTGTACCGATGTATTTTATCAGCGAAAGAGCAAGAGAAGATGTGAAAGTGGCATTGGTGGGCCAGGGACCCGATGAACTTTTCGGCGGCTACTGGCGGCATCTTGGAATTAGGTACGGTAAATACTGGCGAAGTCTTCCGATTTGGCTAAAAGACCCGTTAAATGTGATGGTCAATCAGCTGCCGCGAAATGAGACGCTGAAAAGGGGAGTTTACTCTCTGGGTACCGAGGATAGGATGAAGAGATATCAGGCAACATTCTCTATAGTTCCGCAACGGAAGACCGATGAATTATTCATTGACGGGCAGCTGTCAGAGGGAGCAGGTAACAAGATCCTGGACCTGTGGTCGGAACTTTCGGAACTGATGTGCGGAACAGACGAACTCGGAGGCCTTCAGTTTCTTGAATTGAGGTTCTCATTGCCTGACGAACTGCTGATGTATGCAGACAAAATGTCAATGGCGCACGGTCTGGAAGTCCGGGTTCCTTACCTGGATAGAGAAGTAGTGGAATTTGTTGAGTGCCTGAATGAGGATTACAAAGTAAGGTTTGGAATTAGAAAGTGGCTGCATAAAAAGGTTTGCGAAGAATTTCTTCCAAAAGAAATCATCAAGCGGAAAAAAAGAGGCTTTGCTGTCAATGTGGTGGACGATTGGTTTAACTCTTCCCTGAGTACAAAGATGGAAGACTATTTTCTGGACAGCCAATCGAAAATGTACTCATACTTAAAATTTCGCAATGTCAACACCTTGCTTAAAGAACATCAAAGCGGCAGAAATGACAATCACAAGATACTTTTCAGCCTTGTTGTATTTGAAGAATGGCTAAGGAGAATGGAGTTTTAAAGCTCATCCCCGGATGGTTTGAACTATGGTACTTGCATACGTACTCGTAACCGCTGCTCATAACGAAGAAGAGCATATCGAAAAGACGATCCATTCGGTTCTATCGCAAACCGTCAAACCTATGAGATGGGTGATTGTGAATGATGGATCTTCTGATGAAACGGAAAGTATCGTCAGGTCATATTGCAGCGTAACGAATTGGATCGAACTATACAATATGCCGCAGAGAACCGAGCGTAGTTTTGCCGGAAAGGCTGTCGCATTCAATAGTGGTTGCGACCGAATCCGGCATCTGTCTTACGATCTCGTTGGAAACCTCGATGCGGACATTTCATTCGATGCGGATTATTTTGAATATTTGATTCATAAATTTGAAGGGATGCCGGAGTTGGGTGTGGCAGGGACGCATTACATTGAAAATGAATTTCATTCCTTCCATGACAGTTATATCAACGTCCATCACGTGAATGGACAGTGTCAGCTTTTCAGAAGGAAATGCTTTACAGGAATCGGCGGATACGTCCCGATCAAAGGCGGAGGCATCGACTGGGTCGCCGTAACGACAGCGCGGATGAAAGGATGGCAGACCTATTCTTTTGATGAAAGGGTATTCGTCCACCATCGTGCTATGGGAACCGCCGGAAGCAACGTTTACATTTCGAGATTCAAATATGGAAAAAAGGATTATGTTCTCGGAAACCACCCGCTGTGGGAATTCTTGAGAGTTATCTACCAGGTAGCAAAAAAACCTTATGTGTTTGGCGGGTTATGTTTGTTATTCGGATATTTTTGGGCCTGGATAAGCAGGGAAAAAAGACCGATATCAAAAGAGCTTGTTCAGTTTCACAGAAGTGAACAAACTCAAAGGCTCAAAGAATTACTACAAAATAGATTCCGTAGCATAAAAAAGCGGTGACGTTGAAATCCATGGCTGAAATCCATCAGCTGAATGGAATTGAAAAGGAACATAAAACATGCAGATTGCAGGACACGAAATCGTCATTGATGGTAAGTTCCCTAAGATAGCAAGACTTGCGGATGAATGGTATGAGGACGTAATTGATCCGGAAAGTTTGCGCAAAAGACTGTTGGAGGAAAAAATAAACGCCGACATTTTTAGCTTCTGGCAAAGGATGCCGGATATTGAGCCTTTATTCGACTATTATCGTGAATGGGAATATATCGCAGCACTTCCGATTAAAAGCTACGATCATTGGTGGAAAACAAAAATTAAATCCAGAACAAGGGGCCTGGTCAGGAAAGCCCTAAAACGAGGGATTGTTATCAGGGAATGCGAATACGATGACGAATTCGTTAAAGGAATGACGGATATCTTCAATGAAACACCGATCAGACAGGGAAAGCCCTTCTGGCACTTTGGAAAAGATTTCGACACAGTCAAGCGTGAATTTTCCAGATATCTTTTCCGTGAAAGCCTGATCGGTGCCTTTTATGAGGGTGAATTAATCGGGTTTGTCATGCTCGCGGATGCCGGCAAGTTTGCTCTACCCGGTCAAATCATCTCGAAAATCCAACATCGAAATAAAGCTCCAAACAATGCATTGATTGCCAAGGTGGTTGAAATATGCGATCAGCGAAAAATTCCATATCTCATCTATTTTTACTGGGGTGATGGAAATTTGTCAGAGTTCAAACGGCGATGCGGATTCGAGAAAATTGGGCTCCCTAGATATTATATTCCGCTGAATTTGAACGGCAGAATGGCAATGAAAATGAAACTGCATCATGGCATCAAAGGTGTTTTGCCGGACAATATGATATCCGTTCTGAAAAATATTCGGAAAAGCTGGAACAACCGTAAAAGCAGCTAAAGCAATATATTGATCGCTTGTACTAAATACGCATTCGCAAACAAAAAATGCGATTTGGAGAAGTATTATGCCGGGAATTGTTTGTATCATAAGTGACAAGCCTGTAGATCAATTAAACAGTGATATTGAGAAAATGATATCATGCATGTTGCATGAAAATTTTTACCAATCCGGAAAATACATCAACAAACAACTTAACGTACTAATCGGTTGGATAACCATAAAAGATTCATTTGCTGATTGTATGCCGGTGGTCAATAATGAGAAAGATCTTATACTGATTTTTAACGGGGAAAATTTTATCGATGCATCAAAAAACCTGTCAATTAGATATAAGCCCGCGGAGGTATCATTCTCGAATGCAGCGTATTTGATTCATCTTTATGAAGAAGAGGGGGAAAATTTTGTTAAAAACCTCAATGGCTGGTTCAACGGGATCTTAATTGACCTAAGGAAAGATAAAATCCTTATTTTCAACGATCGATTCGGCCTTAAACGACTATACTATTATAGTGGTCAAAATGAACTTATATTTTCCTCGGAAGCAAAAGCGATCCTTGCCATTCGTGAAGATTTAAAACAAATCAATTTAGAGTGCCTGGGAGAATATTTCGCTTTTGGTTGTGTATTGGACAATAAGACGTTGTTTAAAAAAATCGAAGTTTTGCCTGGAGGATCGTTGTGGGTTTGGAAAAAAAGTGGAAACCTGAAAAAGAGAAAATATTTTAAACCGAATGATTGGGAACAGCAACAAGAATTAGACGAGGAAAACTTTTACTCTCAATTAAAAACTACTTTTAAAAGAATATTACCACGATATTTTCATTCAGGACAACAGGTCGCAATCTCTTTGACCGGAGGGCTGGATACACGCGCTCTACTTTCCTATAATAAAATACGGTCAAATCAATATACTTGTTATACATTTGGTGGTATTTACCAAGACTGCTATGATATTAGGGTTGCTAAGAAAATTTCGCTTTCTTATGGAAAGCCTCATAGTGTTTTACCATTGGAAAATAAATTTTTTGAAGAGTTAGACAATTTAGCGGAAAAAACGATTTTCATTTCAGATGGATGTCATGACATATGTGGAGCGCATGATTTATATTTCAATAAATTGGCTATGGAAATTGCACCGGTTAGATTGACTGGAAAATTCGGTAGCGAGGTGTTGAGAGGCGCTAGCACATTTAAGCTTCTCAATTTAAATAAACGATTGTTCAATAACGAATTCCATAAATATATTGATATTGCTAAAGAGAAATACACAGAAAAATTTAACCACGATAGTTTGGCTTTTAAATGTTTCGAAGAAATACCAAATCATGAATACGGAAAACTTACCGTAGAACAATCGCAGTTAAGCTTTCGGACTCCATACATGGATAACGATTTTATGCAATTGCTATTTCGAAAGCCGAAATCCTTCAGTAACAGTAAAGCGGTAGTATTACAGTTTATCAATGACCTTGATCCTAATCTGCTCGATATACCAACTGACTTGGGATTTAAAAACAAACAGACTTTGATTACAAAAATAATGCATTTAAATCGACTTTTCTCTTTTAAGACCGAGTGGTATTTTAATGAAGGTATGCCTCATTGGCTTTCCTATCACACAGAATATGGTTTAAAAAATATTGAGAAAAAGATATTGGGAAAGCATAAAATTGATCATTACAGAAAATGGTTTAAAGAGAATCTCGCCAGCTTTGTAAAAGATGTACTATTTGATGATGGTATCAGGCGAAGACCGTTTTGGAGCATTAAATTCTTGGAAGAAATTGTAAATCGCCATTTGCATGGAAAAGCTAATTTCATAAAAGAAATAAACAAAGCTGTCACAGTTGAGTTAATATACCGTCAGCTTATTGAATGATAGCCATACTAGCTTTTTCAATTTTTGTTTGAAGAATGACCTCCTTTTTACATTTAACATCTCATTCATCTTCACTCGAAGATTGGAAAGGGATTCTGATCAGCGAAAACTACAATGTATATGTAAATTGGATCAAGCAAAGACAAACCTGTTTGGCCCACTACATTAGCAAAGCAAAAGGATTGGACGAAAGAACCGATCAATCAATTATAAATTTCGGTGAATCCATACTAAAGGAACTACAGCTGCTTTGCCACTGAGCCCGAAAAGCTCCGGATGAAATTCAGTGGACTGATTTTTATTACCAACTACTTTCGCTTTTAATTCTCTGTGAAGAAGCCGACGACGAAGCCGGTCAACTTGCGCGTTCGATTGCTCGGGAGATGGAGTCGCTGTGGGTATTTTTAGATGAAAATGACGTGGAGCCTGCTAATAACCGAGCTGAGCGAGCCCTGAGATTTGCAGTACTGTGGCGCAAGCGTAGCTATGGTACCCAAAGCGAGAAAGGAAATCGTTGGGATGAACGCATCCTTTCTTTAAGGCAAAGGTGCCGCATGAGATCGATGCGCGTATTTCCGATTCTGGTAAATGATATCGATGCTTGTTTCAAAGAGCAAGTGCCATATATACAGTGGATTCCCGCGAATTACTAGCCATACCCACTGAATATTCACATAAATTTTAACCGGATAGCATTGAATTAAAATATATCTTATGAATTAGGTCTAATCGATGTTTGATAAAGATTTAATAAGTAGTAGAAAAGATTCAATATTAATAACTGGAGCAAACGGATTCATCGGAACAAGAGTCCTTCAGACACTTCTGGATTATGGCTTTGGAAGAATACGGTGCTTTGTGCGACCTTCAAGTAATTTGCAAGGAATTAAGAAGGTGCTTTCGTACTATGAGAAAGGTCGGGTTGAGATTTTTGAAGGCAACTTGCTGACTAAGGAAGATTGCGAAAAAGCGGCCGAAGGAATTTGTATTGTGTACAATCTTGCTGCTGGGAAGGGGGAGAAATCCTACCCAAGCGCTTATATGAACTCCGTGGTAACAACTAGAAATCTGATTGAAGCATGCAAAAGAGGGATTACGCTAAAACGCATTGTAAATGTAAGTTCATTTGCGGTATATTCAAATAGAAATATTAGATCTGGAGGTTTGCTCGATGAGACGTGCGAGATTGAGACCAGGCCTAAATGGAGAGGGGAGGCATATACATATGCAAAAGTAAAGCAGGATGACCTTGTCATGCAATATAGACGGAGAGAGGGTCTTCCGTGCGTTTTTGTCAGGCCTGGTGCTGTTTATGGACCAGGCGATTCGAGCTTAACCGGGCGAATAGGAATAGACACTTTTGGCATTTTTTTACACCTTGGCGGCTCGAACTTCATCCCATTGACTTATGTGGATAACTGTGCAGAGGCAATTGTACTGGCAGGTCTAGTTAAAGGCATTGATGGGGAAGTATTTAATATTGTAGATGACGACCTGCCTCGGAGTAGAACTTTTCTGAAAATGTACAAGAAGAGCGTAAAAAATTTCCCATCAATTTGGCTTCCCAAGGCCGTAAGTTATTTTTTTTGCTACATCTGGGAAAAGTACTCTGAATGGTCAAAAGGACAACTCCCACCAGCTTTTAATAGAAATAGATGGGCGAACGACTGGAAGGGAAATCGGTACTCTAATGAAAAGATAAAAAAATTCTAGGGTGGAAGCAAAAAGTCCCTTTCAGTGTAGCATCAAAAAACTATTTCGAATACTGCAAAAATGAGGTGAACACAGATGCTTAATATCGCCATTATAGGGTGTGGCAAAATATCTGACATTCACGCATCGGTATTACAGAGGATTGATAGCGCTCGTTTAATTGCAGTATGTGACAAGGAGCCATTAATGGCGCAGCAAATGCAGGAGAGATTCCGGGTTGAGCATTATTTTAGTGATGTTTATGAACTTTTGAATGATACAAATCCCGACGTAGTGCACATAACGACGCCTCCTGAAAGCCATATTGAACTCGGAAAAATCTGTCTAGAAGCTGGACACCACGTGTATATAGAAAAGCCTTTTACGGTGGATTTGGCGCAAACTGTAGACTTGATAGAGCTTGCCAATAACAAGGGTTTGAAAATTATAGCCGGGCATAACGATCAATTCACAAACGCTGCCAGAGAGTTAAGACAACTTGTCAAGAAAGGATACTTAGGCGGAAAACCAGTACAAATGGAGAGTTATTATTGCTACGATCTGGGTGACGAAGTTTATGCAAAAGCACTTCTTGGAGACAAAAAGCACTGGGTTAGAAGACTACCGGGAAAGTTATTGCACAACATAATAAGCCACGGAATAGCGCGGATTACCGAATTCATTGAGACGGATGAGCCAAAAGTAATAGCACATGGATATACAAGCGAAGTCCTGAAAAATATTGGAGAAACCGAAATAATTGATGAACTTAGAGTTATTGTTGCGGACGGAGAAGAAAGAAGTGCTTACTTCACATTCTCCTCTCAAATGAGCCCAAGCCTTCATCAGTTTAGGATATTCGGTCCTAAGAATGGTTTACTCTTAGATCATGATAATCAGGCACTTATAAAATTGCCTGGAAAAAGATTTAAAAGTTACTTAGACAAATTTATTCCTAATTTCGCCTTTTCATGGGAATACCTACGAAGCACTGGGCGAAACCTGAAACAATTTTTGAAACGAGATTTCCATATGGATGGTGGGATGCAATTTCTTATCAAGTCGTTTTATGATTCAATTCTTGGTCTATCACCTTTGCCAATTTCCTATCGTGAAATTATTTTGACGACAAAAATAATGGACGACATCTTTAACCAACTAAACACGAAATAATAAGAGGAAAGAGAATCTTTCGACCTTCTTAAGTTTTGCTTGAGATTAAAAAATTTGATCGTCATTTTCTGGTTGGTGGTACACAACGAACAATTGACATTGTGCTATAGTAATTGAATAAGCTGATGGTGAATGATGGCGACTGAGAAGAAGAAATCGATAGTATTCCAATATCTTATTATTAACGTTGCGAATAACAAAGAAGAGTATAGCGGAATAAAAATAAAATAATTGAGGCGTCGAGGAGTTTATCCCAACACTTGTTCTTTAATAATTTGAGTTGATTTTCCTTTTTTGAAAGCCTCGAGTTGATGCATTTGGATCGTTAAACCCATTGCTGCAAACAGCCATCGGTTATTTTCATCATTGCGCATCCAGCAACGGTCGAGGTCAAAAATATCCTTTACGATACCCTGCATCGGCTCAACTTTATATGCTCTTTCACAGTAGATCTTTTTATGTTTCTTTTTTTTCATGAATTTGATCATATTCCTGCGATGAGGCGATTTATCCATGTTTTGCCGACAGTAAGTAATCAAATTCACTTTACGTTGTCTTTTGAATCTTCGAAATAGATCGTAATCATCGGCTTTGGAGTCCATTGCGGCATAGTCGATTTGCTCTTATACATGAAAAGTTTCAAGCCATAGACGTTTGGCTTCATTGGCACTGTTTCTCATCCACATAAAGCAACCTAGAACAGGGTGTTTATGCGATGTCACGGTAAAGGTGCCATGACTATAAACCCAACCATCGGCATTGGACTTGCCCCATGTTGCCTGACGATCGATGCCCCGAAGTCCTTTAGGGAT
>Ga0126326_1000534_pt1 | contig 10755 bp, 11 predicted proteins | sample InaspJWI67metaG_FD_94485 | JGI IMG/M metagenome (GOLD analysis project Ga0126326, IMG submission 94485) | Marine gutless worms symbiont microbial communities from Oahu, Hawaii - Inanidrilus sp. 1 OAHU.JWI-67 metaG | ecosystem: Host-associated > Annelida > Digestive system > Unclassified | place... | reverse complement strand
ATTCTGAGATCTGTACACTGACATAGCATCTTAGATAAGCGACCAAAAATGATGATTAAGTTGAGCTTTATTGCTGTACCGATGTGTGCTTTAGTTGTGCCATTATCAGAATATGTTACAACTGACAGATGATATGTTAGAGATATAGCTAATACTTATCATTTTGCCGATCAGAGGCAATCGTTATATATAGCATGCCTTGTGAGGCGACTCTTGTTTGTCTTCTAACATCTACGTCTTTGATATATTATGCGTATATTGGTTAAAATGTCCCTGTCGTGTAAGCGTTTTTCAATATTGCATTTTGCACAATAATGAATAAAGGCGTGATCGATCACGGAGTCTGGTTTCACTGCTTGTTAAATTTATCCTTCTCGCTCGCCAAGTTTTTCTTACCCCCATCCAGGTTAGGTCGCTTTTCCTTTTCAGACCGCATCGCATGCATAACATAGATGCGGCCTATTGCTACAGATGGAGTGGCTTTGCGTGTGTCTGTGTTGGACTGTGAGCTTTGCAAAACGGCTGAACCAATGCCGTTTGGAGACAAACCCCAAGAAACCAAGTATTAGACGGGGATGCACATTGGCGTCACCTGGCAAATACGAATGAACGATCTGTGCAGCGATGGTGATGCGTCTTCTCGCTATCATTAATCTGACAGCTTGTTTTCGTTATCTAATTCGTAAAACGTAGTTTAAGCTGATGAGATCGAAAATGTTGAAATTCTTTCTTATGCGGGCTTTCATATTTTACTGCAAATTCACTGTAGTTTAACTTTAACCCGCGCCGACGTGACGGCTTATTTGATCCTAAGCTGATTATGATAATATTTGGCAGCAATGTTGGCAAAGGACTCTGAAGGAAGGCACTTTGAACGTTTACTGTAACTGTGTGAATTGTTTTGTCAGTAGTTCGGGTTGATTTTTAACTCACGTCATTTTTGCTTGAATATGACGTTTTCCATTGTAAATATTAGTCGGAATTAGATGCTCATGCTACAAGCTGTTGTTAGTGTACATGGATGATGGAACAGTCGCGAAGGGAAATAATATGCGCATCTTATTGTAGTTGTTTTTTTTATAATTCTGTGCCAAATATTATCAAAATCGGTTTAGGAACACAAAAGTTATATGGAGCGCAAACAAGGCGGGCGATTTTTTGCAACGCAGTCTGGTTGTCTGTGAAGAAGAATATTCGTCGAGAACGTCTTTTCTCAAGGCAACGAGTTTACGGATGGTTTGCAGCAATGTCTTCTTGTGATAAACTGTTCCATCTGCTTAAGATTCTACGAGAAAAGAAGCACAGACGACAAAATTTCTCTGCTGATTTCCAGCTGTGTCTGTATAGCTGTAGACGCTATGGTCGGGTGACCGTCCATCATAAGCCGGTGTTCGATCACGACGCTTAGTACGGCTGTGATCCATGCATTCGCGTTATGACATCAGAGGAATGCTGGTGGGCTGACTACAGAAAAAAAGATCCCGGGTGCGAAGTAATATTTATCCACGGACAAATGGGCGTTGGTACGGCACCACCAGTCATCGTGCAATGATGCAACCCATGAACAGATCCCGCTCATCCGGTTGGAGATGGCCAACTCTTTCGCCCTGCCCGTGAGTGAGTGAGTGCGTGGATTTGTATAGCGCATAATCGTTAAGAAGAACCCCTAATGCGCTGCCCATCAGTTTCCCTTTTCGTCCCCATTTCCTTTCTTTCCTCTGCTTCATCTTTCTTTTATCATTCTATGAAGCATCGTGAGCACGGGCTCACTTTGACGGTTATGGGCCCATGATCACCAAAAGGGGACAAACATGAAAGTACATTTTTCCACTGAGACTAAATGCTCGTCGGCAGCATCTGCGGTCCGCCGGCTGCCATCAGCTGCTCGTACCGCGACACAGGCGTTCCGTCTTCGGTCGTCGGGCCTTTTCTGTGGCCGGCCCAGCGGCCTGGAACCTCATTACCAGACTACCTGCGAGGTCCGTCACGTTCCTTTGACAGTTTTCGCCGGGACCTGAAAACTTTTCTGTACTCGTTTTACTAGCGTACACAGCGCACTAGAGGCTTTGCGATTATGCGCTGTATAAATCCACGATTGGCGTAGGCATACACTCGGGGTAAATGAAGAATAACAATCAGACGGCGCCACTACGAGTGACCCTGGGTGAGGGTGAAGTCACGTCAGCTATTTGAAACCTTTCTAAATCTCGCAGCTAGAACACACACTATGTAATGTATGAGATGTTGAATGTTTATGCAAGAATCGGCAAGCGTCATACGTAGGCCCTAGCCTTTAATTTATATTCTCGGAATGATGAATTGTGGCGAAGCGAGAGCGAAACATTTGCCACTGCTAAGTCAAACATCCACCTCCCCCTTTTCGTCCGAATCCCGTCCTCTAACGCAAAATATAGCTGTACTGTGTGATAACCATTAGATCAAAAAACTATTATTCGATACGTTTACGCAGTTAGATGCAATACAACAACATCACTAACGACAGACACGCACACAACCCGTTGCATAAGCCGAACCGTTGCCACCACGGTCGGCTAAAAGGTAACAACAGCGAATATTAGCACACACGTGAGAACGTTTACTATAAACAGAGGGTATATAGCTACAGAAACAACATCGTTACGTTACATCTACGCCTACACTCTTTCAAGACGACGCGGAATCGAGACAGTTCCTCGACAGTCTGGCGAACAACATGCCTACAACTTAGGCGTACTACGAAGCAGTGTTGGAACAAATACTCTTGTGAGACTATTTAAATAGAATGGTAAATAGTTTACATGTTTACATTAAAAACTATTTAAATAGTATTTAAAATAGTAAATACCATCAGACTATTTGAAATAGTTACTGACTATTCAAATACCATTAAAATAGTACATATTTTACACATGCGTGCAGAAAGATGTAACTCACTGACATCAGCAAATGTAACTGGCATGCCATAAATGCACTAAAACGCACGGTATTGTAACAAAATTGCTCTATGTATCAGCATAATACTAAATGTTAATACTGTTGATATCAACGATCAACGGCTATGCTAATGAATAATGAATGCTTTGTACTCAGCTTCACCGTTTACTATTTTACAAATGGCAAATGGCCTAGTACTATTTAAATAGTATTTAAACAGTATTTATTACTATACACAGGGTGAAGTAACGTCACAGAGTCTCTGGTCATGATATGATCGCCATTTTGTGGGTATAACACGACATAATGCGTTGAGATAAATATCGTGTTATTAAAAATAAAATTGAATCAGTAATTAGTTTGAGAAAATGTCCATATGATCACTGACTTACCAACAAAGCGTATTTAAGCGCTACCACAGTGACAAACATATCTCAAAGTTCTACATACAAGATGGCGGCAAAAACCAGCTGGCATAGATAAGGAACGAAATTACGTCACTGATACCCTATGTATTTAGACATGACCCAACACTGCAATACGAAGGCGATACATAATGTACGTGGGTTGACGACGATAGAGGCGGCGGAATCACGGATCATTATCATCGTCAGTGTGTAAAAAGATCACAAAAAATGTAGCAAAATCAACAACGATAAAAGTAAAACAAAATAAACATAAAAGACACACAGGCGTTCTAACTATAACCCATAAATGTCCATGCTAACAAGTTCTTCCTTAGCATTGACAACGCTCACTTGACACAATACATAATTTATAACAGTAAATTTGCTCTAAAACTTGCGTCTACGTATCACAACGGTCTGTTCAGCTTGGAGACAATTAAAATAATTACTATCCTCGCAGTATAATACGCCATTTTCACTTTTTATCCGTCTACAACTCGCTTAAAATTAAGCACGCTTTGGCGGTGGCTGCAAGCACTTCGGAAGGTGTTGTCCTAATATATTACGTAACACATCGCAACGACGCTAGAGGAGGATCTAGCTACGGCCATAGGTATTAGCTAGCACGCGCAGAAAATATGGTGAAGTTGGACGTGAGGTTTCAGAGATATACGTGCGGACAGACATAGCCTACGTGAACACATATATACAGACACAGTAGGCTATTCTGCTCCGCTACTGTGGGCGGAGTAACAATGCGGCCGATGAAAAAAAGACGAGACGTGGCTGTGTTAAAACGGTGCGACAGCAACAAGCACGTGTTCAGCCTCCTGCGGCGGCTGTAGACGTGACACTGCTCGCATTTGCTGCTGACCGCCGTGCTGCTGAGCGCCGTGCTGCAGCGGCGCCATTGCTGCTGGGTGCCCGCCACTGTCGATCGATACCTCCTGCCCGAGCGGCGCCCAGCAGCAAACCCGCCGTACGCTGCTGCGGTGATCGACAACTGAAACAGACGGACAGACAGACGGACACCGTACCGTTACATAGACCGTGCCGTATAGGCTACTATACATGCCACGCGTGAATCAGACACGGGCGCGCAGTGCACATGACTTCGTACTGAATGCGTGTGACTCGGTGACAATATCTTAGATATTTTACACTTGCTTCCTACTTCGTAATGGCAACAGTCCTCAAACGACGCTCGTACAACGATTTACTGAAAGCTTTCCATCTTGACATGGGCCTATACACAGTGCACTGGCTGCGGCAGCACATCGAGGAGTGGGACGGTCTTGATCAGCGAGTGATTGACACTGTAATCCCGGAATAGCACAAGAGGATGCAAGCCTGCATTGCAGCTGATGAAGAACATCGAACGAACATGCACTTTGAACATAACGCACACTGCTGAAATGCAGTTAATGACCATTTGAGGAAGAAGTGGTAAAGTCATTCATTGCATGAATTAATTTCAAATTTTACAATGTAGTGTAGGAATGTTGTAAATGTGAGGTGGAATTTTCTGTCACGGGTACATAAGGAGTTTTCTTTGGAATCCGTCCGTGAAAGAATTTTGAAAATCGGTGTACATTCGCATAAGTTATGACCACAAATCAAAGTGATTGTTTTTATTCAAACACTCTGTATATCGATCGCAAGTGACGTCAATCGCATAGTATAGAAACATGACTTCGGCGGCATTGTTTTCGACCTAGAACAACACTGTCTGCGACAACATAGTTTATTACCACTAAAGCAGTCGGACGATGGTAAACCAGACGGAAGAATAAGTCGCAAAAACGACACTGGCTTCCCAGCAAGCATCGAGATGGCATTGAACACTTTCAAAAGACACTGTGGGCGTATTGCGTCTTTGAACGTGGTTAATGCATGTCTATGCGATGTTTTTTTGTTACCGACTTCGATAGCTGAAAAGGTAATGCGATCGGTCGTGTGTGTTTGTCCGTCTGTTTGTATTTGTTTACTCTCCGTTTTTAAATTAACTCATCTTTGACCTTAATGTTCTGCATGTGTATAGATCATGGCCATAGCTCGTTGGGGATTGAAAGTCAAGGTCATCGGTCAAGGTCAAAGGTCAATGCAAAAAAGTGTGCTACACGAGTATCTACCTCGGGGTCCCGTGAGTACAGACTGATGGTCGTATTAGTAGGCTTTCATTGTGACGTCATCAGCTGCGAGCTAGCGCTTTTGGGTGTGGATGGTTTATGGCGGGGGGTCAAAAATATTTTCGCAATGTCTTTTTACCAACACTGCTTGTGTTCACGGCTCGTGGACTTTCTGCACGGGTCCTCAGACGGCGGAGGTGCAGGCGTCGCCGCCGATATCGGTGTGGAGTTCCACTGACTTCATCCTGCTGACGGTGGTCGACGTCGACAGCCGGTGGACCCCGGCCTGGTCGGTCCGCTGCCGCAGAACGCCGAGCGTCGACGCGGAAGGCGACGGCAGGGCGATGGCCGGTCCATCCTTCGACGGGCCGCGGACTCACGGCCACGGACTCATGGCCGTTCTTCGACTCTCCGCGGACTCACGGCCACGGACTCATGGCCGTTCTTCGACTCTCCGCGGACTCACGGCCACGGACTCATGGCCGTTCTTCGACTCTCCGCGGACTCATGGCCACGGACTCAGGGCCGTCCTTCGACGGGCCGTGGACCCGCGCCTGGCCGCTGGAGTCGCCGACGGGCCGGCCGGTAAGCAGCGGGTGCCGGCGCCCGACAGAGACGGACTCGGGCCCGAGGACCATCTGAGTAAGGATGCAGCGGAAGCGCTTGTTGAAGCGCAGATAAATGATGAAGTTGACGGCCGAGTTGGTGACGACGAGCGCGTTGCTCACGCGGCTGAAGTAGAACTGGAAGCCGCCGCAGAGCCGCGCCGTGTTTGGCAGGAAGTTCCACGACAGCTGGGTCAGCAGCGGCAGCGGCGTAGTCCAGCGCGAGTGGGCGTGGCACCGGAAGTTCCAGGACAGCTGGGTGACGAGCGCCGGGAACTGACACACGCTGAACACGATGACGACGATGATCAGGACGAGCGTGACGTCATCGGCAGCGTGACGTCATCAGGGTGACGTCACGCGCGACGCAATGAGGCGGAGATGGACGGGTGTTAGCCCGCTATAGCCAAGGTCCATGATAGCCGAGATCTGCTATAGCCAAAGTCTATCATAGCGAAGGTTAGGGTTAAAGTTAGGGTTTGGCTATAGCGGACCTTGGCTATAATGGACCTTGGCTACAATCGATGGACGTTGGTCGGGTTGGGTCCAGTGTCTGGTTGGTCGGGTCGAGTCGGGTCGGGTTGGGCTGGGCTGTGAAAAGTTGACCGATACCCATATCTACAGTCAGGACGAGCGTGACGTTGTTGTCGTGCTGTTGTCGCGCGCTCTGCATCCGTCGTCGTTTCCGCGCCACCTGTGATTGCACAGACTTTCCATTTCGACCAGGATTTCAGTTACTGAGGTCCGCAGTGATCTGTTCGTCAATACCGTTCTGTTTGTGGAATAGATACTCGTCATCTACGTCACAGATTTCGTCGTAATCATTATGGTCGTTGTTCTCCTGTTCGCCGAGGTCAGTTACTGGTTCTGCAGTTGAAAAGAACCATGGATTAAACTATTCGAGCAGGTTTCGTGATCTGGCTCAGTCCGTCACGACGTTAGACGTTTCTCGTCCCGGGCGTTCAGCATCTGTCGTCGTTTCTGGTGGACGTCCTTGAGCGCTGCCATCAGCCGTACGTTGAGCACGGTCAGCGTCGCCAGCGGAATGACCAACATCACCACCGTGTACAGCACGTTGCCGTACACGATGAGGTATCTAGCGACCACACGCAGAAGACTATCGACTGTCGTTCTTCGTCTTCGTCGTCGCAGCTGTTTTATTCCACGCAGTTTCTTAGGAACCACTGCAAGTATGCGCACTGCTACAGCGAGAAGCACACTTATAAACCTTTGTCGATCCAAGTGTTGTAAGACATACAGAAGTGGTTTCGAAGCGCCTGGAGAACAGGACTAAGATCCGAGGACAACAACACTGATATCTTTGTGTAGATCGATGCTACATAGGCCAAAGTTGTAGTTCTTCTTCTTGCTGTTCTTCTTTCTCTTTGTCGTCACGCCGTTTTATTCCACGCAGCTTTTCGGGGACAACTGCAGGGTACAGTCGTATTTGTAATCGGTGACATAGCCAAGAGCATTTTGCAAGACCAAGACTAGAACAAAGACTGACCGGAAACGGTCTCGAGGCGTTTGGAGACCAAGACTACGACCCGAGTACAACACCACTGCACTGGTCGATTCTCGTAGCCTGATGTGCCGTAGACGATGAGGTAGAGCCGGTAGTTGGTAGCTGGCCGGATCTTCCCTTTGGCGAGCCACTCTGGGGCAGAGTTGTCCATGGGTCCATTTTGTGTGACCCGATCAACCCAACCCATCAGCTGACTGACCCAACCCAACCCATTACAAGTGGAAAAATTTGGACCCAACCCGACACAACCCAGTACAACTAACAGATTTAACTGCTCGGTGCAACCAAATCTTATCTAACTGTGCTTTAAATGCATTAACGTAATCCTTTCAGATTTTTAGTACTTTTGCTATAGTGGACCAAACCCGACACACGCGTCAACCCAACCCATGGACAACTCTGCTGTGAGGTAGAGCCGGTAGTCGATCAGTGACGTGTGAACGGCGCAGTAGACGCCATTACCCTGGTGTTCGAGCCGACTCTCCGCGAACTTGGGCGCGTTGTACAGCACGGCAATCGTAGGTGTCAGCCTCCGCCCCGGTCCGGTGTTGCCCCTGGTGAGTCAGTTCGAGCACCTGTGAGCGCTGTACAGCACGGCAAGGATGAGGACCGTGATCAGGTTAGTTGAGTTCAGCTGGATACTGTCTTCAAAAACTAGGTTCTCAGAGGTTTATAGGCCTGCTGAAAGATGTGGGTTATTAGGTCACCTCGAAAAAACTTGTTTGGACGTGGAGGGCAAGCGCAGATGTCCCGGAAGACTGTTCCAGATGACCGGAGCTGCGACATGGAAGCTTCGATGACGACAAGGTGGCGTCGTGAAGCGCAGCTAGGATGGGGACCAATTGTAGACATCAGACTCCGACCCGGTCCGGTGTTGCCCCCTGGTGAGTCAGTTTGAGTAGCTGGGCGCGTTGTACAGCACGGCAAGGATGAGGACCGTGATCAGCTGACGACGAGCGTTCGGCACCGTGCACAGCCGCACCGCCTAACAGCGAACAACAGGACCCCAGTGCCGGTAATAGCCGCGTCGCCATATCAACTGCCAGAGTCAGTACGTGCTAAAGGCGATTGCTGAGTTACTCAGACACAACTCAGTAAAAAAATCGAATTTCATGCTCTAAGAACTTGTCCATAAAACGAGATCCGCATACATATATTGTTGAAAATGCCTTCTTTTCGAATTTTTCGAGGTACAGTGGCTGAAGTTTGCATAATCATAACACTCGCCATTCTTTCTACAGATTAATATGAAGTAAAAGATGGACAAATTTGTGACGTGAAATTTGCTCAGGATTCCAGATGCCAAAATTATTATCACTCTGGCTATGTAAAATAACCTTCGCAACTTTCTATAATTACAATTACGACATTTTTCAGGTGAGGTGAAGCAATTTATGGCCACCAATGTCAAATTTCGCCGGGATTCTACACGCCAAAGTAATTAAAATCCGTTCATTTTCGAATGCGTTATTTGACCAAATTAAGACATCATCGTTTTCTGGAACAACACGGCAACGAAGAGTTATTGTGCGAGTTGACTGGCCTGGTAGGGCATACAGACGGCGATGTAGCGGTTGATTCCGACGAGTACCGTGACCCAGATGGTCGACGTCTGCACGATGAAGACGAACGGCAGGAGGTGAACCAGGGCCAGCTGGTAGCCGTAGTTGTGGTCTGTCGGTTACCAGGACGAGCGTGACGTCATGCGGTGACGTCATGGCTATTCACAGGTCGGGTTGACCCAGGGGTCGGGTCGAACTGGGTCCAGCATCTGGTGTCGGGTCGGGTCGAGTTGTGAAAAGTTGATCCGTATCCATCAATACAACGAGGACCAGTGTGACGTCATAGGGTGAGGTCATGCGAGTGACGTCATCAACGAGACGTCACGGGGTGACGTTACTGAAGACAGATATGGCCACTGGTCGGGTTGACCCATGGGTCGCGTTGGGTTGGGTCAGAATGTCTGAGTAATAAACGAGTAAGCAGGAGGCATCGAGAGCTAGCGATCTGGTACGCGTAGTTGTGGTAGGACGTGTACCAGCCGGTGTATTCGACCAGGTTCGGTATGCAGAAGATCGGAACGACCGTCACTAGCATCAGAGTGTCGGTCACCGACAACACCTGCAAGAAAAAAGGTAAAGGTAGCCCATACTCGATTACCGAGCGTAGGGTTCCGGAGCTGATCCTGGTTCCTGGCAGTCAGCCTGCAGGTGATGTGAGTCATAAACCCGGCGGTAGGCTTCCATTACTTTCTGTCAGGCCCGCAGTTACCCTCGCAACCCTTAAGAGGGCTGCTACCAATTTCACTGCTCGTGCAAACGGCACGATGGGTGTAAACAGTTTGCCTAAGACTGTTACCCGACATCGTCGCGGCTGCGATTTGAACTCAGGCCGTTCTGCGCCTGAGTCCAGAACGCTAACCACTCGACTACCGAGCCACTCATGTGTGCTAATTACTAACTGTAATTATTTGGGCCACATTGGCATTTCTAACAATTGTCGTCTCAATTAGCTCATTTAATGAGCTGCTACAGTAAGCTGTGTGGCCTTGTGGTGTAGTCGTTAGGGCGTTGGACTTGCGACTCCGAAGGTCGCGGGTTCGACTTCCGGCCTCGCGCTTTTAGGTAACAACCTTGGGCAAGTTGTTCACACACGTGTGCCTCTGCCACTAAGCATTATAATTTGATACCGGTCAAGAAGTGGTGATGCCTTGCGGCAGGGAAGGTAACCGTAGGTCTGACGTCGCACTGGCCATGCGTCACAGACTTCAGTGGTTCATCCACCTGCGGGCTCACGGCCTAAAAAGGGAGATGAGCACCCCGCCTACACTCCTCGCGGGGTATGGCACCTTTACCTTTTTAAAAGTAAGCTAGCCGTGGTGTTTTTCGGCAAACCCGTGGTGCTATTAAGTCTGATTTGCAGCCGCCTGCCTCCAGTTATAGTCGGCTAGTAGAATTGTCATGAACGTCAACAGATAGTATTTTGCGATGAGAACTGTTGTCAAATTACTTTGGACACTTTTTGCCATTTATATTTTCACTTTTATAATTAACGTATAGTTTCGAATACCATCGCGGAAAATTACTTGCCGTACAGCTACAGTTCGTCATGTTAATAATTATGCTATTAACTGCAACGTATATATATATATACGT
>Ga0126326_1000533_pt1 | contig 10772 bp, 11 predicted proteins | sample InaspJWI67metaG_FD_94485 | JGI IMG/M metagenome (GOLD analysis project Ga0126326, IMG submission 94485) | Marine gutless worms symbiont microbial communities from Oahu, Hawaii - Inanidrilus sp. 1 OAHU.JWI-67 metaG | ecosystem: Host-associated > Annelida > Digestive system > Unclassified | place... | reverse complement strand
TTGAATTCATTGAGATTATTCATAACAATTACAAATAGTTATGTCTAGACCTTATTTGTCGAGTAATATTAACAGGTTATGTTTGGGTCACGGAGTCTGAAAAACTCCCCGACCCCTCAGATAAATCTCACTGCAATTGCTCCGCCGGCAAGCGTCCTTCCCGAAATAGCAAAAACGTGAACATTACGAGTTGGTCAAAAAATGATATTTAAAATTGGTGTTATAGCTGATACTCACGGACTGCTTCGACCAGAAGCGATTGAATCTCTGAAAAGATGCGATTTAATTTTGCATGCAGGTGACGTTGGAAATCCAGATATTTTACAATCACTTAGTACCCTTGCACCAACTTATGCAATTCGCGGTAACGTCGATAAGGGATCTTGGGCAATGAAGTTGCCGGAAAAGGACGTTCTGGAAGTTGAGAATAAATATTTCTATCTTATCCACAGTATTGATGATCTGGATTTAGATCCAGCTGCTGCCGAGTTTGATGCTGTCATTTTCGGTCACTCACATCAGCCGGTTAGCTACAAAAAAGATGGGGTACTATATTTTAATCCTGGAAGTGCTGGCCAAAGGAGATTCAAATTACCAATCACAATTGGCAGAATCACTATAACGAAATCCGGTCTTGAAAGTAAAATTATTACGCTAATTTCCTAGATACTGAATTCTGTTTCTTGAAAAACTTTAAATGAAGGAGGGTATTATGAAATTAAAAATCTGGATAGTTATTACCATATTTTCACTGCTCTTTTCGTTTGAGGCAGCACATGCAGTAGATTTCAAAATCCTACTACAAGCCGATCCTGATGTTTTGAAATACAATTTTAACAAGCAATATTTAAACATGAAGATCAGCAGATTGGTTGTACCACGGGAAACCCCGCCCAAATGGTACGAAAAGGTTTTTATTAAGAGAAAGGATTATGGCATTGCATATTTTTATTATACTTTTGAAGATGGCTCAAAAATAAAGCAAGCCTTGTTCCAGTATGAGAAAGTCGACAAGAAGAATTATAAATACGATTATCTAGTGCCTACGGATGCTGCGCCTGCCTATTTGCTTGAGCAAGTTCTAATTACACGACCGTTCAAAATGCAGCTGATCGTAAAAAACTGGGAGGATGGAGAAAACACAAGCTTGCTGAAAACCTTTGTGAAAAAGCTTAATTTATTTAGTTCTGCATCTCCCGATGTTGTAAGTTCTTCATTCAAATCGGCCCTTCAAATTGGAAATGCAGCTTTGGATGCCATAGAGGAAATATTTCCAGCAAAAAGTACAGAAGAAAGTGGCACAATCACAATCGATCCTGACAATTTAAGAAAAGGCTATACACTGAAAATGCGCGATTCAAACGGCGCTTCAAACGAATTTGCTGTTATGTCAATGTCAGCACGTGAAAGCCTATTTGTTGAAACTGGAGGCCATTTTGAAGCAACATTGAGTAGGTACAATGACAAATTCAAAGGAGTTGCAGATTGGCAGGATATAATCCAAAGCGCAGACCAAGACATTGAAAGTGGTGACATAGGGCCAATAATAAATGCATTGTCGACTTTTAACAAACATATCATCACTCTGAGTCTTACCAACACCGATAAAATCCTGCTACTTGCCAAAGCCGCCTGTCGCTGGGCTCCCCTAACGATGCAAAGAGAACATATCTCTGTCAAGAAATTTGCCGAAATTGCTGTTGATGGTGCTGAGTCCGTTTTGAATGATTACAAGACTAGCGCACTTAATAATTGCAAATTTGCTGTGGGAGACTGTTCCTTGCCGATTACATGCTCGGCTTTTGCCTTCTATTCCAAAAGTAGCAACCGTAAGCTAAAAAACATTGCTAAACAATATATTGATGGAACTTTTGAGCTATCTCTTACCAACGGAGGCAGTACCGAAGTAACTGTAGATGATTATCTTAATCACTTTAGAATACGCGGTCGTTCGAAATGGTCAGATTCTGGAGACACGACAAACAAAACTTATACATTCGAAAAATCCAATGTAGTAGTCACCTACACGAAGGATGATAAATACTCAGGGAAAGCCGTCAGCATAAACTTTTATGAAGATAAGGGCAAATATTACTTGGCCGAAATTATTGTTAGGAAATAGCTTTGCACCAAGAGTGGACAAAAAGCCCCTTAGAGATTCCCAAGCCTATACAGGTCCTGCGCGCCATTTATTATTATTTGCATTTCAATGAAAAGGGAATTCTCGATTATGACAGGTTCATGAAGGATGGTGGCATCGTGGCTAGTGCCGGTAATTCCGCCATTAATACGGAAAAAGTTCAAGGCAATATAATAAATATTCGAAATCCACATTTTGTATTCAAGACGAGTCCAGGTTCTTTTTGGATGAAGGGATTGGATTTGTACTATGAAAAATAAAGAAATCAAAATTGGTCAGCATTTAACCGAATCTCTGACAACGGAACAGATCGCGTGTATGCTGGAAGTGGTTGCATCAGCGGGCGATTTGAAACGCCTAATGAGCGATTTTAAAAAGGCAGATCCGGATATGGCCGCCACCGTGGAGAATATTCTAAAAGGTGGTCGGAGCTCGGCTGATGGGAAGACAGAGATTCGACTGGCCTCGCACAAACGGACCATGGAAAATTGGAATTCACTATGGCGGCATTGGCATAATATTGTTGCCGAGGTCGGAAATGAGGAAGGAAAGTATGCGGTCCAGGATCACCACTGGGAAGAACCGTATTTTGATGGCTCTTTTTTCGCTTCTCATCTTGAACCAGTTGCGCGGGATATGCTGGGATTGATCGATGACGTCTATAAGTCGGTTGGGGACCCGGATCTCTTTTTAGAGGCATTAACGGACATCGAGGAAAACATTTCTTCGTATCCGGAATGGATGGGAGTCGAATATGGTGAATCCTGCGAGCTTGAAAAAAATGCAACCTTTTGCGTGTTAAGGTGGCTATGGTCGGGTTTGCAGCATGAAACCCATACCGGTGTCACCTTGCTCGAAAAAGTTATTGAAATTGAAGAATTTTACGAGCTGGTTTACCTGAATCGGAATGCGTGCGTTGAATTTTTTGTAAAACTTCCCGCGGATACCTGTCGTGAAATTTACACCTACATGGAGGATGAACCGCATGAGATTGATCTGAGTAATGCCTTTTCCCATTGGCATCAAATACACCATGATTATGAATCCCGGTTTGATTCAACAAAGTACCTGGAAACCTGCCGTGAGCATTTAAGCCATAACTGGCGCTATGGCCGTCCATTGGTCGATGATGCTATGAAACGGAAAGAATATAAAGAAGCTGAAAGATGGCTCGAGAATACTTTTTCCAGTTTTCTGGAGCGGAGAACAAAGAAAAAATGGTACCCTGAATTATCACTGCTTATGAGTCAGTATGAGTATCACATGGAAGAAGGTCAGGAGGAGGTGGCTGATCTTTTACTATTATGGAGCAAAGTTTCATCGAAATTGGGCAATTTACAGCGCGGAGCTGCCGCCCAATTGCAGGGGGTAATATTTCGGTTGACGTCAGATTGTGAAGCGATTATCAAAGAATATAAACGTTTAATCAAACCAAAAATAAAAAAGACCATAGATCCGCTATTTGAACAATGGAAAACCGAAATGGCAGAGCGCAGCTTATCTCACTATATGGATGCTCCCCCTGTTTCCGATTCCTGGATTCATTGGTTGATAGAGGCGGGTTTAGAGCCCAAAAAGAAAAAAGAATGGTTTTTGAGTGAACTCAACTCATGGCTGAACAAGCTGAAAAAAGACAAGAAGACCTTCAAAAAGCAATGGCGCTGGCTGTCACGTTTGACTGCTGATTTGCCTGGCAGTAATACTCTTAAGCAAAAATATCCCGTCTTTTACAGGACTGTACTGCCGAAAGAAGAATTTCCGGATGAACTCCTCGGTAAATTCCGGTGCAGCGGTTTAAAGAAAATGAAAGCCGGTCCCAGCCTTTTCCTCGCGATGGATGTATGGAAAGAGCACCTGCACCTGATTGTACCCGATCCCGCAGATGCCTATAAATCAGACTACACTGATCATGCCGCTTGGTGTAAAGCAGTGCACGAACTGAATAAAAAGACTTGCAATGAGTTAATTTCCAAGTGGCGAAAAAAGCATAACCGTCGCCGAAACCTGTGGCGAGATTTAAAAGCAATCGGTTTGTCGGTGTGAATTTGATTTTCGATTTTGTGATGAAACGGGAAGAGAAAAAAAGAGACTATACGAAATTTTGCCGCCCAACTGGTCATCGTCAGCGTTACGTGTCGGAATAACAAAGCTGGAAGGAATCATGGAACTGGGCGCGTTCTCTGTCAGCTTGGCTGTGAAAGATATCGAGGCGTCGAGGCTCTTTTACGAAAAGCTAGGTTTTACAGTTTTTAGTGGGGATCAATCGCAGAATTGGTTGATTATGAAGAATGGCGATCACGCTATTGGGCTGTTTCAAGGCATGTTCGACAAGAACATTCTCACCTTCAACCCGGGCTGGAGTAGCGATGCTCAGCAATTAAAAAAGTTTACGGACATTCGAGAATTGCAGCGTCGGCTCAAAAAACGTGGCGTGGAATTGATATCGGAAGCTGACGAAAGCTCTACCGGTCCGGCTAGCTTTATGCTAGTCGATCCAGATGAAAACACGATTCTGGTAGATCAACACGTATAGGCATATTGTCCTTTTAAGTTTCTGTTTGCAAGCAGTGACTTCGCTAGCAGGACCGAAGGAACAAGAGCGGTCTAACCGAGGGCACAATCATCATGAGCACGAACATTGCGAAGCCCGTCAAGGTAGCGATCATCGGCGCCAGCGGAACTTATGGCAGGGGGATCCTCGCCCGGGCCGAGGAGATCGGTGTCAAGGCGGTGGTGGTTACCCGGTCGCCACAGAAGTTGAAAGACGTGAAGGCGACGACAACCATAGTTGAGGCTCAGCTGAAAGAAGAGGAAAAGCTGAAAATGGCGTTTGCGGGCTGCGATGGCGTCATCTCGGCGCTCGGCGACAACAGGAAGAAACGTCCGAAGACGCACAATCTCCCGCATGTCTGGACCGCCATGAAGGCTGCCGGCGTGACAAAGTATATCGGCGTGGGCTCCGGACCGATGATGATGCCGGGCGAGAAGCCTGGAGGCTTCCAGCGCGCCGTCTACCCCCTGCTGAGAGCTCTGAAGTGCATTGCGTCGATTTGCTGGAACAGAACGAGTGGGAGCGGGACAGCCTCCTCATGGGCAAGAACGGTGCAGTTGGTATCACGTGGGTGCTCACCAGACCGGTGAGGCCTACTAGGACGCCCTATGTCGGAGCATACGTGCATAAGGATACGCGCGGCCCGTTGAACTGTTCGATTTATGACCACGGCGACTTTTGCTTGTACTGCGTGGCGTCGAGCGAGTGGGACAGGCTCGCACCGCATGTTAGCTCCGGGCCGCAGCCCAAGAACAAGGAATCGCGAAGACAGATGAAATATTAAAGAGTAGATGAAAATTATTTTAATTTCAATTGGGACTCGTGGAGATACGGAGTTTAGAACCACAACAGTGAAAAATGGTGGAATTTAAAACGCGAAGACAGAGCGCTTCCTACGGTAACTAAACACTGCATAGAGGTCGTTAAAATGCGCGATCTTTACGTAAAATATGTGGAATCACTCATCGGGATCATTGAGATCGCAGGCACTGCTGATGCCATTACGGATTTGAACTTTGTGGATAAAAGGCAGAAGTCAGATCTGCCTTCAAATGCCGTATTGGACGAAACTGCGAGGCAATTGAGAGAATATTTTAATGGTGATCGAGAAGAATTTAACGTTCCCCTGAAATTGGAGGGAACTGATTTTCAAAAAATGGTCTGGCGGACACTGTTAAAGGTTCACTATGGTAAAAAAATCTCATACAAGTACCTTGCCGAAGCTGTTGGCAATCCAAAAGCAGTCCGTGCAGTTGGTGCGGCCAACGGAAAGAATCCCATCTCTATCATTGTACCTTGTCATCGAATCATCGGCAGTGATGGATCGCTTACCGGTTACGGGGGCGGGATCTGGAGGAAGGAATGGCTGCTGCGCCATGAGGGGTGCCTGTAAATAGGTTGGCCACCCCAGTACGATAGTTCCTACCTACGGGGCAGGCAGACACACACGGACATACACTGACAAAAAAACTTTATTAAATATTCGAAATCGACATTTCTAATCTAAGACACGACCTTAGGGCAATACTACAAAGGTGGAATCCTCTTCTGACATATCTTGCGACTGCCCAACCTCTTGCGATTATGCAATCCTTTGAGCGCAGTCAATCGTCCTTGGCTAACCTGCGCATCCATCTGCCTGAGTCTGGAATTTGCCCGAAACGTGTGTCATAATTTGGGTAGCACCATTTACCAAATGTGTCGAGCATGGTACAATATGTGTTAGACGCGGACCGGAGATATACCGGTACACCACCCCAGCAGGTCAGCAAAATGAATAGGTAAAAGTCTCCCAACCGAAAATTTTTTATAACTAAATTACCAGTAAAATTTTGATTAAAATGATGTCAAACAAATACCAATTTTTATTAGTATTATTAATGATTTTATTTTTAGTTAATAATAATCATGCGTTTGCTGCAAATGATGCTGGTTCGATTTCAGAGTACAGAGGTTTTTTGAGTGAATTGGATAAATTTCAAGTCGTATCAATAGATATTGCAAAAGAAATGTATTGGAGTTTGTTTCCCGTTGGCTCATCCAATGCTGAAGAAGGTTTCAGGTTATTTAAAAATTTCCATACACAAAGCATTCGAATACTAGATAGAAAATTTTATACAAGAAAAGATATCCAAGGCATGTTGCGGGAGCACCCTATATTTCAAAAAACACTTGAACTGCAAGTGCTTCCACCATTGGAGTATCTATCTGAAGATTTAAAAGAATCCGTACAAACAAAATTTCCAGGTGCACTAACCAATCTGTATGAATATTCAAAGTGCGGAGTTATCTACTATATGAGCGAAGGGGATTGGTATATGGCCCCTGATTATAATTTTTATCTTGAAGATGTTCTTAATAAATATAATCTGAATATTAAACATTATTTACATTTTATTAACACTGAGAATAAAACGCGTGTGGCACATGATGGAGGTCTAATTATTTCGTGGGAAGATCTCAGATTGAAAATTATGCGCTTTGAAAAATTTGTAGAGAAGTATCCTAAACTTCCGGAAACAAAATCAGATATTATTCCAAAGCTGGATAAATTTATTGATATATACTTATTTGGTTTGGATAATACACCGATAAAATATAATTCAAAAGGGGTATTGCAGAGTTGGAAAAACTTTTTGACCGAACAACCGAACTCTCGATACCAAAGCCGAGTGGAAATACGGTATAATGAAATAAAATCACTTGAACCGAAGGTAGATGATGATTTCACAGCTCTCGCAAACACAATTCATAAAGCGAAACCTGGTGATATCATAGAAGTTCCTCCTGGCAGATACAATGTCGATTCTAAACGGGGATTAGTTATTCAAAACAAAAAAAACCTCACCTTAAAAAGTCAAGATGGGAAAGTTGAGCTATATAGCGAAAAACCAGATATTGATATTATTAGAATCCTCGGCAGTACCGACATCGTTATTGATGGATTCATATTATTTCATACTGTTGAAACAAATTGTGCTGCGAGTTGTATTGTGATTAAAAATTCAAAAAATATTGTCATCCAAAAAAACGATATACATGGAAGTGGGGCATTTGGCGTTGGAGTTTGGGGGCAAAACAATGAGAACATACGAATTGTCAATAACTATATTCATGATTGTACCAGCCGGGGAATAGACTTTTATAGCAAGAGCGGGGAGATATCACACAATACTTTTTACAATAACGGTCGTGGAAATTATTACTTGCCTCAAAAATATAACAAATTCATCATCCAAACGAATAATATTTCAAAATGAAGTGAGAAAAGGACCAAATCTGAAAAATTAAATATTCGAGATAACATTTAATATTTCAGACGCGACCTCAGGGCTTATCCCGCAAAATAGTATTTTTGACCTTGTTTTATTAGTATAGCTATTTTTATCCTTACCTTTACAATCCCCATATATATTGATAAAATTTACTGACGCGGCTCAGTTCTACATGGGATTGTCCTTCAACCCACTCTTCTTAGAAAAGTCGCAACAATTACCGCCGTAGAACATTCAACTAACTTTTCGATCGTCAGATACGATTTAGGGACGAAGGATAAAGCTCTATACGTTATAGCGTTTGTCATAATATAGCGGTTGTCACAAACTACTTTTACTTGGAAACGTTATAAGAACCTCCTTATTTTGTAATGGCTCAAACGGAACGTATTTATGACAACCGCTATAAACTAAGAATGGCGGCCGCTGGTATAAAAAAATATTAATCACGAAGTTTTTCCAGGTGGATAAACCAAATGCTTATGATTCAAGTAGCGTGAGAAGTATAGGAGGAAAAGATGGTTGGCATACCTGAAAGAGAATTGAATGAGAAATCCCATCAGATTCTATGGATTATTTGGACAGCAATGTTGGGATCCCTATTTGTTTACATATTCATTTGTCATCTCTGGGAAGATGAGATCAGGAGAGCTTCGAATTCCAATTTCCCTTTAGATCTTATACGGAACATACTGTATGGCATCGCAATCTTTACACTCATTTTAACCCGTTTCATAAGAAAGCTCATTCTTGCTGGGCAGCATGATGGTCCCGGGCCGAAATCTTTGGATTCTTCATCACCTTCGAATCAATCTGCAATTATTGGTAAATATGTGACAGCAATGCTTGTTTCATTGGCACTTTCCGAGTTTATTGGGATCATGGGGTTAGCACTGTTTTTCCTTGGGGATAATTTCCAAGTTCTTTATATTTTCATGGCTATATCGGCCGTGGCGATGTTTTTTTATCGTCCAAAAAGAGAGGAACTTGAGACATTGGCTCTTGCTATGCAATCGAGGTAGGCGTTAGCTCCTGGGCGCTGACATAGGATAGCTAACAGAGCTGACAACTTTTAACACTGACAAACTATGCCGAACTTTTGTATGGCCTAAGATGCAAAGAGGCAGGATTTTTTTATGCCATTGGTGCAAAACATTTTCCCCTTTTTCCAAGTTCGTAGCAGTCTTTTGTACAGGTGACCAACGGTGTTAGGGCTTTTAAATGAAAAAATTAATCACATTAATCTTATTGTTGATCCCGGTATTTGTTTCAGCATACAGACAAGGGGAACCACCCGACTTTAGTAAAAAACTGGTGAAAGCGGCCATTGAAAGAACGAAACATTTCGTTCGATATGACGGGAGCTATCGGAAGATAGACTATCCAAATGGTGATGTTCCGGATAATGTGGGAGTCTGTACAGATTTGGTAATCAGGTCTTATAGAAAATTGGGAATCGACCTTCAAAAAGACATTCATGAAGATATGAAAGAGAATTTTGATCTGTATCCTAAGATATGGGGGTTATCAAGGCCGGATCCTAATATCGATCACCGAAGAGTGCCAAACCTGCAAACCTTGTTCAAAAGAAAAGGTATTTTGTTACCCGTAACGAAAAATCCAGATGATTACGTGGCGGGTGATATAGTTAGCTGGATGCTGCCGGGCAATTTACCCCATATCGGAATTGTCATCGACGATCGCGCAGGAGATGGCAGAAAACCTCTCATAGTCCACAATATAGGATCGGGCCCGGTAATCGAAGATATACTATTTGAATATCAAATTACAGGTCATTATAGGTACTACGGCACACTAAATTGACATTGCATGATATCTAGTGGAACTGACAGCAAGAATCTCTCGGATTTTATTGCCGAAAATATTCCTGCCGGATATTTCGATGATCCAGAAGACGTGGCCTAATTGGTAGCATTCCTAGCATCGCAGTTGACATGCTAGATCACTGGTGCTGTCATGCCTGTGGTTGGGGGTATTTAATATATTGTACACAAAAACAACCGCTATAACCGTGGGAAATAGAGATTAGGTTTAAAAGTAAGCTATGCGGACAGCATTCATTTTATCTTTTTTGGTAATATTAGTGGGATGCAGCCCTTCTTGGGACACTGTTACATCAATCGAGGGCGGCTATTCCATAAAGATGCCATTCCATTTCGTTGTCGAGCAAATACTGCCGGTCAAGACGCCTCTTGGGTCGGTAAACTATCGGCTAGTTGGCTCCGACCCGACACGTTTCAAAAACTTTTGGCCCTTTTGGTCAGGTCATGGTACATACGTCGTTACGCACGCTGATTTTCCACCCAAAAAGTATTCGAAAGAAGCCATCAGGCGGCTTTTTGACCATGAACGTGACCGGATTTTTGGCCAAGTAAAAAGATCTGACAAAGAAGGATCAAGGCTCACTCAAATAACTCTCGATAAGCCGATCTCATTTCAAGGTCACCTCGGCAGAGAAGTAAGCATTATGTTTTCTGACGACAGGACTTCACATGCCAGGATGTACTTTGTTGAGGGGCGTTTCTATATCCTATATGGTATGGGAAAAAATTTGGAAACCTTTTTTAGTTCTTTCACCATATTAGAGAAAAGGCATGATGCATAAATAAAACCGATTCGAAACCATCTTTGAAAGAAATAGGATAGTTGCTAAATAAAAAGACCCGCAGAGATATAGTCAATAGTTGTGTATGAAGAAATTAGGCGGCAATCCGTTTTTCTTCGACACCATTGACAAATTTAACTCCTCTAATTACTTCTGCCAGGCGTTGCGGATGGTGAAGTC
>Ga0126326_1000530_pt1 | contig 10827 bp, 10 predicted proteins | sample InaspJWI67metaG_FD_94485 | JGI IMG/M metagenome (GOLD analysis project Ga0126326, IMG submission 94485) | Marine gutless worms symbiont microbial communities from Oahu, Hawaii - Inanidrilus sp. 1 OAHU.JWI-67 metaG | ecosystem: Host-associated > Annelida > Digestive system > Unclassified | place... | reverse complement strand
CGCTCAGATAAATCGGATTGGCTTCGTTAGCGGGCATGGCTGCTCCAGTCAATAACAACAAATCTATAAGGTTAGCAGGTACACTAAAACTTATGTATTAAGATTTTCGCTCAGGCGTACTAGTACCCCGTTTCACTCTATTTTTCACTCTCAGAGCCCTCCCAAACGCGCCCCAGTAAGGCACAGCGCGCCGGGAATAGCTCACTTATTGCCAAGCGCTGTAACGCTTGGGCGCGTTTGCGGGGCTCCCTGCGGGCACGACGAGAAGTGGCCAGCTTCGTTGTTGCGCGAGCTTAAAATAGGGCTCGCTATTCCTGCGCTCGCGCGCCTCGCATCTGACCGCTTCTCGCCGCGCTGAGCATGCAAAATAAGGTGAAACGGAATACTAGCCGATCAGAGAATCCGAAGCGCCCGTGCTGCTTTACTCCGTTTTTCATTTTTTCATTTCCCTCCCCCAAGCTTTACCTGGTGCGATAACTGTTCGGATTTTTCCTCATAGACCCTGTTCTCGGAAACGAGAAACAGGGTTATGTCCGCATTGAACCAAAATCCGGAGGGGCCGAATGGTTACTTCGGCGAAGCTTTTCGGAGAACTCGCTGCCCATGCAGCAAGACTGCATTCGTTTCCGGTAGAGAGTTCTGAAATCATCGGCGACTGACGAACCCCGGTATCTGCCAGGTCGTGTTGGCCTTTAGAAGGTCAGCTTAGAGGGCCTCACGCTAACCATTTGATTTTCAGACCACAGTAGGGCTTGTCATCTCGACCGGAGGGAGTGATCTTCGCCATTCCGGTTCAGCAACCGATATACGAAGGGCTCGGTGTTGTTTGGGCACAGGATTTTTCGCTTCGCTCGAAATGATACTAAGTGTCAACACCACCTGGTACAGGGCACTTTGGAAAACTACCGGGAAGGCAATTTTTTCAAAGTTCCCAATTCGGCATGGGATATAAGCTCATTTAGCGGAGTTACCGAGCTATGGCAATCCACTTCTTTTTTTGGAAATGAACCTTGACTTTGCAACTCGTGCAATAAATTATATATTACGGTGTGTGATTCGAAAGAAGTCGCCTTAACACCACAACCGAAAACAACCCAATGTCAGGAGGTACTGAGGTGGAGATTGAGAATCTGGAAATTGAAGAGATCCAACAGCAGTTAGAAAAGCTGAACCAGAATCGAGCCGAGTTGGAGCAGGCGTTAGTGCAACGCCACCAACAGGCAAAACTCGATCTGGTACAGGAGATCAAAGATCTTATTCAGAACAAGGGGTTCGAGAGCGACGAGATCGTTCCCCTGCTCGGCCCCCGCGGTCCCCGGCGGAGACGTGCCAAGACGGACGACGGACAACGGCAATACACCAAGTACGTCGATCCGGATAATCCGGAAAACACATACGTTCGCGGGGTCATCCCGGGTTGGATGAAACAGAAGATGCAGGATCAAGGCTATGATCCCGGCTCCAAACCGGATAGAGAGGCCTTCAAGGCAAACTGCTTGCACGTCTCGGAAGATTAATCCGCGCACCCGCTGGTTGCTCTTCCGGCCTAGTATTCGTCTTCGATGTCGCGCCGTTGCGCTTGATTACGGTGAATTCAGAAGCTGTCCGGTTAAAATGGATCCTAGCGAAAATGATCCGAAATGAGGGCATTTTTCTCTTTTTCGAGGCGAATAGCCAGCCTATTGAATGAGAAAGAGCGGGAAAAGGGACCATTTTTGGACATTTTCAGCCGATACCACTTTTAGCCGGACAGGTTCTCAGCTACCACTTTGCGCGATTGGTAGCTTCCGGTGTCCCTATGGTGAATCTTGGAAGTCTGTCCGCCTTGCGCGTCCGTAGAGCGGTTCTGCAGTAGGACAGTCGTAAGTCGGACAGGCTCCTAAGACCGAATCAACTTGAGCTTTTGTGGTTCGAGTGCCGATTGTGCGGAGATCAAGCAGTCGCCAGGAGGTTGTCAGTGATCTGGTGTAAGGCCGTGACCACCCGGTCGGGGACTATGTCGGCGCAACGTGGATCGTCCTCGCGCAGGCGCAGGGAACGGGCGTCACCGGCAAACAGGGCAGTCCGGCACCCGGTCAAGGACGCTGGCCAGATATCGTTGCGCAGGTCGTTGCCGACATAGAGTACCTCGCTCGGCACGATTCCATGGCGCTGATCCAAGCCGGCTAGGGCCACCTCGTAGATGCGGGTGGAGGGCTTGCCCTCCAGAAGCCGATAGGACCAGGCGCAGCATTCGGTATCGAACCCCAGGTCGGGGAGCGAGGCGCCGAGAAGGCCTTCCAGCATCAGGGGGGTGTAAAACTGGGCGTTGGATACGATGCCCAGTACCAAGGGGCGCCGGCGCACATCTGCCAGCAGCCTGGCCAGACCCGGCATGGGCCAAACCGGGTTCACGCGGCACTCGTACTCCACTGCCAAGCGCGCGAGATAGTCCTGTGACGGCAGTACGTGACCCCAGATATCCAGGATGTTCACCTCCGGGAACTCGGTTCCGGTGGCTTTATGCTGCGCGTGAAAGGCGCGGATGGTCTGTTCGAGCCGGTCCGGACCGACGGCGTCCGGAGCCGCTATCCCGGCGGCCTCCAGGGCCGCGGCGAAGGCGCTCGTGGTATTCCGCTCTCCGGCCAGCCTGATGTCCCCGGATGCGGAGATGACAAGGGTGCCGTAGATGTCGAACAGCACCGCACGAATCCCGGGCATGGGGTCGAGTATGGGGACGGCATTCGTGGGATGCGGTTCCAGGTGTGTGGACAGAGACCGGATACGGTCGGCCAGATCGTGCGGTAGGGGCTGATCCATGACGGCGTCAGGCCCGCAGGAGAAACAGGCGCTCGGGGGCCAGGAACCGCTCGAGCAGAGTCGTTCCATCGGCGGCATCCAGCCTCGGATCGATAATCGCGTCCGACAGCGACCGATAGATGTGCTCGAGGCGGCGACCATAGCCGGCGATGGAATAGTCGTGTTCGGCCAGCGTTCGGTTGTGTGCGATGCGAGCTGCGGGAATGGTGTCAGGTAGGCACGTTGGCCGTAGGAAGGCACGGTCCCTGGTATTGGAGGCCAGATGACGGATGACCTCCTCCTGGGCGGTTTCGTCCAAGCGCCCGAAATCGATGCACCCATCGTGCACGGAGCTCGCCCACAGACGCCCCAGGTCGTCGGGCAACCGTGCACGGCCGTACGCGATCGCTACATCTTCAAGGGCCTGATCCATGGCCCCACGCAGGCGGTCCCGGTCGAGCCAGTCCAGGGGTACTTCCAGGCGTTCGTAGAGTCCCCCGAGATCGAGCCCGGTCGCTACGAAATCCCGGGTGATCTCGGGCAGGTCGCGGCCGACGAGGGGACGTCCCACCAGCCAGGACTCGAGGAAGGCGAGTCCGAAGCCCTCGGCAACGCTGGTGGTGACCAAAGCGTGGGCCGAGGCGAGAAGGGCGGGAAAGTCATCGGTTCGGTTTCCGAGCTCGAACTCCAGGGCCAACCCCAATGCTTGAGCCAGCGCCACCCAGCGCCGATAGGGGGGGTGATCGACCGGATTCCCGGGGGCCTGTGTGGTCGCGAACAGATCCTGCTCCGAGGCCAGCGTCGCCCACAGCAAGAGCTCACCCAGGTTCTTGCGCCGGATGGAACGGGTGGGATAGAGCCAGAGCCTACGGCCCGGAAACGGGCTGGTGGAGCGGTCCGCCGATGGCGGCAGGTTCACTGCATTCGGCAACAGGTGCAACCGGTCGTGGGGAACGCCCGCGGTGGCCAGGAAGCCGCGATCACGGTCGTTGAGGACCGCATAATGCAGATGCGCGGCCTGGGGATAGAGCAGGGTGGAGAGACGTGCCGTATCGCCGCCGCCGAATCGGTCGAGCAGACGTGCATAGAGGTCCGGGCGACCGTCCTCGGCGAAGTCGTGGGGCTGCAGTAACAGGCGCTGCCCCTGCTGCGCCAGTACGCGCAGGGCACCCGGGAGGGCCAGGTTCTTGCCCAGGCAGTGGTTGTGGACATGCCACAGGTCCGGCAGATCCCCGAGTCCCTCTCGGGCCGTTCGCATCAGCTCCGCCGCCAGCTCCGAGGGACCTACCGCAGGTCGGCGTTCTTCGTAGGCAAGCACCGGTACCCAGGCAAAGCCCACACCTTCCGGAAGGGGCTGTCGGGGCGGTTCCCCGGCCACCACCAGCACCCGATGGCCCGCCGCCGCGAGGGCTGCGGAAGCGTGTTCGATCACTCGAGTGACGCCGCCGGTCTGCAGGTGGAAGTGACTAATCAGAATGCGCATCTGGGATTCCTGGAAAGACCCGCCTCAGAATGATGAATGGGCAGTGCTTAATATGTAGTGGTCGTGTGATGACCCCATCGAAGAAGAAAAAGGTTCACCAGAGAGTTCATCACTACACGTTAAGCACTACCGATGAATGATGAATGATGAATCCAAGTTCTGCGGGCGCGGGGAGCTGGAACCACGAAAACCAGTAGAGTAGAGAGTAATCATCCCGTGTCCGTAGATCCGGCCTATCCGTTTCCGCGACCCCAGACGGGATCCGGCTAAGAGGCTGTCTGGAAACTAACGTCCCTGACGCTCACCGCACCCTACAGGGCATCGGCGGAGAGTATCAGCCGGCGACCATGAGCGGCCATGAAACGTGCCGCGCCGAACAGGGCTGCCCGCTGTTCGAGGATGACCTTGACCGGCATACGCCGCATCAACGCAGTCATGAGGCCCTTGTCGAAGAATGCCTCCAAGAAGGGGCCCCGGCGCAGCAGATCGAGATTCTTCGGGGCAATGCCGCCGCCTAGATAGACGCCCCCGACGGCCATATGCTTGAGGGCCAGGTTACCCGCCTCGCGCCCGTAGAGCTCCATGAAGAGGTGCATGGTCTCGACACAGACAGGACAGGACCCATCCGCAGCCGCGGTCGCGATGGCCGCCGCCTTGTCCTCGACCACCGACTCCGCCCGTAAAGAGCCTGCGCTATCAGCGCCATACTGTTCGAGCAAAAAGTCGTAGCTATCCGCGATGCCCATCCCCGAGACCACGCGATCCCAGTTCACATATCCGTAACGCCCCTGGAACCAGCGTAACAGCGCCATCTCTCGATCATCGCGGGGGGCGAAATCTGCGTGGCTTCCTTCGGTCGCGAATGGCCGATGGGATACCCCGTCCCAATACAGGCCCGCCTCCCCCAGTCCGGTCCCGGCCGCCGCTACACAGGCGTTGCCTGCCTGGTTCGGCTCCCCTGAGTGGAGCACCTCAAAATCAGTGGGATCCAGAGCAGCAATACCCCAGGCCAGGGCCTCGAGGTCGTTGAGCAGACGCACCGTACGCAGGGCCAAGGCCTGTTCCAGGTGGCGGGCACTCGGGCCCCAAGGGAGATTGGTGATCTCGCTACGATCATCCTGTACCGGTCCGGCCACGGCAAAGGCCGCATTCTCGCAAGTCCTGCCCGTCTCCGCGAAAAAGCGGGCGACCACCTCCTCCAGGGAGGCGAAATTACGACTTGCGTAGCACCGATCGCCCGTCAGACGGACACCTCCGGCATCCGTCTCCGCAATCGCCAGGACCGTCTTGGTACCGCCGATATCGCCTACCAACACTTGCACAGCCTCATTCTCCAGCGTTGCTCTGAGCCGGTACCGGCGAGGATTCGGTAATAACCGACCGGGCCTGCAACACGGCACAAATCATAACAGGCACCCAGAGTCCGGTGAACCGGCAACGCCTGCGGTAGGGCAGACAGACAACCTGACAAATCCCTTGGGTTTGGATAACCTTCCCTCAGCAGTTCCGGATGCTGAAGGGGCCTTGAAAAATGGGTAGTGCTTAACGTGTAGTGATAAACTCTCTGGTGAACCTTTTTCTTCTTCGACGGGATCATCATACGACCACTACATATTAAGCACTACCGAAAAATGCCTTTCCGGCAGTTTTCAAGGTCTCCCGGATTTAATTTCGTGTTCCGTTTCTTGCAGGGGATCTCATGGGCTTGCAGCGAACCACTTTTTCTACCTTTTCCGCACTGACGGCGTTACTGGCGCTTGCGGTCATCCTAGTCGGCGCCTATGTGCGCCTCTCCGACGCCGGACTCGGATGCCCGGACTGGCCCGGCTGTTACGGGCAATTGGGCGTACCCTCCAGCCGGGACGCCATCGACCAGGCCAATCGAGCCTTCCCGGAGCGTCCGGTCGAAACGGCCAAGGCCCGAAAGGAGATGGTACACCGCTATCTGGTGAGCGCCTTGGGTCTGGCTATCCTCCTGTTGGCCCTGAGCGCGTGGCGGAGCCGCGGTCGGATTCCGCTGGGGCTGCCCGGCTTGCTGGTTCTACTCGTCATCTTCCAGGGATTGCTCGGCATGTGGACGGTAACACTGCTGGTCAAGCCCGCTGTCGTTACCGCCCACCTGGCGGGTGGGCTAGCCACGTTTGCCTTACTCTGGTGGTTGGCCCTGCGTCACTCCGACTTCCTTGGATCGCGTCCGGCGCCGACGCCGGCATTGCTGCGACTGCGGCCCTGGGTGTGGAGTGGGCTCGTCCTGGTCGGCATCCAGATCCTGCTCGGTGGTTGGACCAGTACCAATTACGCTGCCCTGGCCTGCACCGAGTTTCCGACCTGCTATGGGGGGCGCTGGTGGCCGCCCACGGACTTCGGCGAGGCCTTCGTCATCTGGCGCGGGCTGGGGATCGACTATGAATTCGGGATCCTGGACAGCGCCGCGCGCACGGCGATCCACCTCACCCATCGCCTCGGGGCCCTGGTCGTCCTGCTCGCCATCGGCACCCTGAGCCTAGTCATCCTGCGGCGGGCGCGGGTCGGCCTCGAACGGGGTCTGGGCATTGCGGTCGCCGCCGCCCTGCTGTTACAGTTGGAGCTGGGTATCGCCAACATCGTCGGTCACCTACCGCTCGCGGTTGCGGTGGCGCACAACGGCGGTGCCGCGTTGTTGGTGGTCACCCTGGTGAGCCTGATTCATATTCTCACTCCGAACCGGCGAGCGGCTGCTACCGGTATTGCGGAGGGGCCGAGGAATCTATCATGACCCACAACTCCGGCGGTGGTCTGCGCCGTCTCCTGATCCCGCTCGGGATTCTCGCCGCGGCAGCGGGTATCTGGCTCGGCGTAAGCTATTTCAATGCGGGAGCGAAACCTACCCCGCCGGTCGAGTACATGCGGGCGGGCACCCCGTTGCCCCGACCCAAGGTCTTGTCCCCTTTCTCCCTTACGGACCAAGACGCACGGCCCTTCGGGCTCGAAGACCTCAAAGGCCATTGGACCTTCGTCTCTATCGGATTTACTTCGTGCGGACACGTCTGTCCGACCAACATGGCGACCTACCGTGCCCTCGACCGGGAAATCACCGGGCCGGCGGTGGACTTCGTGTTCATATCCGTCGACCCGGAACGGGATAGCCCGGAGCGGCTCGGCCGATTTGTGCGCCAATTCAACCCCCGTTTCCTCGGGGCGACCGGCAGTCACGACCAGCTCCGGTCCTTTACCCGCGAACTCGGGGTCATGTATGCCGGTCCCGCCGAGCAAGAGGTCACTACGAACTATATAGTCGATCATTCGGCGTCCATTCTCCTGCTCGACCCGCAGGCACGGTTGGCGGCCGTCTTCAGTTGGCCCCACGACAGCATCGCCATCGCCGCCGACTTTGCGATCCTGAACGACTACTACCGAGCTGGATCCTGATCCGGCTCGATGCTCGCATCCTCCACCCCCGCCATGACCTCGATGAGTGCTAACAGGGGTACCCGCAGATTGAGTGGCAGCCCCTCCCAAGCAGCTAGCAGGCGGGCCATCTGACCCGCGGAATAATCGCCTGCCGGTTCCAATATATATCCCTCTTTTCCGGTCGCCAACCATTCCATACTAACCCCGAGGGCGCGCGCCAAGGCCACCAGAGTGCCGGGTTTCGCTCCCTTGGTTTCGCCGGACTCGATCTTGTTGATCGAGCCCGGTGTTACCCCGACCCGCACTGCGAGTTCATTTTGCCGCAACCGTAAGCGTTCCCTCGCGGCCGCGACCCGTTCGCCGAATGTACTCATATACCAAAAAAATACTTGACCGCTCAATTCTCATGCTATATTTAGAGTGTATATATTCACCTATAGGAAAGAGAAGATATGACCAGGGATGAAACGATTCGGATCTTTCGGAAGCAAGTTCGGGAAGATTCTGAATCATTAGAAAATATCATGCCTAATCCGAAACGCGAGCATTTCGGATTGATTTTCAAGGAGTTGAGAGGCCGATAGAACCTTATCTATCGGGTTTTCGACGGCGGCGGGACAGTTCCGTGGTCGAAAGAGGGGCAGGACACGCAGCGTCTGCTCGATTTGGGGGCCAATGCTGGATCAGCGCCGCGAACAGGAGTGTGACTTTTGCCGGCGAAGGTGTCAGCGGTGATTTTCAGGGAACTGTCCGGAATCCATAACCGGTGGGTTCCGTGCGCCCGTGCCTTCGGGCTGGCTCCCGGAGGGACGGGCGCGACGAGGGGTCAGCCGAGAAGATTCTTGACACCTTCGCGTTCTTCTTTGAGCTCCTTGAGCGTGAAATCCATCTTCTCGCGGGAGAACTCGTCGATCTCGAGGCCCTTGATGACCTCGTACTTGCCGGCGGTGCAGGTGCAGGGGAAGCCGTAGATCATACCCTCGGGAATCCCGTAGGCACCGTCCGAAACCACGCCCATGGTCACCCACCGGCCATCGCTGCCTAGGATCCAGTCACGCATATGGCCGATGGCCGCATTGCCCGCGCTGGCTGCCGAAGAGGCCCCGCGGGCCTCGATGATGGCCGCACCCCGCTTGCCCACGGTGGGGATGTAGGTCTCGCGGTACCAAGTCTCGTCGTTTACCAGCTTCTTGGCGTCCTCACCGGCCACGATCGCAAAACGCAGGTCCGGGTACATGGTGGGGGAGTGGTTGCCCCAGACCACCATCTTTTCGATGTCCGAAAGCGCTTTTTTGGTCCGGGTGGCCAGCTGTGAGATCGCACGGTTGTGGTCAAGCCGCATCATGGAGGTAAAGTTGGTAGCGGGCAGGTCGGGGGCGGAGGTCTTAGCGATGTAGGCATTGGTGTTGGCCGGATTGCCGACCACGATGACCCGCACCTCGCGCGAGGCGACCTCGTTGAGCGCTTTCCCTTGCTCGATGAAGATTTTGGCGTTGTCCATCAACAGGTCCTTACGCTCCATACCCGGCCCGCGGGGTTTGGCACCGATCAGCAGGGCGTAGTCGGCGTCTTTGAAGGCGACCTTGGGGTCGCCGGTACCGGTCATGTCGGTCAACAGGGGGAACGCACAATCGTCGAGCTCCATCATCACGCCCTTGAGGGCGCTTTGCGGTTTCTCCAGCGGTAATTCCAGCAGCTGCAGGATGACGGGTTGGTCCTTGCCCAACATCTCACCGGAAGCGATGCGAAACAGGGTTGCGTAACCGATCTGGCCGGCGGCGCCGGTAACTGCGACTCGAACGGGGGTTTTTGCCACGGCAGAACACTCCTCAGGTTTGGGGATGGGTAGTGATAGGCCCATGAAGATCCGCAGGCCTGGTTATTTTTCGCAGGTTGCAGGGGATCGGGCTCCCCTACGCGCGCCTAATCCTTACGTATGGGAAGGAATTCGTCAAGGTGCCCGTAGCGCAGGCGTTCCACAATGCGACCCCCGATCAGGTGTTCGGTCAGGATCTCTTCGATGTCTTCCCGGTCGACATAGGTGTACCAGGTAGCCTCGGGATAGACCACGATCACCGGACCTGTGGCGCATCGGTCCAGGCACCCCACCGTATTGATGCGAACGCCCCCGGGCCAGTGAGGCTGAGCTCCTTGAACGTTGCTTCAGGTAATCGCGCAGGCTCGACGCATCGCGCTGGGCGCAACACTGGCTGCCGTCGTCGCGCCACTTGGTGCAGAAAAACACATGGTAGCGGTAGTAAGACATAATCGATAGACCCGGTTGGGAATCAGGAGCTCAGATTACCATGCCTACTTGCCCCCGCTGCACTGCTGATGCACAATTCCGACGAGGTTTCGCCCCGGACCGACGAGGCATGAATGTTGGTACGGAAACCGGAAAATCACGAAGGGACACCGACCCAATGCCATTAAGTTAGGCGTTACTGGTCGGAAAAGGAAGAGAAGAAACTACGAAGCATGCGAATCCGCGCGAAATTGTTATCCCGAACCGAAGGGAAGGGTCTTATTCGCGGAAATGCGCGTGATTCGTAGTTTCTTCTCTTCCGCATCGGTAAGTGGCCAACAGCTAACTTGATGGCATTGGGTTTGCCCCTACATGCGAGATCCTGTTCCCTACGCCTGCAGAACTTGGATTCATGGTAAAGGTATTATTCCAACGCTCAATATGAGCCGTTTCCCCCGTTTATTTACCCACAGGGCGATGTTGCTCGCTCGGAATGACGGCTTGATACGCGCTCCAATAAGCACTGAAAACGATGGCTTCTTTATAACCTGTTCTTTTAACCAAGCACTCAATGTTCGGCGCGAGACCCCAAACGTCCGTTCAATCCCGCGCATACTGGATCTTTACTTGATAAACTTTTGACTCTAGATAACTTTAGCATCTTCGGGGTATGCTAAAATTATGTTATGCAAGGAAAAACCAAGTATTTCAAGCGTTCACACATTTCGGACGCTAAATTCAGAGCAATTATACGCTATTTCGCGCACGATTTGTCGGCCTCGAAAATCGCCGAGCTGAGTGGTGTAAACCGCGCGACGATTAATCAGTTATTCATGAAGTTACGAATCAGAATCGCCCAGGTTTGGAACGCTTCGTCAGCTCTATCCGGTGAGGTTGAAGTCGATAAATCTTATTTTGGCGCACGCCGTGT
>Ga0126326_1000529_pt1 | contig 10838 bp, 10 predicted proteins | sample InaspJWI67metaG_FD_94485 | JGI IMG/M metagenome (GOLD analysis project Ga0126326, IMG submission 94485) | Marine gutless worms symbiont microbial communities from Oahu, Hawaii - Inanidrilus sp. 1 OAHU.JWI-67 metaG | ecosystem: Host-associated > Annelida > Digestive system > Unclassified | place... | reverse complement strand
CGACTTCACCATCCGCAACGCCTGGCAGAAGTAATTAGAGGAGTTAAATTTGTCAATGGTGTCGAAGAAAAACGGATTGCCGCCTAATTTCTTCATACACAACTATTGACTATATCTCGCTTCCAAGTTCAAACAATTACATTCCAACCTTAGGCATCTAATATGGCAGGTTCAACAAGTTGCAATTGGAGATTATAACCAGAATGTTGATTTTCTTGGTGATTTCTCTGAACATTTTAACTCAATGATTGCCGCTTTAAAAGAGAAAAAGCGGGTTGAAAAAGCACTGCGTGAGAGCGAAGAAAAATATGGTAGCCTTTTTCGTAATTCGAACGATGGAATCTTCATACATGACTTAGAAGGTAACATTATAGATGTGAATCCAAAAGTGTTAGATCAATTCGGATATTCAAAATCTGAAATGCTATCAATCAAAATACCTCTTTTGCATCCGCTCGAAGCACTTAACAAATCAAAATGTGCATTTGAAACAATTACCAGATATGGATCTGTCAATTTTGAAATTGATTTCATAAAAAAGAATGGCGCGGTCTTTACTGCTGAGGTTTCTTCAAGCCTTTTTAACATCGGTGAAAAGCAAGTGGTAATGGGAATCGTTCGAGATATCACTGACCGTAAGCAAGCGGAGTTAGAGCTCCAGCAAGCTAAAAAAATGGAAGCGATTGGAACTTTAGCTGGAGGAGTGGCTCACGACCTCAACAATATCCTTTCAGGTCTTGTGAGCTATCCTGATATGATATTGATGGATCTTCCCGAAGACAGCCCCTTAAGAAAGCCCATCTTAACCATGAAAAAGTCAGGAGAAAAATCCGCCGTCATTGTGCAGGATCTACTGACTCTTGCTCGAAGAGGGGTTAGTATTTCAGAAGTTGTGAATTTGAATGATACTATTTCAGAACAATTGAAAAGCCCTGAATTTGAAAAACTAAAATCATTCCACCCGGGTGTACAGGTTGAGCTCTGTTTTGAAAAAGATCTCTTGAATATCAGAGGCTCTAACACCCATCTATCCAAATCTGTTATGAATTTAGTCTCTAACGCAGCAGAGGCGATGCCGGGTGGAGGAAAGATTCGCATATCCACTGAAAATCGATCCATCGATAGACCAGTAGGCGGATATGAACATGTTCAGGAGGGAGATTATGTGGCGGTCACTGTCTCTGATACTGGAATAGGAATTTCCAAGGAAGATATGGCGAACATATTTGAACCTTTCTATACGAGAAAGGTCATGGGGCGGAGTGGGACAGGACTAGGTATGGCCGTCGTCTGGGGGACAGTGAATGATCACAAGGGCTATATTGAAGTTGAAAGCAGTATGGGAAAAGGAACGACATTTACACTCTATTTTCCTGTTACCCGAGAAGAAATTTTCACTGACAAATTACTTCTTTCATTTGAAGATTATATGGGCAGTGGGGAGTCTATTTTGGTTGTGGATGACGTTGAGGAGCAAAGAGAAATCGCATCCGATATGTTAAACAAATTGCACTACTCGGTAAACACGGTTTCAAGCGGTGAAAATGCAGTTGAATATTTCAAATACAACTCTGCTGATCTATTGGTTTTGGACATGATCATGGACCCCGGAATTGACGGGCTTGAGACGTACAAAAGGATTCTTAAAATACAACCTAACCAAAAGGCAATTATTGTAAGCGGATATACAGAAACAGATCAAGTTAAAGAGACTCTAAGATTGGGTGCGGGACAATATATTAAGAAACCCTATACCTTGCAAAAAATGGGGCTTGCCGTTAAAAAAGAATTAAAGAATTGACAACTCCGGAGCATTGGTCTGATCTTGCGACCCTCCTCTCAGGCCTCAGACTTAAAATATATTTAGAGCATATCAGCAATCAATACTCCATGCCTTACTTTGTAATAACGGTTGCCCGACTTAACCGCGGCTCTTACAACATGCCCCCGAATGGGTAGGCGTAAGTGGAGCCAACATGCGTGATACATCAATGGATTCGAACCGGTTGCAGGCAGCGGCGGGAGGAGATTTCCGCTCAGCGCATCCACTGCTGTGGGAGTTCATTCGCGATCAACTCCCAATGATCATTGCCGTTTTTGCTCTGGGGCTTGTTGCCAGTTACCTCCAGCATGGTTACCTGGCCGGAGGCGACAGACCGTTCAGCGTGGCCGGCGTTCGGGTTCCGGTCTGGCACCTGTTGTGGATGGGATTTTGGACGGGTTACACGATGGGTCTGGTGGGGGAAGCCAGCGGAATTTTTTCACTTCCTTATTCGATGTCCATACTGCAGTTTACCGGTGTAGGGGTCAGTCCGACCGGGCTGATAATAACATTTTTGAATCCTTTTGGCGCCCTTTTAGGATTTTATCGGAACCGGCAATGGAATCTCGATCTGGCGATGGGTCTCTGCATTGGTGCAGTTCTGGGCTCTCCCATCGGTCCTTTTATCCGGGTCTATCTCCTGGATGACCCGGATCCGTTCAAGGCGGTTATCGGACTGGCCCTTTTTATTATGGCAGTCCATCTTTTCGTGCAGATAACGCCGTGGTATCTGCGACGCACGGTGCGGCAGCGCGCCTTTAAAGTAAAGTTCGATGAGATGATTCGCAGGCGCGTCAAAGCGGGTAAAGCTCCCAGCGGATTGCCGGATGACTTCAAAATTGAAACGATTGAAAGATCGATCCGGCGTGTAAAAATTAATTACTGGGGCGAAACCCAGAGCTTCGATACACTGTTGATGGTAGCAATCGGCTTCGTGGTCGGACTGGTGTCATCTGCTCTGGGTGTCGGCGGCGGATTCATGCTGGTTCCGATAATGGTGTCGCTGTTCGGGCTTCCCATGTACGTGCTGGTGGCGGCCACGATTCCATTTGTCATCACCCTTTCGCTCACCGGCCTGTTTTCATACGCGGTTATCGTCCCCTGGCTTACCGGCTCAAAAGCAGCACCTGACTGGAGTTTTGGATTGTTCGTTGCATGCGGCGCCATTTTGGGTGCATGGCTGGCTGCCAAAACCCAGAGATTCGTTCCCGAAAAGTTTTTGAAACCGATGCTGGGAGCGGTTACCGGTCTGGTGGGCATACTTTACATGATCAACTATTTCTGGCAGTTACCGTTTAAAGTCTGATGGGAAAAACGATGGAGCACGTCAAAGCAGCTGGGCTCAAACTCTTACCCTTTCTTCCGTTTATCATTTTGGCAATTGCAATTCTGGTCGCCATTTATCATATCAGGGTCTACTGGTGAAGGAAGCTCCGCTGACTAATATGTGGAACGTCAAATTTTAAAGTTTAGAGACGTCAAATGAACATCGAACGTCCAACATCGAATATTGAATGGGAAAACATGAAGAAATAGGAGCTGAATGTTCGGTATTGGATATTTCAATTTTATTCGACGTTGGACGTTCGATGTTCGAAGTTCATCTTTCAAAAACATCTCTTTGCGGCATAAATGTAACCTGTAAATATATATAAAACAACTTAGCGCTTGTGCCCTTGCCACTCCTCTTACCGGATCATTCAATACGGCAGAAGAAAAGAATAGCACCACGCTTCAGTAGACAATTAACAACTGCGGTACACTTTATCTTTGGGACGCCAGGCCACAGTCGGATCTCCCGTGATCATGTTTTATTTCAAATCCTTAAAAAGGCTGGCGTACAAACCGTAGCCTTCCTTTTCCAGGTCATCCGCGGAGATAAACCTCAGGGCAGCCGAATTGATGCAATATCTAAGCCCTGTGGGAGCGGGCCCATCCGGGAAGAGATTCCCGAGATGAGAATCGCCGCTTTTGCTGCGGACCTCCGTGCGAACCATAAAGAAACTGCGGTCTTCTTTCTCTACGATGTTGGAAGGTTCGAGGGGTTGTGTGAAGCTGGGCCAGCCGGTCCCGGAAACAAACTTGTCCCGGGAGCTGAAAAGCGGCTCCCCCGATACGATGTCGACATAAATGCCCGGCCTTTTATTATCCCAGTATTCATTGTTAAAAGGCGGCTCGGTTCCGTCGTGCTGGGTCACCTTGAACTGCAGGGGGGTCAACTTTATACGCAGCACTTCATCTGCAGGTTTCGTATAGGTTGAATTTCCGGTCTGGTCGACAGCGGCCTGTTTTTCATCGGCCCAGGCTTTTTTCAGGAATTGATCACGGCCGGAATTGCTGCGATAGAATTTGTAGCGCAGCCCGTGTGTTTTGTAATAGTCCTGATGATAGTCTTCGGCCTTGTAAAATTGAGTAAGCATGGTGATTTCGGTTGCGATCGGTCGATTGAACCGAGAGGATTTTTCCAGCGCCATCTTTGATTCCTGCGCCAGGCGCTTTTGTTCCTCATCATGGTAAAATATGGCACTGCGATACTGCGAGCCGCGGTCCACGAACTGTCCGCCCGGATCGGTGGGATCTATTTGCCGCCAGAATACATCGAGCAGCTGACGGTAAGAGACCCTCTGTGGATCGTAAAAGACCTGAACCGCTTCGGTATGGCCGGTTCTCCCGGCAGACACCTCTTCGTAAGTCGGGTTCTCCGTGTGACCGCCGCTATACCCGGATATCGCCTCGATCACGCCGTCAACTTTTTCAAAGTCCGCTTCCACACACCAAAAACAGCCGCCGGCAAAGGTCGCCGTCTGCAGATTACCATCCAATTTGCTCGCAGCACTCTTTTTTTCCTGCGCTTGGGTTAAATTGTCTCCGATCGCCTGAAAACCGATTACCAATGCAGCGATGATGGAAACCGTGGTCAAAATAATGATTGATCTCATATTGAATCCTCCTTAGGCGCTTAATAACTTCATATCGACAATTTGATGTCGATCTCAGACAGAATGTTTCTTTTTCATTGAAATGATGATGTTCCGGGTTACGGGTTACGGGTTGCGTGTTAATAAAAAAGAAACCATCCTATTGAAAACCCGTACCCCGTAACACGCAACAGTTACATTAAAATCCAGTATGTTATTCACTAGCCAGATTGAATATGTTAAGTATGTTGCCCGTCGAGAGCCTCCCTTCGAGAGCCTCCCTTCGAGGACCTCAGGGTCGAATGACAGGGTCCAATGAAAAGGTCGAACGATCGATTTAGATGGAAAGTACAGAGCGCAACGATACCATAAATCTTCAATCGTCAATCTTCAATTTTCAATTCCTGTTTATCCGGACCGGGGATAAAGCATATGTTCATGCGAAATTGTTGATGCCGACTTTGTATCAACCGCTTGCCGGACCGACCAAGCCGGCTCACTTCAAGGTAAGCATGCCGCTGGATAAAAGTGTCACAAAACGATAACATTTTGATCACGGTTGTATAAAATTTTGGCGGCCGTCAGGCCGGAGGATGTAGACCAGATGGGGACCAATAAGCGCTAAGTTGTTTTGTAAACATTCACACGTTACAATTATGCCGTACAGAGTTGTTTTTAAAGATGAACGTCGAACATCGAACATCGAACGTCCAACTTCGAATGAAATAGGTTAAATTTCCGATCTTAACAGTTGGCCCAAACAATTTTGCCTGCTTTGGTATTTGGAAGCTGTTCAACTATCTTCATGATTTTCATTGAAAATTCTAGCAGCATATCTTTCAGGTCATAAAGCATTTTTTAAAATATCGTTTCGCTTGGAACGGGATTTAATCTTGTCGATTAAAGATGATTGGTTTTCACGCAAAGACGCAAAGAATATTTTGAATGATCACAATCATTTATTTTTAAAAAACTTGGCGCCTTTGCGTCTTTGCGTGAGATTCTATACTAAAAAAACTATAGAGCATCCAAAATATAGAATTAGGGCCTCAACATACCTATCCAATATCACTAACCGGCTAATCGTTTAGATTCACAGCAAATGGATAACGGAACATTAATCTGACAACCACCATAAGTTTGTTTCTTCATCTTTTCCCATTCAAAATTCGATGTTGGACGTTCGATGTTCATTTTTTAAAAAACCTCCCACCATCCTTCGGGCGTAAAAAATAACTTAGCGCTTATGGAATGGGGCCCCAGCACCTGACGCTAGCGAGACTTAATAGCCAAACCTGTATTCTTTTGCCAGTCTATTGGTTTGATATTTGCAGTTTTTGTTTTACCATTATACATCCGGGTTGTGCACAATCCGTCCGGTAATCGATTCGATAAGCCTTGAGAGGGTTGGCCCCATGTCACGAAGAATTCTGGTGGTAGAAGACAATAAGGACCTGGCTCGGCTGCTGGACCTTCATCTGCGAGATCTTTCCTACGATGTTGACCTGGCGTTCGATGGAGATGCGGGTTGGGCGCAAATTAGTTCCCGAAACTATGATTTGATCATCCTCGACCTTATGCTGCCAGGCATTGACGGACTGGAAATCTGCCGTCGCATACGCACCCAGCCGGCCTACACACCCATTCTGATGTTGACGTCAAAATCCGCGGAACTGGATCGCGTGCTGGGACTTGAGATGGGGGCGGATGATTACGTCACCAAGCCTTTTAGTATCCGGGAGCTTATGGCACGGGTGAAAGCCATTTTCCGGCGCATCGATGAACTGCAATCCGATCACCGGCCGCAAAGGCCGGCGGTCATCCGGGCCGGATACCTGACCATCGAACCGGAAAGACGCAAGGTGAACCTTAATGACAAGGCGGTTGATCTGACCGCCAAAGAATTTGACCTGCTGCTGCATTTTGCACGGAATGCCGGACGCGTCTTTACGCGCGCGCAGCTGCTGGACGCTGTGTGGGGCTATGGGCACGACGGCTACGAGCACACAGTCAACTCCCACATCAATCGGCTGCGGGCCAAAATCGAAAAAAACCCTGCACAACCGGAATACATTCTCACCGTCTGGGGCGTCGGTTATAAGTTTGCGGAATTGAACGAATAAAGGATATTGGAATGTTTAGATCGTTATACTCGAAACTGGCAGCTGCTCTGACCGGCCTGTTTGGCCTGGTGGGACTGGCAATCATCGTTGTTACCCTGTTCTCTACCGACATGTACCAGCAGGAGGTCAATCAGCGGCTGAACAGAGAATTGGCCGGTCACATTGTCGCCGAAAAGCTTTTGATGCAGGATAACCGCGTAAACCAGGAGGCCCTTGCGGACATCTTCCATATGCTGATGGTGATAAATCCGAGTATCGAGATCTATCTTCTGGACACCCAGGGGACCATCCTGGCATTTTCGGCCGCTCCCGGCAAGGTCAAGCGCACGCATGTGGACCTGGGACCCGTATTGAATCTGCTCCAGGGGCGTGCCGCCATCCCCGTGCGGGGCGATGATCCTCGAAACCCCGGCGGCAAAAAAGTCTTCACGGTGGCGCGGATCCCCGAGCATGGCGAACTGCAGGGCTACCTGTACGTAATCCTGGGCGGTGAAACTTACGACAACATCGTTCAAAAATTAAAGGCGAGCTACATTCTGCAGTTGAGTGCCTGGATGATTTTTGCCAGCCTGTTGTTTGCCCTGATCGCCGGCCTGGTATTGTTTGCCTCGCTGACGGGAAGGCTCAAACGGCTGGCAAAAGCCATGGACGCGTTCAGAAGCGGCGCCGCCTCCGAATCGATCGAGCTGGCACCAACCAGACGCCGCCGCAGAGCGGATGAAATCGACCGGCTGGGATTGACTTTCACGGAGATGGCGGCGCGTATCGAGGATCAGATGGCGCAATTGCGGAGGTCCGATGCGATGCGTCGCGAACTGATCGCCAATGTGTCCCATGACCTGCGCACACCACTGGCCACCTTGCAGGGCTATATTGAAACATTGCTTTTGAAGGAGGATAGCTTGAGCGAGCAGGACCGGCGCAATTATCTTGAAACCGCCATCCGGCATTGTGAGCGTCTCAGCCAATTGGTGAGCGAACTATTGGAGCTGGCCAAACTCGACTCCTACGATATACGCGCGCAGCGTGAACCCTTCAACCTTGGCGAGCTGGTCCAGGATGTGGTCCAAAAATTTCAATTAATGGCCGGCGAGAAACAGATTACCCTCGCGACACGATGTGAAAAAAACCTGCCCTTCGTGAATGCCGATATCGGTTTGATTGAGCGTGTCCTGGAAAACCTGATAGAAAATGCCGTGCACAACACTCCCCGCGGCGGCTCCATCCGCCTGGAGCTCACGCCGCAACCGGAAAATGTCGCAGTTCAGGTCAGTGACACCGGCCATGGCATCCCAGCCGAAGAACTGAACAATATATTCAACCGGTTTTATCAACTGGATAAAAGCCGCAAATCGGAGCTGGGGCACTCCGGGCTGGGTCTGGCGATCGCCAAAAAGATTCTGGAATTACACGACCGATCCATTGATGTCGTCAGCGCCCTGGGCTCGGGCACCACCTTCAGCTTTCAGCTTCCCGTCGAATTCCCTGCCTAGGAGACTTCTTCGTTTCGCATACATATGTGATTAAAACGTTATCGTTTCGTGATGAACCCGTGAATTTTTATCTTTACGTTTACGGATATCTTCCGGTGTGCTGAGATCCATTCAAGAACATATAAAGGAGGTATCCTAAATGAATAAAATGAGATATGTTTATACCGCAATGCTACTTATGGTTTTTATTCTGGCGAGTGGGTCGTCATTTGCTAATCAATCATACGGTGGAAGAACCTATGAAGTCACCATCACCAATCTAACCAGAGGTCAGATATTCAGTCCACCGATCGTGATCAGCCATAAAAGAAATTTCAGCCTTTTCTCACTGGGTGATCCCGCAATCGCACCACTTTATAAACTAGCCGAAGATGGCCTTACAGCCCCCCTTGTAGCGCATATCAGCGAGCTGCCCTCTGTTTTTGATTATGAGGTGGCCGAAGGCCCCATTCTGCCCGGTGATTCGGTGACTCTGGAGGTCAGCACCCGGCGGCATTTCAGGTACATCTCTGTGGCCGGTATGCTGGTGACAACCAATGATGCTTTTTTTGCGGTTCGAGACCTGAGGGTGCCCGGGTGGGGCAGGGCAACGGTTGAGGCAATCGTTTACGATGCCGGCAGCGAGGCGAATTCAGAGGATTGCGCTGATATTCCGGGGCCTCCCTGTGGAAACGGCGAAGTTCGAAACACGACCGGGGCCGAAGGATATGTCCATGTTCATGCCGGCATTCACGGAATCGGCAATCTGGAGCAGGTGAATCCCGCCATGCACGACTGGCGCAATCCGGCGGCATTAATCACGGTTCGTCCAATTTATTGATGACCAGATCAATTTGAAGTTATCATACACGTCACTTGGTTATAGTGAAGAAAACCCGGATCTCAGCACACATTCTCAGAAAGACTGATTAAAAACTATAATTTTTGCTCTTAAATGAATAGAAAGAGCGACACGCGGCGCAAGCGCCTGCGCTGCGCGAGCGATACCGTAATCCGGTATCTGGTATCCTGAATCTGGCATCAAGCATCTAATAAATAGAATCTTTGTGAATAGACCAATCCTGAATAGCGGAACACTATTTTGACAACCAATATAAATCAAATTTCACTAAAATATGGGTAAAATAATGGAAAAACGCAGACACTTTCTTAAAACCACGTTTGGGTTTATCACCGGTATAGGCCTTTTGTTCAGCCCTTTCCTCCAGGCGGTCCGCATAGTCTATGGCAAAACTAAAAAAATCATCCTGCCGAAAGACATCGACAGAGACAGCCTTCGCCACAAAAATCCCGCTTCATTGGATACTCGAAACCTGGAACCAACCCCCCTGAAAGAATTTCAGATCATGGGCGATTCGAGTTATGGGGTAAATTTAAATACCTGGCGCCTGGAGATTGCCGGCCGTGTCAGGAGGCCGATGAAATTGAGCTACGCTCAAATCAGCAACCTGCCTTCCTTCGAGCGCAATGTCCTGCTGATCTGTCCGGGATTTTTTGCCAATCATGGCCGCTGGAAGGGCATATCCATAGTTCCGCTGATTGAACAGGCACAAATGGAAAAAGATGTCACGCATGTGACCTTTACAGCATCATATGACGTCGGTGACAACGAAGAAAGCTTTCCGATCACCGATGTTCTTTCCGACAGGGTTTTTCTGGCTTACGGCGTTAACGGGCAAGCCCTGCCGGTAAAGCATGGCTTTCCCCTGCGGGTGGTGGCCGAGGGCTATTACGGATCCGTCTGGGTTAAGTACGTCACACGTGTCACACTTGATTTACAATAGAGCGGGCTGTTGCCTCAGCCGTTGAAAATCCGCCAGCGACAGCGGATAATTCCAATTCCGCTGAGCCATCTCGGCGGTTGCAACTGAACCGGTCGCCATAGGTGCTCCATTTTGCGATCTGCTCGCAAATTCGACCGCGATGCCCAGTGGCGATGAGAAATACATAATGAAAGGAAAAGACATGAACCATATGAATTTAAGCATCTTGCCCATTCTGCGAACCACTGTAATCATTGTTATTGTCGCACTTGCCGGTCATGGCATATCTCAGGCCGGCAGTCCGGAGAAAACATCTGCGGTCTTTTTCGTGGGGTGATATGACGTCGGTCAAGCAGCCCTGGAAGGGCTGAATGGTGTTGAGAAAGTCGAAAAAGGCTTTCGCGGTTTTAAAGAGATCAACACGGTCTATTATGACCCGGCCGTCATCACAATCGAAGAAATGGAGGCCGCCTTGAAAGAAGCGGGAACTTACAGAGGCACGGCCAAATAGCTTGGATGGTCCGACTCTCGACCCCATCCGCGGCTTTGATATTTAAAAAAAACGCTTATCTTTATGTAAGTTTTGATTAATATTAAACTCGGATTTGGGATCTGTAAGTTAACGATTCGCCGCGAAGCGGCACTGGTGGTGCATTTGCTTGAATGAATGAAATTCAGCGTGTGCCTACCAGAAAATTTCGGTTCAGCTAAGATTTTTG
>Ga0126326_1000528_pt1 | contig 10866 bp, 8 predicted proteins | sample InaspJWI67metaG_FD_94485 | JGI IMG/M metagenome (GOLD analysis project Ga0126326, IMG submission 94485) | Marine gutless worms symbiont microbial communities from Oahu, Hawaii - Inanidrilus sp. 1 OAHU.JWI-67 metaG | ecosystem: Host-associated > Annelida > Digestive system > Unclassified | place... | reverse complement strand
CACTCTTGGCTCGAATTTCCTACGTTGCCTTTTTGTTGCTTTAAACCACATGTCCATTACTAACAGTTTATGTTTTGGAACACATTCCTCACTTGTAATAACACTATATAAAAAATAAGAACAAGAAACACCGTCATTCTGAAATATTCTGCAATTAGTTTGGTAAGTCACTGCAAAAATGTGCTACTGTGTGAAAATCTGTTAAGAAACCCTACATGTATTGCAGTTGCATATTGCAGTAATATAGACCAAAACTTAATGCAATACTGAAAAGGGTGTTGCAGTAAGTACTGCAATGCTAGTAATCCTGATAGTATGTTATGCATTTCCCAATAAAAAAAATTCTGGCTACAGCCCTAGTTTCGTTTCCACTGTCTAATATCGACACTGTTGGTTGGGCGACAGGAAGGGCATCCGGCCTGTAAAAAAACTGAGTTGTGGGGTGCTTGCATGGCTATCTGTCTGGAGCGAGGTGTGGACTTGCATATGGTCCAGCTGATGCCACTGCCACTCACTGTCCCTTGCTTCGGTAAAATCCAGATTGGTTTTACCTTTCTGGTACTGGCTTACCTGGGTAGTCCCAGAAAAAGGGCCATTAAACGGGTGTGTGTGTGTGTCTGTCTAATATTGTACGAGCATGCTTTCATCAGAACGTAATGTTTGTTGTACATTACTATACTGTTGAAACCACACTGGTGGAACTGAAAACTAAGAATAATTATGAATACATTATAAACTAGTTCAGACAAAGGCACATACATGAAATTCCATAAATCACACAACATACATGCCTGCATGCATCAGTGGCAACAATGGCATCGGATCACACATATGAGATACAGTGTTCATCACTGCTATGATATGATGAAGGCCCACAAACTTGTTAGCAAGTAACAACAAATTACTATCACGACTCTGCAGCATACAGCTGCATAGATGTTGACTGAGCATTCACTTTCAGTAATCAATTAAACACGGACTGTCAGATGAACTGGGAATCGTCAACGTCACCATTAACAGCTGTTTCTGGCGCAGGAATAACGTCCAGCCTAATGTCATACTGCTGGTCAAGTCCTAAATATGAGTCACTCATGACGTAGAGTGTATAGATGACTTTGCAGGGCAATTCAGGTGCAAAGAAAGCCAGCGACGCCGACGTCAAGCGTTTGTGAGTGCAAGCAACTCGTTTCATTGCCACCACGTCACCCGTCTCCGTCTCGCCCAGCACTAGAATCCAACCTTCGTTTTTCGGTTTCCCGAAGTGAGGAGCATATGCACGATTGTCGCGCCGCTACATACGAAACACAAGTATACACTGAATGGCGAAATTATTTATACGGTGTAACAACATAAGACAAGACTGATAAATTATTCAGGTGAAAAATTCTCACATGAATTCACTTTCATTTTAGGCAAGCTAAATGCACTAGCAAACTTGACTAATGTTTAGCAGTACTGGAGAATGACACCTTTTGACATATGACTTCTAAAAGCCGGATATTGGGACAAAGAACTGCACAGTTCAGTACCTGCTGGCGGTTGATTCGTGACAGTGTGGTGTTCAGGACATACTCCGTGTCTGCACGCAGCTGCAGCCACTGTCGTTTAATGCCACCTGCTCAACAGTGACATTCAATAACCGCCAGCACTAATCACAAGTACAGGCAACTCAGCAAACAGTTACAATAATTTTGCACATGCTGATAACCTTTTGACATCCAGACTCAGTTGTCCTTATAAGTTTATAGTAGAGGCACGTACATCACCAATGATATTAAACTACTGATTGATAGATCACTGAAATAACTGACGTAAGACGTCACATAAAACGTCCAAAATGTCTACCAGTCTCTGCACATGCCTAAAGAAGGTCAATGGAGTTCTAACTCTTCCACTGTTGGCGGTCTTTCGCTGAAGCATCTGCCGTGCAACCCACATGGCATTTAGGTTTAAACGTGGTAACCCAGCAGCCAGGCTACTTTGATCATGCACTGTTAAACCACCCTTGAGTTAAATGAACCTCAATCAAAGTAACACATTAAAGCAGTGCACTGAAGGCATGGCATCATGTTGATAAGCACAGGAAAAACAGAAATAGGAACTGGTTGTGGATGTCACTTTTACGTAGTCGATGCTGCTGTCTGTACTCAAAGATGTACCAGAAATTTTGACCAGCGACATTGTCCAGTTTGGCACGAGGAAAGCAACAGGAAACTAGCCTGTAAAAATTCAGCAATGAGACGCCGGCATGGTTATCTGTATGCTGCTGAAGCAAGGTGCAAGAATAATATGTCATAAAGAATAGCAAGGTGCAAACGATCTCCACATAACTAGCAGCTGATGCCACTGCCACACCATCATCTCTGGCTTCATTAAAACCCTGAATAGTTTACCTTTATGGTACTGGTTTAGTGGCTTACCCGGGTTGTTCTTAAACAAATGGTGAAAACCAGTGTTCTAATCAACGTGAAGAAAATTTTAAACTGGAAAAATATAAGCTCTGGATCTATAGCCATCAGATATGAGACAGAGACTAGCAATAACTGGCCAGCGATATTACCAAATTAAAGTTTAAAAATTTCACCCATCACATAAATATTAACAAGAAAAACGTAAAAACAACATATTTGTACGTCTGAAACAACAATTAACAGATGATGCACGGTAGTGAGTGGGACATGGAAATATACGAACCCGAGGTTGAAAATGTCACACTCGGGCTGCTCCCTCGTGTGGCATTTTCCACCAAGGGTTTATCGTATTTCCTTATCCCACGAACAACTGTGTGTCATATGTTCTGTCGTATGGCCAACTACAACAATCTTGATTTACAAGTGGCTTACAGTGGCGAAACGTAAATGAGTATCGTCTGCCATCTAAAAATGCACACAGTCCTAATTACTGTTCGTGGTTAGCTGTATGTGTTAATTACAGTGCTAATTTTCACTGCAAAATCGCACTGATTAATAGATTTAAACTGTATTTAATAAAAACTTACAGCAAGACACCAAAAAACGAAACGTAAACAAAAACAATGTAGAATATATCTTACGTTTGCATTTAGTGAACGTGAGGTCACCCGGGGTGACATTATAATGTCACCCTGGGTGACTGTGAAGTGGCGAACATATGATAATGCTCAACGTCACGTGACGGCGTTTCGACCAATCAGCGAAGCAGCTCATAGTTTGTCATACGACAATGTGCCATGTAATGCACATGGTATTCAATATGTCTACCTTTATATCTCATTGGCACAGGTTTTTCTTTTTCTAAGTTATCCTGCTGGCCTTTGACATACAGTGAGATCTCCAACAGAGGAAGCTGATTCATGGCACTGACAATCTGGTACACAAGTCAAAAACCAGCAGAGACATTCAGTCGACCAGCAATAATTATACATCTATACTTTTATTACTATACATCTATACTTCTATGTTCATAAGGTTGACGCGCGCACAAGGTTGATGCGCAAGGCATTAACATTCAATGGCAGGCGTGGCTAGTCCCGGCCCAGCCCACAGCCGAGCGCGAAGCGTGAGATACAAAGACGGGTCTAGAGCCGTAGGCGCTAGTTTGTTCTATAAATACTGCAACAAAGTGTCTATGAAGCAGCTTCAGAATTTACAGAACTGTATATAACAGCTGTAAAAGTACAATACTGCAGTATATGCACATGAGCCAGTTCATGCACTCATATTTTGTGTGATGCGTTATAATACAAAGTTGATAAGTGACCTGATCAATCTGAGTGCTGTTCAGTGTTGATCCAACCAAGGCCTGCAGTCGTTCATGGTGGCCGTCCACATAGTCGACCAGTTCTGGAAGGCAGTCAATAACATCATCACTGGACTGCAATGACGAAGCTCGATGCTGCAATCTACAGATCAGTCAATTCACAGTTAATTACCACTATAGCAACAACAACACACACACACACACACACCCGTTTAACGGCCCTTTTTCCGGGACTACTATAGCAACAACAGTTAGTAGAAAACAGATCAAAGTGTGGGTATAGCACTCTACATACACACACACATCCGTTTAACGGCCCTTTGTCCGGGACTACCCGGGTGAGCCGGTACCAGAAAGGAAAAACCAATCTGGATTTTACTGAAGCAAGAGACAGTGAGTGGCAGTGGCATCCACTAGGCCATATGCAAGTCTGCACCTCCAGACAGATACCACACCAGCACCCCACCGCTCAGTTTTTTTTAGTTTTTACAGGCCGGATGCCCTTCCTGCCGCCCAACCAACAGCGTCAAAGCACTGAATAATGTGCAACAATAAAATAACACTGAGCCACAAAATGTTACCAACTAATTTTTGTCAGTTACTTTGCCAAAAATTGGCCAATTTTAACGCTGTTTTCACTATTGCTATCACTGCAACTATGAATTTTACACATCTCATACGGTTAACATTCAGTGGCAGGCGTGGCCAGGCCACTTTCACCTTGTGAAATTTAAAACACCAAAACTGCATTTGATCACTCACTTTGCTTTTAATGTTAACTACGAAGGAGACCTTAAAATGCACAAAATTATACTGACTTGCTTGAATTAACTCTGAAGTTGTTGAATTGTGAAAGCGAAGTGTCTTTGGAATAGGTCATATCAAAGCAGGATCTAGGCACAGCATGCAAGTGGATGTGTCAACAACTCACGGGTGCCGCAGCCTGTCGAGATGGTAAGCTTGGAGATGTGGCAGTGTCAGTACAGAGCTGTCATGGTTCCATCGAGCCTGCATCACCATCTGCATCAGAATGATCACCTGCAGTGATGTCGCTAACAAACCACCATCCGCAGCCACGTCCAGCATCGCCTGCAATGTCAAACAGTACCGATGCACTACTAGTCAGAGTACTTCCAGTTTTGAGCTGCATCACAATAGTATAAGCAGCTCACTGGATATTTCATGGCACTGTTGGTCTACTTGTTCTTGTTCCTAGGGATTATGGTCTGCTGACTTTAACGGCTCATAACTTGACAACGATTATACCTGCACTTGGTGATGCGGCTATTACCTGCATTTGGGTTTTGTTTAACTGGTCCTCTAATCTACAGTTCCTCTGGGTTAGGCCTGATATCCAACACAGAACCTTTAGAGATAACTGCTGTATATTATTAACAGACTGCATGCCATTTCTGAAGCTCGACCTATGCTGTCAAAGCACCAAAGGGAAGAAATAGTACTAAAGTAATCTAGGACACCAGTCAAACAAAAATGTTATTCGAAAATTAAACTGTAAGTTTCAGTTCACCAAGAAGCTGGTGACAAATCTACTACAACACAACTTTATGGGCATTTTTCAATTAGTGACAAAAGAATAAGAGAATGTGTGTAACAATAACTCTTAAAGTACTAAATGTATGCAGAAATAAGACATCATCAAAGATTAATTCTTGCTGCATAACACCGAAAGTTGATGTCTATTAAATATCATTAAACCCTCAGATGCCTATGGAAAGACAAAGACTAATCCGAAATGATGATCACTGGGAGTGCAGCACAATGACAAACCTGGAGGACACGCAGGACTTGGTCCATGACTGACTTGGTGTCTGTGTGGTAGTCAGATGCTGGTAGTGGAACACGGCCAAAGTGAGCCTGGAGCAGTAGGTGGGTCTTGGTGTTGGAGTTGTCATATGTGTGAGGATCGACAGACAGCGGCAACTTAGCAGCCAGCTCACTGTTCACGTGGTCCTCGTTGTGACGGACGGGCAGGTCAGAGAACTCATGCGCATTCTGAGCACACACCACTGCCAACTGCTTACTGTTGCAGATTTCAAACGCAAGAAAGCACACTAAAAACCTATAAGTCAATGACAAGCCGGTAGGAAATGCCTCTGCCCAAGAACACACACACAGACAGATGAACAGGTCAAAGGCATAATACCTCTGACAGCCCACGAGATGGGCAGCAGAGGCATAACTAGAGGGCATTCAGTACACTAACGTCACTGATCAACAGTAGGTGCAATAACCCTAACCTCCCAAAATTAATCAAATCTTCTCTGGTCCATAATGTATCTATTCCCCAAAATCCGCCCATAACTCTTTTGAGTTACGGACTAACAAAAAGAAAGATAAAAGTGCCTCAAGAACAGTACCACTGCCATCCTGTGGTGAAGGCAACAAGACAAACTCATTTTACAGACACTGTGCAGAGTAAATAACGTAGGTGAGCAATTCAATGGCAGGAGTATTAGGCTGGTGACCACTCATTACTCTACTCCACTCATGATGTACACAATTTCTCTAGGAAATTCCCAAGGCCAATATGGACTTGTGAAGTCGTTATCACCATGTCACACTCAGCCTGCCTTTACACTTAACATTTAGTTCTGCATACTAGCACTGAATGGCAGCATATGGGAAGCAAATGACCGTTCCAATAGGAGTCTGGTAAACAAAGGACAAGGCCAGGCCACTGGTGTGGGTCAGTGCTTGTGTTTCCCCCAGTGCACTGACACTTGGAGGCTGGGCAAAATGAACGACATCTAGCTTGCAGAAAACCTGTTTCACCTGTCTAAAAAGCATGGGCAGATGAAAAACTGACAAAGGAACTGGCTAACCAAGGTTCACCTCAAATGCAGCTGCTAAATGGGGTTGGTGTGCATATCAAACAAGTGCATCCATGAACGAAGTAAGAATGAAAATCTTTACGCACAGCAAGAATTGTGATCAGTTCTGGAATTGTTGCATTTGGCGTCAGTTTATCTTTGAACATGCGAACAGTTAGATGACTCAGGTAGTAGTACGATGCAATGCGACCTAGTGTTGTTGGTGACAGACTGTAATCATTCTGCACGTAAAACAACCAACACGAGGAAGTTATCCCTGAGGCAATGATAGTTACTTGAAAACAACAAATGGCACTCAAACACTTAGGCTAATATAACTACTGTATAGTGATCCTACAACATCTGAGTGCCTATGGTGTAAGCATCTACCTTAACTGGTGCAGTGAATATGACAATATGAGACAATGGCAGGCTAACTGGTTAATAACACACACGTCAACATGCCATCTGAAGCAAAAGAACCAGTGTGAATAAACTCAAAAAGTCGCTGAAACAGTACACAATAATTAGACAACAAGTTGATGCACAAACATCAGTTTTTTCTGTAATCAAACACTCAAATTTTTTCCAATGTCCTGCTGCTCTACTGGACTTTGTACAGATGCATCTGTATGCCGCAAACATTAAATAATGCTGCTGACCTCAGCAACGTCGACACAGTATGACTGGACAAGTTGCTGCATGGCTGTCTGAACCAGCTGTGACAAGTAACGATTGATCTCGTCCATGCTCACTCCATTCAACTTGTAGAAGCTGCAGCAAGCAGATACACAAGATCAACATAGATGCTCATCAAAATCATCATTCATCAGGTTGTGTTTAACTGGCTTGCTTTTCTGGAGTTATAGGGTAGGCCAGTTCCCAAAACAGAACCTTGCACAGTAATGGGAGCACACATTTGGTGATCAGATGCCCTTCCTGTTGCCCCCAGAAGCAGCATTGAAGCACTGAAAGAAATACTTACCGAAAATCATACATGCACAAACAACCATTTTATGGAAATTACACAGGCAAATTTGAGTCAGTAATCACTCCCATCAACATACATACATACATCCACTTAACGGCCCTTTGTCCGGGACTACCCAGGTGAGCCGGTACCAGAAACGTAAAACAAATCTGGATTTTACTGGAGCAAGAGACAGTGAGTGGCAGTGGCATCAGCTGTGCCATATGCAAGTCTGCACCTCACACCAGACAGATAACCATGTCAGCACCCTACCACTCAGTTTTTTACAGGCCGGATACCCTTCCTGCTGCCCAACCAACAGCGTCAAAGCACTGAAGGCATAATCACTCCCATCAAGAAATGGAGAATTTTGTTGGAACAAGGTATTACTGCCCACATGCACTGGCTGATAGCAAATTGTGCATCTGGAATACAGACAAGATGCTAGCATCTCTCCAGTGGTATTACCTATAGCTTACACCTGATGTCTGGTAAATCAAAAGTACAACACCTCACCAGCTATTCATTATGTAAAATATTCTCTGCTCACTGACCTTGGATTCATAACAAGACGCCGGAAGAAATATGTCCATGTGATATAGTCCATTGCCTCCTGCTTTGTGGAGATTGTGCCAGCAACAATTTCAGCATTCAGATGATCAGCAAACACTTCTAGCAAACTAGATACGATGCAATACAATGCGCAATAAATTAACATGTTCAACTAAGTACCAGCACCACTAACAACCCAATGGCTTAAAACTACACTATGCAAATTACATGCACAGTCAATTCATCTCAGCTGTGTGACGTCAAAACCAGCCTACAAATAACCAACAGTTCTGTACTAATTATCAATGACAACACTTTCTTTGCTAAACAGTTATACATTAAATAAAAAGTAACTATGTTTTAAGCACATTCAAACCATAAGCACTGAAGCAGCATCACGTTGGTCATGGTTTTGACTGTGTCAACAACTGGTAAATTAACTACAGGCAAGCCTGAATCATCATCACTACCTAATGCCTATCGCTTAACAAACTGCAGTCAGTACTCAAAAATGGGAAATTTTTTTGGAAAAGCAAACTTCAACTCTGTTACATTAAGTGCTGTGCATCAACACTTGTAGACTAATACCCTTCATCTGGCAGAACTGTGTATTGTTAGTGATTCACCACCAATATTACAGCAAAGTCATCCACCTGGACTCGACAGGAAACGGTTCGTAGATGAACTTCTTGTAGAAGTGTTTCTTAGCATCATGAACCAAGATGACGGCAACGCCTTGATCATCAAACTGCGGCCTGCCAGCTCGACCCATCATCTGCAGCACGTCTATCCAGCAAACATCAATCTATTGTTGCTTACTATGTCTGACCTCAGCAATCAAACAATGATGCATTGCAGACTCTGTCCCCAGTGCCCCTTGCAAGTCCAGTCTTGATGCCCGTCGTCATCTAGGATAAGAAGTAACCAATAGCATGCAGCAGGGGTGCTAGCCTGTGCACGATGCTGCTGCCAGTGCTGCAGTCATGACATGCTGCTACAGAGATTATATTATGGAAAAACATGATCTTACCCAGAAACTGGAAGTACATAACATATTGCAATGCCACTAAAGGAGGACTGGGCCATGGCTGAAGGTAACATGAACAGAGAACTGATGAACTTTGGACCAGTGGTAACAGAGATATGCTTGCAAACAGACATACACGCAGCCAACAGAACCACTGCCAGACATAATACTCTACTCCCTAACGTGCAGTGATTCACACAGTAACTAACACATTCTGCAACAAGCAGCTTTTCAGTAACTACACACACAACCATTTAACAACCCTTCATCCGGGACTACCCAGGTGAACTGGTATATAATAACTACAATTAACCAAATTAATTCATGGTGTATAGCATGCACTGTCAAAAAATAAGCAAGGTTACAGCATAAAACGAGCCAAAACTGGGTTTAGAGAGCACATGTTCAAATGCTTAAAATGCTGCACAACAGACACACAATTATCGCTAGAAAAGTCACAAAACTTCATCAACACTGTTATCAAAACTGACCGGTAATTGGAAAGTCCACATAGTGCTTAGTTTTCCCATCGTAATACTCTGTTCCCTTAATGACTACCAGATGCGCAGGGAAGTTGACGCCCCACGCAAGTGTGCTGGTTGCAATCAACACCTGAAACAGGCAACCAAATTCTATCCTTAACCTTCTGCATAATTCTGCTAACAGGTAAACAGAAATAATGATACATGCAGAAAAAATATAAACAGAAAAACTGACGATAGAATGACACAAAATATTAGTGAACAAAATGAGTCATATGAAGACCTGTATTTTCTGGTTGACAAAAAGTTCTTCCACTGCCTTGCGATCTCTCTCATGCAGACCAGCATGATGCAATCCAATGCCAAAAGCCAAAGTTAGCTTCAGATTATTCTCTCTTATGCTTGAAATCACTGACTCCATCTAAGAAATTAAATGTAACATATATCAGAGAATTATGAAACAGTTTACACACAAGTAGTAATTCCACACAAAGAACACAACCATTTTGGCCACCACTGCTAGGTAACAACCAGAGGATTTTGTTGGAGCATAGATTTACTGCCTGCATACCTTTTCTGGTGGCAATTAGTGCATATGGATTACGGAAAGATGCCGGAGTAAAACAGTACTCCTTATCGTTATAATCTAACATCTCCATACCATAATCACATAAAGGACAATAAATTCAAATACAATAATTTGACAACAATACTAACAACAATCGCCAGTGTGTGTCATTTCTGTTACTTTCGCTTAACCATTAAAGTATTATCACGAAACAAAGGAAAATATGACAACGGTTCCATGAATGGGCCAGCAGTAAGTTTCAGTAGCAACAAACCTCGGATTCCGGCATGTGCAGCCACTGCTTGGGATTGTCGTCGGCAGCAAGGAATGCAATCAGGTCAAGAGCAGTGAGACGAGTCTGGCGACGGCTCGACACAAAGATCAGTGCTGGCTTCTCCGGAGAATGCAGCTTGATCGCTAGCACACAAACACACACGCTAGCCATACATACTGTTTAATACCATATGCATCGTTCTTTGCATGTGTTGGTGCTTTATATACTATGTGTTTTATATTGTATCCCTTCAGTGCTTTGACACTGTTGGTTGGGCGGCAGGAAGGGCATCCGGCCTGTAAAAAAACTGAGTGGTGAGTTGCTGGCGTGGTTATCTGTCTGGAGCAAGGTGCAGACTTGCATATGGCCCAGCTGATGCCACTGCCACTCACTGTCTCTTGCTTCAGTAAAATCCAGATTGGTT
>Ga0126326_1000526_pt1 | contig 10872 bp, 4 predicted proteins | sample InaspJWI67metaG_FD_94485 | JGI IMG/M metagenome (GOLD analysis project Ga0126326, IMG submission 94485) | Marine gutless worms symbiont microbial communities from Oahu, Hawaii - Inanidrilus sp. 1 OAHU.JWI-67 metaG | ecosystem: Host-associated > Annelida > Digestive system > Unclassified | place... | reverse complement strand
GGATTCGACTTCACCATCCGCAACGCCTGGCAGAAGTAATTAGAGGAGTTAAATTTGTCAATGGTGTCGAAGAAAAACGGATTGCCGCCTAATTTCTTCATACACAACTATTGGCTATATCTCGTGCCGCCATGCAGGTAAGCGACCGTGTAACCGGCCCCGTAAAAGCCTTTTCTTAAATGCTCGGTTCCAACCGGATATTGGAACGGCATTATCTCACCATACTCGGTGATGCCAAAATGCAGGTGATCGCCGGAATACTCAGCATAGGGCTTAAGATCGGATTCCTCTCGGTAGGTATCCAGGTTGGGAGTGTCAAGTCTAACAACCGCTATTTGCTCAAATTGCCGGTCGAGAGTGGTATCCACTGCCGGTGCGGTTCTCGCTAATCGAAGCTCAAAGGTCAGCTTGTCACCGCCATCATTATAGAGGGTCAGCACGCGGGTGGTTTCGTCATTTTTCTCCAACCAGACAAGCGGCATCGTTTCAGGATCAGCTCTCAGAACCGGCGCCGGTGCCGTCGTCGCTTCTGTCACGTTTGAAAGCGCGGAGTACTGATCGACGTTATCTTTTACCTTTAGGCCAATCCAGTAGTGGGTTTCAGGCAAAAGCCCTGTAAGTTCAAAAGTCTCGACACTGCCGGATTCAGCCGGCGCCGGCTCGTCTTCAACCTGGGTGGCACTGTCCCAAGACGTCTCGTCCAAAGGCGTTGTGCTGTACCGAATGTCGTATTCGCTCGCACGCCCTGTAAGGCCATCATCCCCTGTAGCCTTCCACTGAAGCGTTACCGATCGACTGGTCGCATCTGCAGCGTTCAGATCCACAACCGGATCCGGCGCAACGTCATCCGGAAGCACGTTCAGTTTCACCGGCACGACCTTATCGGGATGGACAGGATCATTAGTGGCGATGGTAATGTCCGCCTCAGACATGCCAACGCTTTGGCCATAAAGATGAACGGTCAACGCCACCGATGAAACGGGCTCAATCTCACCTGAAAGCTCACCTTTTACGTTAATCCACCCCAGCGGTACATTTGCCAGCGCCTTCTCAGCGTTCAGCCGCCCACCGGTCACCGTGATCCCATCCAGCGCTGTTACGGAATCCACCGTCTTCATGATCGCATCCTTGAGATCCAGGGCACCAAGGCCGGGGTTGTAGCCCTTTAAAAGTGCGGCAACCCCGGATACATGCGGGGTGGCCATGGAGCTGCCATCCAATGAATCGTAGCTGTTATCCGGCGTGGTGCTTAAAATGTTTACGCCCGGAGCGCCTAAATCAACCGTGGTAAGCCCCCAGTTGGAAAAAGATGCCAGCTCGTCATTGTGATCGGTAGCGGCAATCGACATCACGTTGGGTACCTCGTAGCCGGACGGATAATTCGGCCATATATCCGTATCCCGGCGATCATTGCCCGCTGCTGCCACAAAAAGAGCATTGTGCTCATTGGCATAAACAATGGCATCTTCCAGGGCCGCAGAGCGTCCCCCACCGCCCCAGCTGTTGCTCAAAATATGCGCCCCGTTGTCCACTGCGTACATGACGGCCTCGACCGCATCACTGGTAGTGCCCCAGCCGAAATCATTCAAAAATTTGACCGCCATGATCTGAACCGCGTGATTGACCCCCACCACTCCGATACCGTTGTCACCGGCTGCACCGACGGTGCCGGCACAGTGCGTCCCATGGTAATGACCGTCCATCGGATCCGGATCGTCGTATGCAAAGTCGTATCCATATACGTCGTCCACATAGCCGTTTCCGTCATCATCAGCGCCGTTGTCAGGAATTTCACCTTCGTTCACCCAACGATTGTCGGCTAGATCTACATGGTTATAATCCACACCCGTGTCGATTACTGCCACCACCACATCAGAACTTCCCGTAAATAGATTCCAGGCCTCAGGGGCGTCGATATCAGCATCCTCTCTTCCCCCGCTCTGCCCCTCGTTGTGCAGTCCCCACAGCGCATCAAACCGGGGATCCCCCGGAATCCCGATAGCTCTGTAGATGTAGTTGGGCTCCGCATAGACCACGTTCACGTTCCCGGACACATGTGCCATGGCATCGAGTAAAAATTGTCGATCTTTGCGAGGCAAACGCCAAATCTCTAGACTCAGCTTGGATATATCACGCTTGATCTCAGCGCCTAGAGCCAACCTAATAGCCTCTAAAGCGGCCCTATCTGGATCCGGCTCGAGCTTTTTTACAATCAGCTCACCGGGTACATATTCCACCCCCATTGGTATACTCCGGGTAACCGCAGGTTTTTTCGAACGATAGGAAACAGGACGAAAAGAACGCCCCTTTGAAGAGGATGTCTCGGTTGCCTTAACCTTGTACGTGAGTGCAGCGGCCCCGGTATTCGAAAGTGTAAGCATATGTGTGGATCTTTTACCCTCCATCAGGGTTTCACTGATGTTCGAAGGATCTACGACCGCCTCGGGGCCTGCGGTTGTGGTGGCGCTTCCGATATTAGACAGCGCTGATAAAAGTCCAACGCTATCAATCACCTTCATGGCAAAATAAAATGTAGTCGAAGGAATTAGACCTGTGATCCGAAAGCTTTCAGAAGATCCAGGTGCGGCCGGATCCGGTTCTCCATGCGCTTCAGATGCCGAATCCCAGTTGGCTTCCGTAATTCCCTCCGTGCTGTAACGAATATCGTAGAAATCGGCTGGTGCACCAACAGAACCACTGTCGGCCACTGCTGTCCAGGCCAGAAGCACCGAATCAAAGGTAGCATCCGACACATCGAGATCTGTAACTGCTTCCGGCGGAGTTGTATCCGCCGTGACCTCGATTGTCGCTGGGACCGTCGCGGTCGGATTTACCGGATCATTGGAGGCAACGATGATGTCGGCGGCATAGCTACCCGGCTCCAGACCAACCGCATGGTATGTCAGTACAATATCCAGGGATTCTCCCGCAGAAATTGTGCCCGACGTGATATCCGCACTGAGCCATCTGAAAAATCCCACCTGACCTTGAAGCTCCTCCAAGGAGTCGCCGGACACATACGTTGTCTCTACCTGTTCGGAAGCAGCGTCGGTCAAATCCCCTAAATTGAAATGAAGCACCTCAAGACCGTCCATCATCACCGGTCCGTCACGATAATCTTCATCGGTCAGACGCCGCCAGTAATCGTCCCATCCGTATAAGTCCCGTAAATCAGGTTCACGGCTGCTGGCAATGCCACAATAATGGGTCTTATAGGCATAACCTAAATGGTAGGTTTCATCATAATCAAAGGTATTGGAACCAAAATAGCCATCCACATCCCAATCGCTCCAAGACTTAAACACAACATCCGCAACCGAGGTGCCGGATATGTTCTTGATCAAAGTGGTGATATTGACATGCTTGCCGCTCTTGTCAAAATCAAAGGTCCTCACAACCCGGATGACTCGATCTGAAGACTCTGCGGTAACCCGCACGTTCAGACCGGTAAGGCTGTTTTCCAGCTCTTCATAAGAGACCGGAATCATCCCACTTCGCGCACCATAACCGGCATAGACCACTTTATCAGTGCCGCCATGCCGGTAAGCGACCGTGTAACCGGACCCGTAAAAGCCTTTTCTTAAATGCTCGGTGCCAATCGGATATTGGAACGGCATAATTTCACCATACTCGGTGATGCCAAAATGCAGGTGATCGCCGGAATACTCGGCATAGGGCTTAAGATCGGATTCCTTTGGGTTTGTATCCAGGTTGGGGGTGTCAAGTCTAACAACCGCTATTTGCTCAACCTGCCGGTCGAGAGTGATATCCACTGCCGGTGCGGATCTCGCTAATCGAAGCTCAAAGGTCAGCTTGTCTCCACCATCATTATGAAGGGTCAGCACGCGGGTGGTTTCGTCATTTTTCTCCAACCAGACAGGCGGCATCGTTTCAGGTTCAGGCCGCAGAACCGGCGCCTGGGACGTCGTCGCTTCTATCACGTTTGAAAGCGCTGAGTATCGATCGGCGTCATCTTTTACCTTAAGGCCAATCCAGTAGCGGGTTTCAGGCAAAAGCCCTGTAAGTTCAAAAGTCTCGACACTGCCGGATTCAGCCGGCGCCGGCTCGTCTTCAACCTGGGTGGCACTGTCCCAAGACGTCTCGTCCAAAGGCGCTGTGCTGTACCGTATGTCGTATTCGCTCGCACGCCCTGCAAGACCATCATCCCCTGTAGCCTTCCACTCAAGTGTCACCGATCGACTGGTCGAATCTGCAGCGTTCAGATCCACAACCGGATCCGGCGCAACGTCATCGGGAAGTACGATCAGTTCCACCGGCACTACCTGCTCGGGATGGACAGGATCATTGGTGGCGATGGTAATGTCCGCCTCAGACATGCCAACGCTTTTGCCATAAAGATAAACGGTCAATTCCACCGATGAACCGGGCTCAATCTCACCTGAAAGCTCACCTTTTACGTTAATCCACCCCGGCGGCACATTTGCCAGCGCCTTCTCAGCGTTCAGCCGCCCACCGGTCACCGTGATCCCATCCAGCGCTGCTACGGAATCCACCGTCTCCATGATCGCATCCTTGAGATCCAGGGCACCGAGGCCGGGGTTGTGACCCTTTAAAAGTGCGGCAACTCCGGATACATGCGGGGTGGCCATGGAAGTGCCATCCAATGAATCGTAGCTGTTATCCGGCGTGGTGCTTAAAATGTTTACGCCTGGAGCGCCTAAATCAACCGTGGTAAGCCCCCAGTTGGAAAAAGACGCCAGCTGATCATTGTGATCGGTAGCGGCAATCGACATCACGTTGGGTACCTCGTATCCGGACGGATAGTTCGGCCATATATCTGTGTCCCGACGATCATTGCCCGCTGCTGCCACAAAAAGAGCATTGTGCTCATTGGCGTAAACAATGGCATCTTCCAGGGCCGCAGAGCGTCCCCCGCCGCCCCAGCTGTTGCTCAAAATATGCGCCCCGTTGTCCACTGCATACATGATGGCCTCGACCGCATCACTGGTAGTACCCCAGCCGAAATCATTCAAAAATTTGACCGCCATGATCTGAACCGCGTGATTGACCCCCACCACTCCGATACCGTTGCCACCGGCTGCACCGACGGTGCCGGCACAGTGCGTCCCATGGTAATGACCGTCCATCGGATCAGCGTCGTTGTATGCAAAATCATATCCATAGATGTCGTCGATATAACCATTGCCGTCGTCATCGATCCTGTTACCCGGCACCTCGGCGACGTTTATCCACATGTTTGCGGCCAGATCCTCATGGTTGTAATCTACCCCCGTATCAATTACCGCCACCACCACTTCACGATTTCCGGTAGAGATGCTCCAGGCCTCGGAAGCATCGATGTCAGCATCTATCAGCCCACCGGTTTGTCCTGTATTGTGCAGCCCCCACAGTGCATCGAACCTGGGATCATTCGGTATATCATAGGCTGTATAGATGTAGTTAGGCTCTGCGTAAACCACACCTGGATCCGCAGAAACATCCGCTAAGGCCTTTATTAGAGATTCTTCATCCTTTGAAGGGAGTTGCAATACTTCAAAATTCAGTTCGGGAATCCTCCGTTTGACTGCCAAACCGCTGGCTCTGAATAAACCGGACATCTTTTTCGTTGAATAACCGGATTTGAGCTTAACTATAAGCTCTCCCGGTACATACTCGACATTGCTTGGAATACTGCGCATTGGCGGGCGGCCTGCAACAGCCAAACTCCTGCTTGCTACAAGTCTTGCATCGGAAGACACCCTATCAGTTACAGAAACACTGTAGGTCAGCGGACTCTCTCCGGTATTGGAGAGTATTAGAGGATGTTCCGAACTTTCTCTCTCTTTGAGCGTTTCATTAAAGAAGGTGGGGTTTACTTCAAGGACAGGCCCGGTCGCTAGTGCTTTGGAGGCCACGTTGGTAAGAGCTAAAATCGAATAAGCTTGTATATCATTAGAATTTGTCTCATTTTCAGAATACGCCGAAATATTATTATTTTCTGAATTCAAAAATGGAGGGAGGCTGCCATGTGCACTCTTTTCGTCCGCATAAGCATTGTCAATTGGAGATATAACAGGCGTAAAGATAAATAGGAAAGAGATTATTGGCAATCTTAAAACTGTGATCGCAATAAGGATTTTACTCATTATCCCCCCTTACCCTTACCCCCACCTAAAGACTTTTGGTGGTGTGTCCACAAAGATAAAGATAAGGATTTTTTTTCGAAGCGAAAGAGTCGAAAATGGTGAATTGAGTACCGGCTTCAGCTTCCGTCTTCGCTCTACGAGCTACGCCGCGACAGGTCCGTCTTCGCTGAAGCTACGCCGCGACAAGTCCGACTTCGCTCTACGAGCTTGGGGCTTCGCCTTAGGGCTTGGGGCTTCGCAAAATGGCTACGACCCCACAAGACGACCCCACAAGACGACGGGAAAAGGCAGCTCAACATATTGAGGCGTCAATTAACCGGACCCATAACATTTCAGATAACGGAAGCGGGCTTTGTAGTCAATATCGATTTTTGGAGTTGGAATTGGGAATTTGGGCAAAATCGGGCATACCACATCGGTTTGCCCGCGGCTGGACTTTTTAATAGGTAGGCTTCCGGCTTCGTTCTTCGAACTACGCCGCGACAGGTCCGGCTTCGTTCTTTAGGCTTGGAGCTTCGCTCTACGAGCTACGACCCCACAGGTCGCTTTCAGCTTCTGACTTCGCACTTCGAGCTACGCCGGGACAAGACGACCCAACAGGTCGAACCACGCCGCGACAAGTCCATTGGATTAACCCGCTTCCAGCGGGGTCAGGCAACCTGTCCGGCGAAGCAAGAGTGCGAAGCCGGATCATCCTCCCTGGGCGATGAGGTCTCAGCATAGATGATGAAGAATTCAGTCGGCGGGTTATTGGCCCGCGGAGGCGGTTTGCGTTTGACCTGCCATAAGCCCAGGTGCTCAAGGATTTTTTTGATAAATGACTTTTGCTACGCAATCGGCTGACTGATCAGCCGCAATGTATGTCATGCGCTCCTGCGAAAAGGAGGCTCGGACGCGCAGTGCAGGCGCTTGCGCCGCGTGTGGTTTTATTTCGGCTTATAAAGTCCTAAGGATTTCAATACCGGTTTGTGTATCTCTTCGGCTTTTGATAAAAAGGATTTCAGATCTTTGGGGTTCAAATACACGGTTGCCAGTGCCAGGTCGTAGGCCAGTTTCTGAAACTCCGGATCATTGAAACATTTTTTGAATCCTTCGATCAGTACCTTCATGCGGTCTTCAGGTACGCCTTTGGGGGCCGCCAGCGCCCGCCAATCATAAATAATGTTGGGATTCGGGAATCCTGCTTCTGCGATGGTGGGAACATCCGGATACAGCCAATGCCGTTTTGTATCTTCCACATAAAGCACCCGCAGCTTTTTTCGGCGGTAAAGCTGTAACACTTCACTAATGACGGTAACCGCCGTGGTCACATGCCCGCCGACCGCCGCCGTTCGCGCAGGGGCGGAACCGTCAAACGGAACATGGGCGAATTTGACTTTTTCCCTTATTCCCAAAGAAGCCAGCGATAAATGCATGACGCTGCCGGCGCCTGCGTGCCCCGCAGTGACAACCCCCGGTTTTTTCTTTGCATAATCGATCAAATCTTTCAGGGTATTGAACTTTGAACCGTATGCCACACTTGCTGCAGCCCCTTCCCGGTTGATCAATTGAATGAGACTGTAGTCCCTGTATGAAAGGTCCGCCAGCCCCATCATCCGGTAGTTACTCAGATGGAAGGTAATGACGCCTGTCGTATACCCATCGGGAACGGCGGCTGCCACCGCACCCATCCCGACAGCGCCCAATCCCCCGGTTTTATTTACGACATTCACATTTACTCCAAAATACTTTTTTGCATTCTTTACCAAGGATCTCGCAAGTGTGTCCGTTCCTCCGCCGGCCGACCACGGAACGATTAAGGTAATGTCTTTGGATGGAAACTTCTGAGCATCGGCGAAAGTACCACTCAGAATGATTGCTATCGTTATGATTAGTGAAATGAATCGCATTTTGTCAAACATCGCACCCCCTTTTTTTCCAAGAATGAGTGACTTTCATGAATGCAAATGCATAAATAAAGAAACAAATATGAAGAGACTTATTATACCGTATATACTTTCTTGTTTGATAGCGCCCTTTCGTTTTGTTTCATAATTTTCATCCACCAGCAGAATTCTTCCTTTCATCTTCATCTCCTCACTGAAAGTGTTTCTCGATCAGTCCTTAACAACAACAGGTATCATAACGGTCACTCGTGTTCCTTCATGAGGTTCACTCTCTATAGAAACATTGCCGTCGTGTTCCTCTACGATCTTGCGGACGTTGGCCAACCCAAGACCGGTTCCCCTGGCCTTGGTTGTGAAAAGGGGCTCGAATGCCCGTCCCCTAGTTTCCTCGTCCATCCCTATGCCATTATCTTTGACGACGATCAGCACACCACCATTCGTTCCTTTTGAGGACACTTCGACCTTAGGTTGGTAGTCTTCGTCTTTTTCAATCTGTTTGCGTTCGCTGACCGCCTGTGAGGCGTTGTTCACCAGATTCACAACCACACGTCTCATCTTTTCCGGATCAAAAAAAACATTCGGCAGCTTCCTGGCCATAGCTTTATCGATCTTCACGTTCTCGGTTTCCGGAATCTCATCCAGAATATGTTCCAGCAAGGGATTGATTTCACCTTCAACCGTTTTCGAGTGCCTACCCCGCGTGTACTCCAGAAGGTCATCCACGATGGAGTCGCAGAGCTCTACCTGTTTATCAATCCGCCTAATATGCTTCGTCACCTTATCATCCCCTGGCTGTATTTTACTCTGAAGGTAGAAGGCGGAAGACCTGATCGCAGCCAGGGGATTTCTCAGCTCGTGACTGACCGTGGCGGTGAGCTGGCCCAGGACAGCCAGTTTTTCGCGCTTCACCAGTTCTTCCTGAGCCCGCTTCAGTTCCCGAGTCCGATCCTGAACCAGGTCCTCGAGGTCCTCCCGGTACCTGGACAGGGCCTCCTCTATCTTTTTTCTTTCCGTCACGTCCCTTATGGCTGCAATGATACGATCCTGATCACCTATAACAGCGTGTTTCAAATTCACCTCTGCCCAAAACGATTCTCCGTTTTTCCTGTTTCCCAACCATTCAAAACGCTGTGGCCCTTCCTCAAGTGCCTTTGTGACAAACTTTATCGTTTCCTTCTGGGAGTAAGGAGATTCTCCTTGGAAAAAATCCTCAATCCTCATGTTTAAAGCCTCATCTTTTGTATATCCGGTCATATCCAAAAGGGCCTGGTTCACATCCAGGATTCTTCCATCAAGAGAATGTATAAACATGGCATCATTGGTCTTATTAAAAATTTCCCGGTAATTCCTCTCTGAGGATTTTAAAGCTGCTTCCATTTGTTTCCGCTCGGTGATATCCTCAGCGATGCCGGCGACGCGATACAAGCGGCCGTCTTTATCCCGGATCGGAAATCCTCGATCGAGTATCCAGCGCACCGTCCCATCAAGCCGGACAATTCTGTATTCCCTCGGTTCACCCACCTCCCTTTTGAGTATGTGCTTGAAGGAATCAACAGCATAGGAAAGATCGTCCGGATGAATGCAGTCGGTCCATTTCACACTGCGGTCGTAAAGGCTTTGGACGGGTCGCCCCCAGACCTCTTCATATGCCGGGCTCAAATAAAGAATTTTCTGCTCCTGCAAGTCATACAGCCAGAATACCTCCCGAATATTCTCGGCCATTTCTCGAAAGCGCTCTTCGCTTTCCTGCAAAGCCTCCTGCGCCCTTTTCTGGCTGGTGATGTCCCGGGCATTGACGACGACTCCCGAAATTGAATCATGCGCATCAAAATACGCGTTATAGACCACGTCCATGAATCTTAGTCCCTGAGCCGCATATTGAAACCAACCCTGATAGTTGACCTTTTCACCGGTGAGACATCTGTCTACTTCTTTTTTTATGACCTCTTTGAATAATTTTGTCCCGTGGAGATCGGCAATGGAATGCCCGATGATTTCCTCATAACGTTTGTTGTGATACTTAAGATAAGCTTGATTGACTGCCCGATAGACATAGTTGCGGTCGACGAACGATACTAAATCTGAGGTTGCTGAAACAATGTGTTCATATTTGTGAAGCGTTTCCTCCGCAATCTTGCGATCGGTGATGTCCACTGTGGCAAGCATTCCTCTAACGGATTTCGGTTGGTCTCTATCAATTGTAAGTCTCAGAAAGACATGTCTGGGTTCACCGGTCAGCGTTTTTACCTCTGCCTCAGTTTCAAATTCCAAAACTCCCGCAGCAATTGCAGCGAGTTGATCTTTAGCGGTTTCATATGACTTTTGCGTGAAAATTCTTTCCAAATCGCCTAGCAGTTCTTCTTTGATTTTGGTATTGTGCAGTTTAAGGACCGCCTGATTGATGTCTTTTATTTCGACTTTTAGGACGCATGATTTCAGTTGCTCAGGGTTTTCATCGAAGTATGCTCTAAAATCACGGACGCCCTGATCTTTGAGTTCTTCCAAATACGCATCCAACTTGCTAAAGTCTTCTTCCCATAAGGGCACCGGTGAATTATCGAAGAGTCTACGGTAGCGTTTTTCGGACAAGCGAAGCAGTTCGCGACTCCTGAGAACGTGGTTAACGGCAACGAGCAGAACCGCCAAAAAGCACGAAGTCAGTACCGACAGTGTGAAACTAAACACAAACCGCCAGGTGCTGTCCTTATAAAGACCGAGAAAAACGCTGCCTGCGCGAGGATAAACCGATATCCGCCAGGCTTTAGTTTGGGGTCTGTAGGCAAAAAAGACGCCCAAAACTGCCTAATTTTCAATTCAGTATCAATAATATCAGCTACTTAGCCAATTTTGATTTTTTGCGAACCCCGAAAAGTGTAGGC
>Ga0126326_1000524_pt1 | contig 10916 bp, 10 predicted proteins | sample InaspJWI67metaG_FD_94485 | JGI IMG/M metagenome (GOLD analysis project Ga0126326, IMG submission 94485) | Marine gutless worms symbiont microbial communities from Oahu, Hawaii - Inanidrilus sp. 1 OAHU.JWI-67 metaG | ecosystem: Host-associated > Annelida > Digestive system > Unclassified | place... | reverse complement strand
TCGACTTCACCATCCGCAACGCCTGGCAGAAGTAATTAGAGGAGTTAAATTTGTCAATGGTGTCGAAGAAAAACGGATTGCCGCCTAATTTCTTCATACACAACTATTGACTATATCTCAAACACATGTCGGCCGACCGTCACCGACCATATATTTCAGACGTGGTTTTCTATATTGTCCATAAAGCTTAAGCTATATTTATTGAAATCCCATCATGCTTGCGAGGGATTTATCTAACTAATATTTTCGCCACCTAGACACCAAGACAATAAGTTAGATAATTATAAACATTTATTTTTTGTGTCTTTGTGTCTTCGTGGTTGTTCTTTCCGGTTTATCCGGGTGGGGAGTTTAAAATGGTTAAAGAGCTCACAGATGAAGAACTGGAAGTATACTCCCGGCAGGTTGTTTTAGCCGACATCGGCTATGACGGACAGCTGAAACTGCGCAATGCCAAAGTCTGTCTTATCGGTGTGGGCGGTTTGGGTACACCGGTTGCTTTAAAACTGGCCGGCATGGGCATCGGATATTTGAGAATTGTTGACCGAGATGTTGTCTCCCGTTCGGATCTACATCGACAGTTCCTGTATGATGCCGAATCTATCGGGTTACCCAAAGTTGAAGTTGCCCAGCAGAAATTAAACCGTTTGAATCCCGATGTTAAACTGGATCCGATCCCCGAGTCGCTCAATTCAATCAACGCCGAAGAACTCATCAGCGGCATGGACCTGGTGATCGATGGCCTGGATAGACCCGAACCGCGTTATATTGTGAACCGGACCTGCAACCGGCTGAAAGTCCCCTACATATTTGGGGCCGCCATCGAAGCTTTCGGCAATGTGTCCACACTACTGCCCGGCCAAACCTTTTGTTTGGAGTGCTTTATGCCCGGGATCAAAGATGAAGACCTGCCGGTTTGCGGCGTCGTCGGTGTTCACCCTTCGGTCCTGGGAATTGTCTCATCTATTCAAGTTTTTGAAGCCGTCAGGGTGCTGACAGGTCAGGAGCCGAAGCTGTTTAACAAACTGCTTTACGTTGATCTGAGAGAATTTGAATTTAATGTCCTGGATATACGGGCTATAGAATCGTGCAGGGTATGCGGCACCCGGCCATCCGGCCCACCCGAGGAAGTCAGGGACAAACTATTCGAAGAGACCTGCGCCCGGGATGGCCGGAGGAATTTTGTCCTATCGCCGACTGAAAGAATAGAATTAAATCTGAATAAGCTGAACGGAATCCTAAAGGATAAAGGATTTAAAGTGAAAAACTCCGGTCGCTTCGGCATTAGCTTTGAACCCTCACAAGAGCTGAATAGCTGCATGCTAAAAAGCGGGATCATGATTACCCAAACGCCTCCCGAAACTGCAGAAGATAAAAAAGAAGCAATCTTTGATACTTACAGATCATTGATAATTGAAGGATTGGGCTTTCCAACGAGTATATTACCGGAGGTTAAAGCGGACCCCGGCGTCTAAAGACTCGGATTTCGATTCACTTAACTCCTTAACTCTTTTTAATAATATTAAGCCATCTTGCAGTTTAATATTCCTCTCCGATCATCCGCTTGACTCAGCTAAGATTAGCGTGTCATCCTAAGGAGCCACCGTGGTAGACAATTCTGGCAAACGTAAGCTGGCTGCAATTTTGAGCGCCGATGCCAAAGATTACAGCCGTCTAATGGATGATGATGAAGAAGCAACAGTCCATACACTGACGAATTATCGCGAAGTCATATTCGACCTGGTTCATCGGCACCACGGCCGGGTGGTCGACTCGCCCGGCGACAACCTGCTGGCTGAATTTTCCAGCGTGGTGGATGCCATGCGCTGCGCCTGGGACGTTCAGCAGGAGCTTTCGATCCGGAATGCGGAGCTTGACGAAAACCGCCGGATGCACTTTCGCATCGGCATCAACCTGGGTGATGTGATTGAAGAAAAAGGCAGGCTGTACGGTGACGGGGTGAATGTGGCAGCACGCCTGGAGGGTCTGGCAGAGCCCGGCGGAATCCATATTTCCGGCAGTGCCTACGATCAGGTGAAAAACAAGCTGCCCTATCGATTCGAATATACAGGGGAGCAGCAGGTCAAAAATATACGAGATCCCGTAAGGGCTTACCGGGTGGTGATGGAATCCCGGGATTCAGCCAGCGGCTTTCGGTTAAAGCCGAAAGAACGAGGAGGATCCCTGCGGGCCAGCCGGCTCCTCATATTCGCAGCCGGCATCGTGGCCTTGGCTGTCGGATTGTATTTCTGGGTGGATATGCACGTTCGATCTTTATCCGACAAGCCGCCTGCGGATGGCGCCAGCCGCCAAATGTACCAAAAACCCTCCATCGCCGTTTTGCCATTCAAGAACCTGAGTGACGATCCCCAGCAGGCGTATTTCAGTGACGGGATTACCAATGACATCATTACAGAATTGTCGAAATTCAGGGAATTGATCGTTATTGCCAGCAATACGGTGTTCACCTACAAAGGCCAACCGGTGAAGGTAAAGCAAGTGGGCCGGGAGCTGGATGTAAGGTATGTCTTGGAAGGCAGCACGCAAAAGTCTGCCGAAAGGGTCCGCATCAACGCCCAGCTCGTCGATGCGGACACGGAGCAGCATCTCTGGGCGCAGCGCTATGACAGGGAGCTGAAAGACATTTTTTCCGTTCAGGACGACATTGTCCATACGATCACCGGCACCCTGGCGGTCAAGGTCGATGACGCGGAACGCAAACGGATTACGCGCAAGGATATGGCCAACCTGGTCGCTTACGACTATGTGCTGCGCGGACGCGAGTATATTTCCCGCACAACCCGGTCTTCGAACGCCAAGGCCCGTCAAATGTTTCAAAAGGCCATCGAGCTGGATTCTAACTATGTCACCGCCTATGTCTACCTCGGCTGGACTTACATCAACGCCACAGCATACGGTTGGACCGAATTTATAGGCCCTGCCATCCAGCGGGCGAACGACCTGGCTCAAAAGGCGCTGAGTATCGAAGAGTCGGCAGCCGCCCATGCTTTGCTGGGAAACGTCTATCGTATTCGTCAACAGTTCGACCTTGCTGCAAGCGAGCTGGATAAAGCCATCGCGCTAAATCCCAACGATGCGGAAAGCCACGCCAACCGTGGCATACAGTTGAATTATCTGGGTCAAACAGATGAAGCCATTCAAGCCATTCAAACCGCTCAACGCTTCGATCCGAACATGTTACCGCGCCATTTCATGCACCTCGGTCTCGCATATTACTTAAAAGGCCGGTATGCTGATTCGATCAGAATACTGGAACACAGTATAGGGAGATATCCACGTGAGGTGTTTCTTCACATCGCACTGGCGGCGGCCTATGCCCAGGCAGGGCGTTCTGAAGACGCCGGCCGAGAGGCCCAAACCGTGATGAAACTCCACCCGTTTTTCGAAATCAACTCGTACAGGCCAGTATTTAAAAAATCGTTTCATCGTGAAGCCATCGTGGAAGGACTCCGAAAGGCTGGTCTGAAATGACATCGGAAAGGAGACAGCAATGAAAGCCAATGAAGCCGCGCTTACAATCCGGCGCAAGTTCGAACGAACATCAGCCGAGCTTGTAAAAAAGTTTGAGAATCTCCCGACCGGCAATGTTTGCGATGCCCAGGGACGAACCGGTGCTCTGGATTATCGAATTAAGCCCCTAAGTGATAAAACGCATTTTTGCGGTACGGCCCTCACAGTTAACGCCGGTCCGGGCGACAATCTGGCGTCCTGGGCGGCGCTTGAATTCGCAAAACCGGGAGATGTCATCGTTATCTCAACCGGCGAACATCTGGGCTGTTCGGCAGTGGGCGATTTGTATGTGGGCATGGCCAAAAATGCCGGCGTGGCAGCCATCGTCACCGACGGGTTGGTGCGCGATGTACCCGGTATCAATTCGGTCGGCATACCGGTCTTTGCCCGCGGCAGTTCGCCTAATTCGCCGTGGAAAAATGGCCCCGGCCGGGTGGGCCTGCCGATTGCGATCGGCGGGATTACTATCAATGCCGGTGATGTGGTTGTCGGTGATCAGGACGGTGTGGTCATCGTGGTACGTGAAGCAGCAGCGGAGGTGGCCGAAGCAATGGCAGCGGTGCTGGCCAAGGAAGAAAAAACGGCGACGGGGGTCAGGGCCGGGCTCACCGTACCGGGCTGGCTGCAGGAAGCGTATCAGGCCAAGGGCGTAAATTTTCTGGACTAGGAGAAATATATGCCGACGCACAAAGTGTTTTATTTCAGCTATGCGCCGGAGAATGTTTACGAGATCATCCGTGAGCAAGTTTCGGCCGGTTTTGAACTGGTAACCCTCGATGAAGATTCGGATGCCGAACGCAAACGAAAGATTGCCGATTGCGAGGTGGTGATCGTCGCCGCCAAACCGATAACCCGCCAAATTTTAGAAGCGGCTGCCTCATTGAAACTGTTGCACCACCAGGGCGTTGGTTACCAGGACACGGTGGATGTGGACGTGCTGAAGGAAAGAAATATCGCCCTGGCCCTGACACCGGCCGGCACCACCACCGGTGTGGCCGAACACGCGATCCTGCTGGCCCTTGCCGTCTGCAAGCGTCTGCCCTTTGCCGACAGTGAGCTTCGCAAGGGCCGCTGGCACGTCAACAGCCTGCGTCCCTTTTCATTTGAATTGCACGGTCGCCGGGTGGGATATGTCGGCATGGGCCGCATCGGTCAGGCGGCGGCCGCCCTCTTCAAAGCGTTCGGCACCACCGGTATTTACTGCGATCCCAATGTGAGGCTTCCCCGTGATCGGGAGAGCGAACTGAGCCTGCACAAAGTAGAATTGGATGAACTGTTAAGCCAGGCGGATATCATCACACTGCATGTACCGTCGGGAGAAGCCACTTATCATCTGTTGGATGCGGCCGCCCTAGGGCGGTTGAAAAAAAACGCCATCATTATTAATACTTCCCGGGGGACGGTTATCGACGAAGCCGCCCTGTGCGAAGCGCTAGATGAAGGCCGGATCGCCGGGGCCGGGCTGGACGTTTTCGAACAGGAACCTTTTAGACCGGAGAATCCACTGGCCGCAATGCCGAACGTGGTGTTGACCCCTCACATCGCCGCTGGAACGCGGGATGCCCTTAGAACCAAAATGCGGGCATTGTTTCAAAACGTTTCCCGCTTTTTCAATGGTGAACCCTTGGAGAATCAGGTGGTATTGTGACCGCATATATTTTTTAGAAGGATAAAGTTATTTCTTCGCAACCCCCAAATTTATCCGACATCATTGACCGTAATGCTCACCGTGATTAACCTAATCCATAGTTACATAAGAATCTGAACGACAAAGGAAACAATAACATGAAATATATATGCACGATATTGGCTATCGGCTTGATAGTCCTGTTTTCGGCCGTAAACCTGTTTTTACCCTATGCATTGCTCGTTATAGCCGGCCTTGTTGCGCTCGCGCTGTCCTGCGGCGTAATCAAGAAATCGCAAAACCGGGAGTGTCGGCTTGGATTTTGCTGATCCATGCTTGATTCTGGAATTTATCGAGTCACTCGGCGGTTGCAACCAGAAAAAGGCCGGCCAGCAGAAGGGCTGAAACAACCAGTCGGTATCCGCCGTATTTCTCTTTAAAAAAAATCCATCCGGCAAGGATGGCAATCAGTATACTGCACTGGCGCAGCGTGACAATGTAGCTGACGGTTTCGGTTTGCATGACATGCAAAATGAGACTGTAGGAGATCAGTGTACCTATGGCGGCGATCAATGACTGAAACCATTCTTTCTTACTGAAGGATTTAAATTTCAATTCCCTGCGCACCGCAAGGTAGAGCCAGAACAGGGCATAGGCCAGCAGATTGATCATCATGTAAAATATGGTAGCGCGCAGGCCGAATTGGATCGCATCAATTCGACTCATTTGCAGCATTCCGGCTTTGTCGAAAATCGTGTAGGTAACAACTGCCGCCAGGGTCACAAATGCCCAGAGGCTATCCTTTCTTTTAAATGAAGCCCACCGAAATCCCAGTGCGGCAGCGCCGTCTGTCCGCCTGATGTGGAGCATCAAAACGCAACAAACAACAACAGCGATGCCGACGATACCCCGCAATGAAATTATTTCTCCCAGCGTCAAGTAAGCGGCAACGGGCACAAAAGCCGGTGCAGAGCGTGCAATAGGATATACAAAGGATATGTCTCCTGTTTCATACGCGCTGGCCAAACCCAGTATATATAGCCAATGGGCGACACCGGAGAGTAGAATATACTGCCACACATCCAAAGTAATAGCTTTTAACGGTAAATAGGGCAGCAATAAAATGGTCGCAATTATGGTATAGGTCCCTTTGAGCAGGGAGAAAATTTTCGGATTTGTGCTGGATTTGGTCATAACGTTCCAGCCGACATGGATGGCGGCCGACAGTATGACCAGGATCACGGAAATCGGAGACATGTATAAGATTCCTCAAAGTACAGATCTCGTAACTTACTTTTAAAATGAGTCAACCCTTTTGTCTTGTCTAATTGCGCCAAATTTAGGGATTTTGGAATTAAGGAATTGAGGGATTAAAGGATAAAATCCATAAATAAAAATAGATTGAATTCCTTCAATTCCTAAATTCTTTTACAAATCTGCGACATTTTAAGATTCACAGTCATTTTTCAAAATGAATGACGAGATCTATAACTACAATCTTATCTTCTGAAATATTTTCTTAGCTCTTCGACGCCCCGGGTATTGAGTACATCTTTTGCTTCCAGCCAGCCGCGTCTGGCCTGGTTGACCCCCAGCCGCATATAGCTCAGATGACCCAACCAGTGAGCATCCGTGGATATTGCCACCTGCACCCCGAACTCTTTGGCTATTTTACAATGTACATCATCCAAATCTAGCCGATCCGGATTGGCGTTGAGTTCCATAATACAGCCTCTTTCTGCAGCGGCGGCAATCAAACGCTGGAGGTCGACGGCGTAAGCGGCTCGCTGGTTGATCAACCTTCCGGAGGGATGTCCCAGTATCGTAAAATATGGATTATCCATGGCACGGATGAGGCGTTCGGTTTGAGTTTGTCGGGGGAGACGAAAATCGGAATGGACTGAGCAGATGGTGAAATCAAGTTCTTTTAATATACTATCCGGCAAATCCAGCGTGCCGTCTTTCAGGATGTCCACCTCCATCGATTTGAAGATGACAATGTCATCCAGCTTCTGATTTAGCCGTTCGATTTTCTTTATCAGATTTTTGACACCTTCTGGATCCAAACCGCGTGCGATCCGCAGATGCTGCGAGTGATTCGTTATCCCTATGTATTCGTAACCCATTTGGGCGGCAGCCCTGGCGAACTCTTCGACACTGTGATGACCGTCCGTTTCATCTGTGTGACAGTGCAGATCCCCCCGGATGTCATCCTGCGTTACCAACTCAGGCAGGCGACCTTGGCGAGCGGCCTGGATTTCTCCGCGATCTTCGCGCAGCTCCGGTTCGATAAAGGGCAATTTTAGCGCTGCGAATACATCCGCTTCAGTTTGTCCGGCGATGCGTTGTTCTTCTTTAAAAACACCGTACTCGTTGATTTTCAGACCCATCTGCCTGGCAAGCCTGCGCAGGGTGATGTTGTGCAGCTGCGAGCCGGTAAAGTAATGCAGGGCGGCGCCGTAGCTTTGAGAGTCAATCACCCGCAAATCCACCTGCATTCCTCCGCGCAGGATCACCGACGATTTGGTATTTCCCTGGGCGATGACCCGCTGCACATCCTCATGCCTTATAAAAAGCGCCATAATCTGGGCTGGGGTGTCACAGGAAACCAGTATATCCAGATCTCCGATGGTTTCCTGGCGGCGACGAAAACTGCCGGCCATGTCAATCTGTTTTACGGAAGGCTGCGCTGTGAGGTATTCGATAAAGGACGCGGCCACTTTTTCGCCGACAATCCACTGGATACGCTCTTTGCCCTGTCCGCGTTGTTCAATTTCTTCCAGTATCCGCTCTTCAGACTTTTTGCCGAACCCGGCAAGGCTTCTGATTTTTTCCCTCCTGGCGGCCTTTTCAAGCTCGGGGAGGCTGCGGATGTTTAATTGGTCATACAGTACTTTTACCTTTTTGGGTCCCAGCCCCGGCAGTTTTAGTACCTGATGCAATTCTGGCGGGATGCGTTTTTCCAGTTCCTCGAGTTTGGACAGCCTGCCCGTGGCGACAATCTCTTTGATTTTGGTTGCGAGTTCTTTACCGATACCCGGCAAGTTGGTCAGATCTTTGTGGGCGATCAATTCCGAAATTTCGTGCCCAAGACTGCTGATGGTGCGCACTGCCGTGCGATATGCTCGGACGCGAAAGGGATTGGCTCCGTCGATTTCAAGCAGATCGGCCACCTTTTTGAAAAATTCTGCTATTTCTGCATTTCGTATCGGCATATTTCAAATGCGAACTTTTTGCTAACAATTTTTGGATTCAGGCGGATAAAGAGGTTATCCGCCGGAAGGTTGGACCGATCAAATATCAATACCGGCCGTATCGGGCACTATTGCGTTGTAGCGTTTGTCTGTCAAGTAAATCGTTGCTTCAACAACAAGGACAACCCCGTGCGCATTTGACAGCATCATAAGTTTAGAAAACTTTTTAAACTTGACAGAATCATATAATTCAATCAAATTAGCTACGCTTTTGAAACACTCCATAGACTGGACGCGACACAAAATGATCCCTTTGGGCCGGATTCTTGAAATCAATTTGACCAATCAACAGGTGACGACGACCTCCCTTTCGAAATCTGTTATCGAAAAATACCTGGGAGGACGCGGCTTTAATGTGTGGTATCTGCATACGCATCTGCCGGCCGACATCGATCCTCTGGGACCTGAAAATATCCTTATTTTTTCCTGCGGGCTGCTAACGGGGACATCGGCACCCACTTCATCCCGGCCGCATATCAACAGCCTGTCACCCCATACCGGAATTCTCGGAAGCTCGAATATCGGTGGAAATTTCGGCGCCAGGCTTCGATCCTGCGACATTCAGTGTTTGATCATTCGAGGTAAGGCTTCTCATCCAGTTTATATTTTCATTAACGAGGGCCGGGTGGAAATAAGAGATGCACGCCCCCTCTGGGGGATGGATACTTACCAAACACCGGCGCATATCCAAAACGATGTGGGTCAAGACCGGTTAAAAATCCTGACCATCGGTCCGGCCGGTGAAAACATGGCACCTATCGCCTGTATTATTTCGGATCGAGATCATGCCGCCGGTCGCACGGGAATGGGAGCTGTTATGGGATCTAAAAACCTCAAAGCCCTGGCGGTGGGAAGAGTTGATCGAAAACAGCCGGTGCAGGCGGATCCGGACGCAAAAAAGGTTATCGAACGCTATGTGCGGCAGGTAAAAGCATCTCCGGAATATCAAACATTCTTTCGACACGGGAGTGCAGGGTACTTACAATGGGCTGATGAAAAAGGGATTGCGGGTGCATATAACTTCAGAGAGACGCAGTTTGACGGAATGGATCAAATCGATGGTAAAAAATTAGATAAACACCGCGTTCGTTCCCGGGGTTGTTATCGTTGTCCGGTACAGTGTAAAGCCGAGCTGCGTTTTAAAAACGGTAAATTAAAAGATTACGCCGGCACCCGTCCTGAATTTGAGCCCATGATGAACCTTGGTGCAAAATGTGGACTAAAGGACATTCAGCGCATTGTGTACCTGGACAATCTGTGCTCCCTTCTCGGTCTTGATGCCATTTCGGCCGGATCGACCATTGCTTTCGCTATGGACCTCTATGACAGGAACATACTGAAACCGGAGGATACCGGGGACCTGGATTTACACTGGGGGAACGGATCCAGCATGGCGACGCTGATCCATCAGATGGCTTATGGAGGGGGTTTGGGCGCCCTGCTGGCCAAAGGGGTTCGGCATGTGGCCAAAGTTATCGGGCGGGGGGCAGAAGCTTATGCACCCCATGTGAAGGGATTGGAGCTGACCGGCTACCATCCCGGTGCCATTCTAGGAACGGCCCTCGGATATGCTATTCCCAGTCGGGGGGGCGATTACAGCAATGTCTACCCAACTCTTGAATCCCGATGGTCAGCCGAAAAAGCAACCGAAGAATTCGGAACACCTTCAGCAGTTGATCAGCACTCACCTTCCGCAAAAGGACTTCTGATCAATCGGTCAGTGCTGGTGAACATTGTCCTGGATTGCCTCGGTCTGTGCCGCATACCTGCTCTTTCGCTCATTGGCGCTTATGATTTAGAAAATGAAGCTGCGTTGACCGCAGCATTGACAGGTTTGTCTTTTCAGGCAAAAGATCTGTTCCAGGCCGGTGAACGTATTGCCTGCCTGGAAAGATTGTTCAATATGCGACAGGGAGCAGACAGTCGGGATGATATACTGCCGCAGATGTTTTTAAACGACAATGCCGCGGATTTAAATGCCGATGCATTCGAACACATGCGCCAGGAGTTTTATAAAGCTATGGGCTGGGACAGCAAGGGACGGCCCATAATGGATAAACTAGTGCAACTGGGTATTTCAGGCATTTGAAAGGGCCGGTCTCACGACGGTTCCTGTCGCGGCCGGCCCGGGGCAAGCTTCATTCGGCCCGAACGTTCGATCGAGCTGCATTCGGCTTGCCTTCGACTTGAGCTCAGGCCGAAAGTAGCTCATGTCGAGGGCACGCTGAGGGCTCACGGCCGAGGGCGGCCAAGTCGAAGCCGCACCCCCATCCATGCGATACTCTAAATGGTTTGTTGGGTTTCTCCGCCGATCGTCCCACCTATCATTAGCCAAGCTTTCAATCAGGCACTCGGTAACAGTTATAGCGGTTGTCATAAACACGTTCCGTTTGAGCCATTACAAAATAAGGAGGTTCTTATAACGTTTCCAGGTAAAAGTAACTTGTGACAACCGCTATGTTATCTTTTTTATGCAAAAAAGCGTATGTTCTTTGAAAATACTG
>Ga0126326_1000522_pt1 | contig 10946 bp, 10 predicted proteins | sample InaspJWI67metaG_FD_94485 | JGI IMG/M metagenome (GOLD analysis project Ga0126326, IMG submission 94485) | Marine gutless worms symbiont microbial communities from Oahu, Hawaii - Inanidrilus sp. 1 OAHU.JWI-67 metaG | ecosystem: Host-associated > Annelida > Digestive system > Unclassified | place... | reverse complement strand
TTATCCTGGTTCATGGGTGGTGTATCCTTTCCTTTTTAGTGTGGCCGGTTGACTGCTGCTAACAATCTACCGGTGGATACACCGCCTTTTCCTTTAAACACAACTTTTAAATATAACTCGCTATATTGGATATGCAGTTTCCAAAATATGTAGTATGGTGGGTTCATGCTGTATTCGACACAATTATTGCCTTTTTCGTTTGGAATAATAAAATCTGGGAGGTGTTACGGTCAAGGAGTCGTTGACTACACCGAAGATCTAACCTGGCGCTTCACATAATTGGTAAAGCCGACACGTTTCTGATATAGCCGTTTCCCTTGGAAAACGATTATTTCCCGAGGCTTTTATGGCTTTCCCAATCAGTGAGCTATTCGTTATGGTGCAACAAGGAGAACAAATGTTTTTTTCATTACTTTTTGTTACGTTCGTACTAGCGGCGACCGTTGCTTTCGGTGTGGTAAGGCTGTTCGACAAACCAATCAATGCAATCCTTCAACGCATTATCCGCGATGATATTAGCAGAGCATGGCACCGGTATATAACGTTCGCGGCTTTTGTGGTTGGCATATCGGGTGGGGTCAGAATTTACCAACTCGAAAGGTATATTAGCGCTCCACATAAAGACAAAGAGGTTTTAGTTTTGAACTCGGAGAGGTGGACGCTTGAAATTTACCGAACCATCATTGAGACACTTCAGAGCATCGCATGGATGTATTTGGTCGTATTCATTTTCGCCCTTATCGCATTTGTAGTCGTCAGGGGATTCGAACTCAAACGCGGAATATCTGATAATGGCGAGCAATAGCACTATAACGATTGGTTCCAGCAGACCGCAAAAAACCGCGGATGCTGAACATTGGCGTTAGAAGAAAGATACATGTAATTGGGTACGACACTACTTAAAGCAGCCACCTTGATTTTGAGTTCACTCTGCCTGGCCTATGGCCTTTTTGTTGGGATATTTAGATTTGGCCCAGACGGTTTGCATAATTCGATACCCTGGAGAATGGTAGGCATATACGTTTTTATTTTAGGTGTTTCATATCTTATATCCGCCGAAAAAAAGGCGAAGACCAAAACAACATATTACTTGTTTCTATTTCTGGAGTTATCCCCAGTTTTTGTTTTATTGTTTGCGGGAATACTCTCAATAGCCATTGACGGACTTAATTCATTCATTAAAACTGGTGGACTGTATACTGTTTTAGTATTAGCGATTCTATCATTGCTTCCGCCATCGTCTCTTTTTATTACAAACAGAAGGGAACCTTCTAACCCTGGCATTGAGTAGGACGCTCCTTACGTTGCGCCTCTCATGCCTTTCGTTGGCCTGAATAGAGAACATCATGGTTGAAAACGTGGTCGTCGAACCGATGACAGAGGAATTCATCTTGTGGCGTTGTCTTCATGGCGGACCTCTCGCGCGCGACACTATCGACCAATGGTCATCCGCAGGCAAAATGCCATGGGAACGCTACCGCGAGCGCAACATACCGCTCTTAGAGAAGATTACCAGAACCTATGGAGCTTGCGCGATCATAGCCCGTGATGGCGCCGAGATCGTAGGGCAGCTTCGTTTCTACCCCAAGGCCATTTGCGACCTGGGGGGCGGGGGTGGTCTGTGCCTTCAGCAAGACTATCCTGCAGGCCCGCTAACGACTTCTGCGACACCGACTTTCCAGGCCAGGCACAAATAGAGAACAAGACACTTGTCGTTTATTGCCTAATGACGGGAAGCCCCCAGCAGAAAGAGAATCCCTACCAACGGAAGGGAATCGGCACGCGTATGGTTAGAGCCTTGATTGAGTGGGCCAAAGCAAACGGTTGGGAACGAATTGAGGCCGACTCCTTTGAGGACATTCCCATCATCTACGAGATTACAGGCAGCGCCGGACATACATTCTGGGAGAAGTTGGGATTCCACTTTGTTGATCGGCATCCACATCCGGAATTGCAAAACCGAAGCGAAATCGCCGAGTTCGTCACCACTCTTGAAGAGCCGGCGAAGGTCATCGGCATTCCCCCCAAAAGGGCAAGGGATCGACTCGTTTTGCGACTCGATGTGGTATGAGCCAGAAAGGCCAACCAAGGATTGCTCGTGCACAGATAAATCCGGAGCGCTGGGTAACCAGTGCTTCTATCCGGAACAAAGGACCGCTCGTACCTCGCGGCCTGTGAACCGCGGGCCATATGGCGAAGAGAAGATAATATCGATGAGTTACTGCAGATCAACAATAGAGGGAAATAAGTAATGGACGTCGTTTTTCTTGGTACTTCAGCATCACCTTCAATGCCCGTTCCATTTTGTACATGTGACGTATGCAAAACATGTAGACGGATTCAGGGAAAGAATCTTCGTCGCAGATCGTCAATACTGATAGACGGGAAGCTTATCGTCGACCTTGGTCCTGACGTCGTTTCGTCTTCCTTCACCCACGGTGTTTCTCTTGAGAACGTCTGCATCTGTTTGCAAACCCATAGCCACAGCGATCATTTCGACCCAGAGTTAATTGTTTGCAGAAATCCAGAATACGGCAACGTGACAAAAAGCGTCCTGCGGTTTGTCGCTTCAAGGCAGGCGGCAGAGCAAGCGGACATAATAGTAAATCAACATTGTGCTTACGGTAGTATTTTCGGTAAAAACGGTGAGACTGCCTATAATATTTTGGTTCAGGCGATTCGTCCCTTCGAACGCGTCAACATCAACGAATATCAAGTGACCGCACTGCAAGCAAACCATGGAAATGGAGAGGACTGCTTCATCTACGCAATAGAACTGGCAAATGCTGCGATTCTCTACGCCACGGACACTTCGAATCTGTCCGATAAAGTGTGGAAGTATCTGACCGAGACGGAATTCTGTTTTGACGCAGTGATTTTGGACCACACTTACGGAATGGGGTTCCCATCGATACATGGAGATCACTTAGGTCATCAGGATTTCGTAGACCATGTGAGAAAGTTTCGAGAACTCCAACTCATCAAAAAGAATGGGCGTATTTACGCCACTCATCTCTCGCACGAGGGGAACACGGAGCATAGTGAGCTTTGCAGGATTGCGGAAAAATATGGTTACGTGGTGGCATATGACGGTCTTCGCTTTACTGTGAAATAAGGAAGTTTGAAAGCCTTCTGAAAGCAAGATTCCGCAATGCTAAAGAAAATCAGGCGACAAAGGCGAGATTCACCTAGTCTCAAGTCCAAAAGAATCGCCATATAACAAGAAAATTGGCGCAGACAGCTTCTCGCCAGCTGCGCTGGCTGCGAGGCTGCAGTTCAATTTGGTGTTAAAAGACATGAACACCGCAATGCAACTGACCGCTCGTTCATCGCGGCCGGTGACCACGGTGTTGGCAAACCAGCTTAGATTTAAGGAGAGGTCCATATGGATTCCATAGAAACGAGGATGAAATCCCTTGCCATGAGCCTCGGTGCCAATTTGGTCGGCATAAAAGAAAAAGATATTATTCATGAAATAGATTCGTAATCGTTTGGGGATACTGAAAACCCATTGCCGATGCGGCGCGCGTTTTAGCACCTCCTCACACAGCCGCTCACCGAATTCCACCACCCGTCTTTGACCTGCCCGCCAATGCCGCCACCAATATGTTTCAGATTCTCGATGTTTGAGGGCTGCCGAGTTAACGTTGCCGGCAAAGTGAACCGAATTTTTACTTTAACTGCGCTGCAAACATTTCCAATTTCTGCTCAAACAACGCTTTTTGTTGATCATAGGCGTCGCCGGCTGCTTCGAGATCGTCAAATAGCCGGTCTATCTCGCTCTGACAGGTGTGAATCGCCCGGGAAACTTCGGCAATTTTTTCACCGTCCCGGTCCCGGGTTACCTTTTGCATTTCTTGATTGAGACGGTCCAGTCGTTTTTCGTGAGCATCGATTTCATCTTCTATGCGGTCGATTTTTTCTTCGAGCGGTTTCAGGACGCGGGAGCGTTCGGTTAAAATTTCGGATCGCCGGCGTCTGATTTCCTTTTTGGTGTGTTTTTCGTTTTCCTCATTTCTGTGGAGAGCCCTTGCCACCGGCCGTGGTGGTTCGGCTTCATCCGCCCATCCGCCATTTTCGAGAAACTGCTGGTAGGTATCCTCGAATACCTCGATGGAATCATTTTGGAATATCACCAAACGCTGCGCCAAGGCATGCAGGAACATCTCGTTATGGGTCACAATGATCACAGCGCCGTCGAAATGGTCGATGGCCGCCAGCAGCGCATCGCAGGCATCCATGTCCAGGTGATTGGTCGGCTCATCCAGCAGCAGCAAATTCGACGGGGTGAGCAGAAGTTTTCCCAGGAGCACCCGGCTCTTTTCACCGCCGGACAGAACGCTGATTTTTTTCAATGCGTCCTCGCCCGGGAACATCATCGCGCCGCAGATATTGCGTGCCTTCTGGCGGTCGAACTCCGGATCGGCCCAGATCAGTTCCTCTTCTACGGTTCGTGAATCCACCAGGGTCTGAACATTGGTCTGCTCGAAAAAACCGATAGTGACATTGGGATTATATTGAATACGGCCTTTGTGCGTCTTGAGGACACCGGCGAGCAGTTTAAGCAGCGTGGTTTTGCCCTTGCCGTTTGGGCCGACAATGCAGACCCGATCCCGGTGGTGGATTGTGATGTCAAAGTCGCGGATAACCGGGCGCTGTAAATCATACCCGAAAGAGATGTTTTCAGCGCGCATCATGGGTTTGTTGGGAAATGGATCACTGCGAAAGGAAAACTCCAGGGACTTGATCGCTTCCAGTTTATCGAGCTTCTGCATTTTGGTCAGGGTTTTGATGCGCGATTGGACCAGATTCGCCAAGCGGGCCTTGGCCCTGAAGCGGGTGATAAACTGCTCGATTTCCTTCCGCCGGCGTTCGTCATTTAACCGTGTTTTTTCGTATACTTCTTCATCCTGGGCGATTTGAGTATAGTACTTTCCGGTATTGCCTTCTATTTTGCGCAGTTTGCGGCGGTGAATGCCCATCGTATGGGTGACGATTTTGTCCATAAAACTTCGGTCGTGGGTGATGAGCATCACTTCGTGGGGCCAGGCGAGCAGGAAGCGCTCAATCCAGCGGATGGAGGTGATATCGAGATAATTGGTCGGTTCATCCAGCAGGAGCAGGTCGGGTTCGGACACGAGCACCTTGGCAAGATTGAGCCTTACCTGAAACCCACCTGAAAATTCGGAAGGATGCCGCTGGTGGTCTTTTTCGGAGAAGCCCAGACCGGCCAGAATTTTCTCCACCTTCCAATACTGGTCTCGTTCGTGAGCCGGCAGTCCGGTTGCCCCTTCCTCAAGAATCGTTTGCTTGGAAAAGTTCAATCTCTGGCGAACATGGGCCACGCGGTAATTTCGCGGGAATGTGATCGTACCCGAATCCGGCTGTTCTTCGCCATAGATAATTTTTAAAAGTGTCGTTTTTCCATGACCATTGCGTCCGACCAGGCCCAGTCGTTCACGCGGATTCAATCGGAAGCTGACGCTTTCGAAGAGAATATGACTGCCGAAACTCTTGGACAGGTTTTCTACGCTGATCATAGTGTGCCATCTGCAAATCGGCGGCCGTTTATGTAAAACCCAGCATTTTGAACATCCGGCCACCCGAAGCTGATTGTAAGTAAATTCACCGTATCATAACGCTTATAAGATCCGGCAGGGTCACGTCATTCAAAATAACTAATTGTTTGGAATAAATAGATTTATTTGCCAAATAAGATTATTGAAATTCCAAGCACCAAAAAACAAATCTCAAACAAATAACAATATCCGAAATTTAAAAATCTGAACAGAAAAAAAAGCAATATATCCAATAAACGGTTGTAATGTCTTGGTCATTGGATTTTGTAATTTTGATATTGTCCTTCGACTTTGCTCAGGATGGTGAGCCTGTCGAACCATTTGTAATTTGACTATTGCAATTTGGGATTTTAGTGTCACTTCCTGTAATGTATTTCGGTTCAATCCGAATCAGTTGGAGTTGACTTTGACGCTTCCCTGTGAGACTCGGCATCAAGCTTGACATTGAAAAGCTATTTTTATATCCTACTTAATTTAATATAAAAACAGTTGGCGCCGGTTTTCGATTGATGTAACAACTTCTGCCCGTTCGATATTTGTGAGGGCCAACAAATAAACTGTTTTTCAAATAACAAGGAATCACCCAATAAGGAACACCGCATGAAAAGCCTGCTGTTTGCCGTTGTGGCATTGTCAATCTTGAGCAATTCCGCCTTTGCAGATGATCGCAATACCGTCGAGAAATTGCTGAAAGGCAAACTTGATGCCGTCCTTTTGGTTTTGCAGAACCAGGAACTGCATCACCAGGCAAAAAAAGATGAAATCAGCACCATAATAATGCCTGTGTTCGATTTTCCTTTGATGGCCAAGCTGACCCTGGGCCGAAAGCATTGGCCGGGGATGACCAAAGAGCAGCAGGCAAAATTTACGGAACTATTCATCAGCCTCCTGAAAGAATCCTATCTCGAAAAAATATCGCTTTATACCGATGAACGCGTCGTTTACCATGAATCTGTCCAGGTCAAGCGCAAAGTGCACATCGCAACCGACCTGATCTCCAAGGACAACAAAATCTCAATGCTGTACAAATTTTATAAATCCAAACACGGCTGGCGCATCTATGATATTGAGATCGAGGGGATCAGCCTGATCGTAACCTACCGCTCTCAGTTCGACCAGATCCTGAACGAGGGCACGGTGGATGATCTGATTATAAAGCTTGAAAAATCATAAAAACCTAATCCGAACAAGCCGGAAATGAAGATTGAAGATTTGTGGTATTCTATCTATTTTATTTCACCTCCATAATCAAAAAGCAAAAATCAGATTCATTGATACATAAATCATGTGTAAACATGATGTGATTTCAATAAATTGGTACCATTCCGCCTTTTTCACTGAACTGAAACCGTCCACATGACAAAACGCTATTCACTGCCGGAACGTTTTTTCGATAAGATCATTCTGGATCGCCCCTGGCTGGTCATTATCTGTCTTCTGGCCCTGATTTGTTATCTCGGGTATATGGCCAAGGATTTCAGATTGGACGCGTCGGCCGAAACCCTTGTACTCGAGGACGATAAGGACCTGCGTTATGCCCGGCTCATCAGTTCACGCTACGGTCTGCAAGAATTTTTATTTCTAACGTACGCACCCAAAGACGGCGATCTGCTCTCGGAAAAAACCCTGAAGCAGCTGGCTCGGCTGCGTGATGATTTACAGCGGCTGGAAGGTGTGTCGTCGGTCTATACCATTCTTGAGGCCCCGCTGCTGGAGAGCCCGCCGGTGCCCATCAAAGAGCTGGCCGGCGGTGTGCGCACGATCGAATCGCCCAGCGCTGACAAACAGCTGGCCCGGATCGAGTTCAGCCAGAGCCCGATCTACCGCAACCTGCTGGTCAGTCCGGATTTAAAAACCACCGCGCTACAGATCAATCTGCCCGCCGATGACATCTATCAGGATTTACTCACCCGTCGGAATCGTTTGAGAATAAAGCAAGCGGCGGGCGATTTGTCGGCATCCGAAAGCGCCGAGTACAAGGCGGTCAGCCGCAAGTTCCGGCAACATCGCGATAACATGCGAGCGCAGCGACACGAGTTGATTACGTCCATTCGCACGGTGATGGATGCCTACCGCCAAGATGCCGACCTTTTTCTCGGCGGTGTCAGCATGATCGCCGATGATCTGATCAGTTTTATCAAAAGTGATCTGAAAATATTCGGAGTCGGGGTACTGTTCTTTCTGATCGTCACCCTGGCCATTATTTTTAAAAAAATTCGCTGGATTCTGCTGCCGATGCTGTGCTGCGGAGTTTCGGCCATTGCCATGATTGGCCTGCTGGGCCTGTTCGACTGGGAGGTTACGGTTATTTCTTCCAACTTTATATCGCTGCAGCTGATCATTACCATGGCCATCGCTATCCATCTGATCGTCCGTTATCGCGAGCTCCACGCCCATAAACCCGACGCAGCCCAGCGAACCCTTATCCTGGATACCGTCCGCTTGAAACTCAAACCGTGCATGTATGCGGCCCTGACGACCATCGCCGGTTTCGGCTCCCTGGTGCTTTGCGATATTTTACCCGTGATCACCTTCGGCTGGATGATGATCTCCGGTATTGCCGTCTCGCTGGTACTCACTTTTTTGCTTTTCCCGGCAGTATTAATCCTGTTGCCCAAAGGGTTGCCGCCGTCCGCTCGGGCGTCGCGTTTTTCTTTAATGCCGCTGTTGGCCAGGTTCACTGAAAGCAACGGTATCGCGATCCTGGTGTTGAGCGGCATTATTTTTGTCCTCAGTGCCATCGGAAGCACCCGGCTTGTGGTTGAAAACAGCTTCATCGATTACTTCAAGGATAATACCGAGATCTACCGCGGCATGAAGGTCATCGATCAGAATTTAGGGGGTACAACCCCGCTGGATGTCATCGTTGACCTTGAGCAGGAAGATGTGTCGGCGCCAATTCCCGAATCCGGGGCCGATGCCAATGCGCTGGACGAATTTGACGAGTTCGAAGAATTCGACGATGCCCAGGATGATGCCAAGTACTGGTTCACATCGGATAAAATGGCCCGCCTGGTGAAAATACACGATTACCTGGATCATCTGCCGGAAACCGGAAAAGTACTTTCCCTGGGAACCTTGATGAAGGTTGCCGAGCGTTTCAGCCAAGGAAAAACCCTGGACAATTTTGAACTGGCGCTGTTATACGGTGAGATCCCCGATCGCTATAAACGCACGATTATTAAACCCTACGTGTCGGTAGAGCATAACCAGGCCCGGTTTTTTATCCGGGTCAGGGATTCTGAAAAAAAGTTAAAGCGCAACGAACTGCTCAAGCGCATCCGTTATGATCTGACCCACCAGCTGGGCCTAAAGGATGAGAATGTACATTTAACCGGTATGCTGGTTCTGTATAACAATATGCTGCAGAGCCTGTTCAGGTCCCAGGTTCTGACCCTGGGCCTGACCGTGGCGGCGTTGTTGGGTATGTTTTTAATCCTGTTCCGGTCCTTGAAGATCGCCTTGATTGCTATGTTCCCGAACCTGCTATCGATTGGTGTTGTTCTGGGATTCATGGGCTGGATGCGCATCCCGCTGGACATGATGACGATCACGATTGCGGCTATCAGCGTCGGAATCGCCGTCGATGATACGATTCACTATATCCACCGGTTCACCCAGGAGTTCACGATCGATCGAAATTATCTCAAGGCCATGCACCGCTGCCACGGAAGCATCGGTTATGCCATGTATTATACCTCGGTGACTATTATCATCGGGTTTTCGATCCTGGCACTTTCGAATTTCATACCCAGCATTTATTTCGGTCTGTTGACCGGGTTGGCAATGTTGATCGCGCTGATGGCCGCATTGACGCTTTTGCCGCAACTGCTGGTATTTTTCAAACCTTTGGGACCCGAAGGTGCGAAGGAGCATGAAGCTTAAACAGAAGCGATAATATTTCAGCTACCGATCTGCTGTCTGCAAAAGGAAGCAATTGCCAATGCGGAATCTGACCAGAATTCTTTTGATCCAATGCGTCGTGTGCCAGGTGGTTTTTTTCGGATGCGCGCACCAGAAAGCAAACACGCCGTCATCTTTTTCAGGTGATGCAGACATTGTGCTGGTATCTGAAAAAGCCGTGCTTTCCGCTGCGCCGCAGACCTCCCCGGGCTCCGAAGATACGGCCGATATCTTCGACGAGTTCGAGGAAGAATTCAAAGATCAATCGCTTCATGTTGCCGATCCCTTCGCTCCTATAAACAAAGCCGTATTCGTTTTCAATGACAGATTATACTTCTGGGTTCTCAAGCCGGTGGCCCAAGGCTACAACTTCGTTATCCCGCAAATCGTGCGTAGAGGCGTAAGAAATTTTTTCAGCAACCTGCTCACACCGATCCGGTTTACCAACTGTATTCTTCAGGGCAAGGGCAGCCCGGCAGCCACCGAGGCCGCCCGCTTTGTTACCAACACCACCTTAGGGATTATCGGATTCTGGGACCCGGCCCTGGATTTATACGATCTGAAGATCAGCGAGGAAGATTTCGGCCAAACCCTTGGTGCCTACGGGATCGGCCACGGCTTTTATATCGTGTGGCCTATTTTCGGCCCTTCCACGTTGCGCGAAAGCGTCGGATTTCTGGGTGATCTCACCGTGAATCCCATCAACTATATCGAACCGACCAGTACCAGTGTTGCGGTCGGTTTATATCGCCGGTTCAATGACATCTCCTTTCGAATAGGGGAGTACGAAGCAATCAAGCAGGCCGCTATCGATCCTTATTCGGCCATACGTGACGGTTATATTCAGTTTCGCAATGCCCTCGTAGACCAGTAATATTCCGGACAACTTACAGAGGCGCATGAAAAAGATATCATCCGTGGGTTAAGCCGGAGAAGGCAATAAGGTGCTAATCGCCTGAATCCCTTATCTTGAATCGCCGATTTTAATCATTACTTTTGGGAATATCCGCGAAGTTTCGCTCTCATGATTTCGGCGTTGAGTAAGTATTCCGGCGGTATTTGTACTTGACAAAAAATGTGTATTTCATAATTAATATCAGTTGTATGCAGGATGCAGGATCCAGGATGCAAGATGCAAGATGCAGGATGCAGGATACAGGATGTAGAATTCAGGATTCAGAATGCAGGATAGAAAACCTTAATTCAGCCGGTCAACCACCCAACGGGCAAACGGGCTCAACGGGCTCAACCGGCTCAACGGGTTGGATACAGGATCCAGGATAGAAAACCTTAATTCAGCCGGTCAACCACCCAACGGGCCAACGGGCTGAACGGGCTCAATCCCGCCCTGGCAGAGATTTTCTTCGGGCAAATTATTTAACATTAATGAGCTGTTTGTAACAATATTAGGTATCTATGTCTATCAATCTTGGATAATTCAGGATCAAGAATGACAAATTATAT
>Ga0126326_1000521_pt1 | contig 10948 bp, 10 predicted proteins | sample InaspJWI67metaG_FD_94485 | JGI IMG/M metagenome (GOLD analysis project Ga0126326, IMG submission 94485) | Marine gutless worms symbiont microbial communities from Oahu, Hawaii - Inanidrilus sp. 1 OAHU.JWI-67 metaG | ecosystem: Host-associated > Annelida > Digestive system > Unclassified | place... | reverse complement strand
TAAATTGAAGGCACATGACGTCATCTACCGAATCAACGACACCGAAATCATCAGCACTGAGCAAGCGGTGCGCACGGTAGGCCAGTACGATGCCGGCGATGTTATCGTGTTGGATTTGATGCGCACGGGCGAGCAGCAACGGGTAGAAATCGTGCTAGGTGAGGGCTGGAAAGGCGATCCGTCGCCGTCCCCAGACAATTACGACGGTTATCTCGGCATGACGGTCGAAATGTGGGACGAAGCGGAGGGTGATCGCGGACAGTTCAAACGCCCGGTGATCACCAAGGTGCACAGTCTGGGACCCGCGCATCGAGCACGCATATCCAGCTCGCAGAAATCAGTCGTGATTAATGGCCAATTTGTCATTCCTTATCTGCTGGACGTCAAGACCGTAACCGGTGTGGCATACCAGGGCAGGTTTCATTCGATCGGCACGGTCGACGATCTCGAAGCGTTCGCCGACCGGGCTTACCGCGAAGGAAATCCGTTACTGCTCGAGATCGAATACTGGGCGCGCAGTAATCCGCGCGATCATAATACCGACCTGCGGCTGGAAAATACGGCATTCTTCAAGCTGAAGCCGGAGCGGGCGATTGCGGCTGTCGCTGATTTAGAACTCAGAAAGTTTACCCAGCGTGGAAATTCCGGGTCGCCATTTGAAATCACTGAACGGCGCGACAGCCAGGGTAATCTGTAGCCTGCGTATCGTTTAAACGGCTGGCGCACCGCCCTCGCAACTGCGGCGCTCGATAAATGCCTGTAATTCTTCCAGTCTGGCTGGGTCCATCGCCGGCGCCTCGAATTCCTGTAGTACCTTCTTCCAGATAGCATTGGCGCGCTGGGTTGCGGTTTTGCTGCCGCTATCTGTCCACTGTCCGAAATTGCTCCAGTCGGAAACCAGCGGTTCGTAAAATGCTGTCTGGTAGCGCTCCATGGTGTGCTCGCATCCGAAAAAATGGCTTCCGGGTTCGACACTGGCGATTGCCTCGAAGGCCAGTTCCGCGTCGCTACTGTCTAGCGGATTGAATATTTCGGCAAAGGTTTGCAGCATTTCGACATCGAGGATGAATTTTTCCATCGAACCGGTGAGCCCGCCCTCGAGCCAGCCGGCGGCATGCACCATCATGTTGACGCCGCCGAGGACGCTGCCCCAGGCCGACATCAGGAATTCATACACGGATTGTTCATCCGGTGTATTCGAAGCCGTTGCGGCGGAGCCGCGCCAGGGTAGGCCGATATAACGCGCCAGTTGACCGGCGCCGAAGGCTGCACGTACAAATTCCGGGGTGCCGAAGGCGGGTGAACCCGATTTCATATCGACATTAGAAGTAAATGAACCGTAAACCACGGGTGCCCCCGGACGCACGATTTGCGACAGAAAAATACCTGCCAACGCTTCGGCGTGTTGCAGCACTAGCGCCCCGGGCATGGAAACCGGCGCCATCGCGCCCGCCAGGGTAAATGGCGTGATGACCGATACCTGCCCGGCGCGCGCGAAATCGATGATGCCCTGGCACATGGGGATATCGAGCTGGCGCGGCGAATTGGTGTTGATAATCGTATAACACCAGGGTTGTGCCTCGAACTCCGCCTGACTTACGCTCCTCGCGATGCGCGCCATCGCGAACCCATCTTCGACCTGGGCGCTGCCGCGCGAGTAGATGAAAAACGGTTTTCGGCTAAGCGTCAACTGGGCCTCGGTCACCCGGTAATGGCGCAGCTGTACCGGGATGTCCTGTGATTCGACGTTGGGCGACTGCAGATGCAATACGTCGAAGTGTTCGCTGAGTTTGATGATATTGCGGGTGTCTTCCAGTGTGCCGGGACGTTTGCCGCGGTCGAGGTCGGAGATATGCGGCGCGCCGCCGACACCGACGAAGGCGATGTTGTCGCCGCCCAGTGTGACATCCGTTGCCGCGACTGCTCCGCGGATGACGAATTCGCTCGGTGCGGATTCGAGCGCGGCCGCAATCAGGGTAGAATCCATCCTTACCAGCTGTGTCGTTTCGTCGACGCTGGCACCGCCCTGTTTGAAGAAGTCGCGCGCCTCGGCATTGAGGACTTTGATCCCCAGTTCCTCGTTGACCCGCAATGCGGTGTTGTGTATCTCCGCCAGCCGGTCCTCGCTGAAGGCGGGTTGGCGTAACAGTGGATTTATGAGTTTGCTGTAGTCGACAGCACGTTGGTGCGATCTGTCGGCAACCCCGTGGTGCCTACCGCGGCGTGATCTTCTACTCACGATAACTGGTCTCCATAGGTGTCGAGAATATATTGTTTGAATGATACAGCGCGTCGCGGATCGAGTTTTTTCCCTGTAAAACACTCGAAGTAGGATTCGGTGTAGGTCAGCCGGGTGTTTAGCGTTTCTTCAATTTCGAGGGCATAGAAGCCGATTTGCGAGTAATAGAGTACGCGTGCCCGAATCAGGGCATCCGGCAGCGGGTGGTCGCAGGCGGTAAAAAAATCCTGCAGGGCGCCGATACGAGCCGCGTCCTCACAATCCACCAGGTCTCGAATCCTGGGCGAGCGCCTGGACCATTCGCGTATCGCCAGGTCGAGGCGCGGATCGAAATGAGCGGCATCGACACAAGTTTCGAAGAAGCCGAAAATACCATCCTCCAGATCCGAGGCTTGATCGACCGAGCGTATTATCGCAGCGGTATTTTTGTCCTTCCAGTAACCTACCAAGGCATCGATCAAATCTTCGCGATTTTCGAAATGCCAGTAAAAACTGCCGCGCGTGACGCCGAGGTCGTCCGCCAGGCGGGTGATACGCACCGCATCGATACCCGCGGATACGAACACGTCCAGTGCCTGCCGCAGCCAGTCGAAGCGCTGCAGCTGCTTGCGATCCGGAATTACAGCTCCGCGCTCGGCTACTTCCTGCAGTAATCGGGTATCGGCCATCGGTCGCACCATACACATATGTATGTTTGAATATACAAAACTGTATGCTAATTGCAATCGTTAACCGGATATGACTGACGCTAAGACGTCACCGCGACTGATGCGATTCGAGCAACTCGGATTTGCACCGCGCTTCGAATACGGGGAAATGGCTCAGGTGGCGGGTATTTGCGGCGCCGAGGATGGCACCGAATTAGGCGTCGGCTGGGGTAAATTGACTAATGCCCGCATCCCGTGGACGATCAAATACGACGAAGTGCTAACGGTGTTCGAGGGCGTACTTAAGCTGCATATCGACGGCGAGTCGTATGAATTGCACGCGCGCGACGCTATTTGGTTACCCAGCGGCACCGCGCTGGTTTACGAGGCCGAATCGGCGCTAATTCATTTTGCGATTCATCCATTGAACTGGTCCGAAAGGTATGACCGTGCAACGCGTCACCCATTTGCCGATTAATGACGGCAGCAACGGTTGGAGCCGGATGCCGCCGACACGGCAGCCGCGGCTTGCGCTGAGCGGAGAACGGCAGGCCAATTGGGTCGTTGTCGGCGCCGGTTACGCCGGACTCGCCGCGGCGCGTCGACTCGCCGAAAACCAGCCCGGCGATAGCACGGCACTAATCGAAGCCGGCGAAGTGGGGGAAACGCCTCGGGACGCAATTCCGGCTTCGCCATCGATCTGCCGCATGTCGTGGGTAGCTCGATGGAAGAACTCGAGGGATCGCATCGCCATATGGTCCTGGCGCGCGCCGCGATCGATTACCATGAAACCCAGATCGAACGCTACGCCATCGATTGCGACTGGAGCCAGCCGGGTAAATACCAAACCGCCAGTTCCGATCAGGGGGTGGGCGATTTTCTCGAACCCTTTGCGCGCGAGCTCGAAGCGCTTGACGAACCCGTTACCTGGATCGAAAAATCCGATCTCGAGTGGCGTCTCGGCACCTCGTATTTTAAGGCGGCGCTTTACACCCCAGGTTGCCGCTTGCTCAATCCGGCCGCACTGGTGCGTGGCCTCGCGGCGAATCTACCGCCAAACGTTACGCTGTATGAAAACTCACCGGTCATCGGGATCGAAACCGGTGCAAAGATCAAATTGTCTACCGCCGCCGAACGCGCAGCGCTCGGTTGCGAAGAAAACTGGGGCGTTACTCCGGCGAATGCCTTGGCCTCCATTACCATGCGGTTTACCAACGATCATCGTATCTTGATTCGTAACAATATTTACTACAATCCTCGGATGCGGGAAACCGCTTCCTACCAGGCGCAAATCGCGCGCCGGCATAAACGCTTGTTCGACCAGCGATTCCCGATGTTGCCGCAAGTCGAAATGGAGTATACCTGGACCGGTTACGTTTGCCTGTCGCACAACGGTGCTCCGGGGTTCGGCAAGCTGGCGGATAATGTCCATACCTCGGTGTGCCAGAACGCGATCGGGGTTGCCAAGGGTACCGCGGGCGGTATGTTTGCCGCCGATATGGCCTGCGGTATCGATAACGAATTGATCGGATACATGCAGAGCCTGGGCCAGCCCAACAGGTTGCCGGCGCGGCCCTGGCTCGATGTCGGAGTCAAAGCGCGCCGGGAAGTTTAACCGGCGCCAGGCGGTGTCAAGCGGTCGCCGAGCCGGCGATTGCTGCACAGTGGTGAAGTTTCCTCCCGGCGCCGGCAACATTTACTTGCAATCCGACAACCTTCGATTAATCTCGAACGGCAGAATCATTTCGGCCCAGGCCTGCAATGCCCGAATCCCTAACAGTTGAAATCGAAGCACCCGGCATCAGTTACCTGCAGGGAGTCGTGCTGGTATTGATGGCGGGTGTGTTTTGGTCGTCCATGGGAATCGGCGTGCGCCTGATCGAGGCGGCCAATGTGTGGCAGATACTATTTTATCGCTCCATTGCGCTGGCCGTGTTTTTGTTCGCGGTTATCAGTTTTCGTTCCGGCTATAAGCCGCTGCAAACCATCGGAAAAGCGGGTTTGGCCGGCGCCATCGGCGGCATTTCTCTGGTGGTCGCCTTTGCCGGCGGCATTTACGCGATTCAGTCCACCAGCGTGGCCAACGCAATGTTTCTGTTCGCGGCGGCGCCGTTTATGGCGGCTTTTCTCGGCTGGATTCTGCTGCGCGAAAACGTACGCAGGGCCACCTGGATGGCTATGATCGTGGCATTGATCGGGATCGCCATCATGGTGCTGGACGGAATATCCGCCGGACGCTTGATCGGAAATCTCAGCGCGATAGGCTCGGCCCTCGGCTTCGCCGTTTTTACCATCGCGTTACGCTGGCGCAAACTCGAGGACATGATGCCGGCGGTATTCATGGCCGGTATATTCGCGATTGTAATCGCCGCAACGGTAATCATGACAAAGGATTTCAGCTTTAGGATTCCGGCCGGCGATGTCGCGATCGCATTCGCCCTGGGTGTATTTCAGGTCGGACTCGGACTCACCATTTTTACCATCGGCTCGAAGGTCGTGCCGGCGGCGGAACTGGCTTTGCTGTCGATGACCGAAGTCTTGCTGGGACCCTTTTGGGTCTGGCTGTTTCTCGGTGAAACCGCGAATCTGTACACCCTGATCGGCGGTGCGGTATTGATGCTGGCGATTGCGGGCAACGCGATGAGCGGGTTGCGGCGCCGACCGTTACCGTTGATTTGATGGCCGGCAACCATTTATTCGACGGTTTGCTGGCAGCCCCCGGCAGAGAATCGCGCCCGCTGCTGCGGCTACCCGGTGGTGCTAGCTGGACCTATGCGGAACTCGTCGATCTCAGCGGCCGGCTGGCCAATCTGCTGCAGGCGCGGGGCGTTAAACCGGGTGACCGAGTAGCAGCGCAGGTGGCGAAATCGGTAACCGCGATCGCGCTCTACTTGGCCACGCTGCGAGCCGGCGCGGTATTTTTGCCGCTCAATCCCGCCTACACCCGCGCCGAGGTCGACTATTTTCTGGCCGACGCCAGGCCGGCGCTGTTCGTCTGCGACAGCGGGCGGGAAGGCGAATTCGCAGGCGTCGACGCTTGTCTCCTAAACCTCGACGGCGATGGCGGCGGCAGTCTGCTGATCGCCGCGCAATCCTTGCCGGCTGAATTCGGTAACCTGGATCGCGGGCCGCAGGACTTGGCTGCAATTCTCTATACTTCGGGTACCACCGGTTTGTCGAAGGGTGCGATGTTGAGTCATGACAACCTGTTGTCCAATGCCTTGACGCTGGTGGATTACTGGCGCTTCACGGCGGACGACGTGCTGCTGCACGCGCTGCCCGTATTCCATACCCACGGCCTGTTCGTGGCGACCCACGTGGTAATGATTTGCGGCGCCGCGATGATTTTTCTGCCGCGCTTCGAGCTCGACCCGATGCTCGAGCAGCTGCCGCATGCGACCGCGCTGATGGGCGTGCCGACATTTTATACCCGGCTGTTGGCAGACCCCCGCTTCGAACGCGGGCTGGTAACGCATATGCGTCTGTTTGTGTCGGGCAGCGCACCAATGCTGGCGGAGACCCATGACCGTTTTGCCGCGACCACGGGACATCAAATCCTCGAACGCTACGGCATGACCGAAACCAATATGAATACTTCGAATCCATATGCCGGCGAACGCCGTGCCGGTAGCGTCGGATTGCCGCTGCCGGGCGTGGCGGTCAGGATTACCGATCCGCAAAGCGGCGTGCCGCTGGCGCCCGGTGAAAGCGGCATGATCGAGGTGCGCGGACCCAATGTATTTCTGGGTTATTGGCGCAAGCCGGAAAAAACTGCGCTGGAACTGCGCGCCGATGGATTCTTTATTACCGGAGACCTGGGAAAATTCGACGCCGACGGCTACCTGCATATACTGGGGCGCGAAAAAGACTTAATCATCAGCGGCGGGTATAACATTTATCCGAAACAGGTCGAAACTGAAATCGACGCCCTCGACGGCGTGGTCGAATCGGCGGTGTTCGGCATTCCCGATCCGGATTTGGGTGAAGCCGTAGCGGCGGCGCTGGTGCTCGATGCCGGTGTAGCTTTCGACCGGGAACGGCTGATCGATGCGCTGCGCCCCATGCTCGCGCGCTTCAAACTGCCGCGCAAGCTGGTGCTGCTGGATGAGCTACCGCGTAACGCGATGGGTAAGGTGCAGAAAAACGATTTGCGCCGGCGTTATGGATGAGTTAATTGCTAAAAGCGCCAGCGAAATCGTGGCGCTGTTGCGCTGCGGCGAGATTTGCCTCGACGATACGCTGGCCGCATTGGCGGATCACATTGCAGAAGTCGACGCTACTGTCAACGCCTTGCCGATCCTGTGTTTCGAGCGCGCCCGCGCCACGGCGCGGCAGCGTGATTTCGGCAGCAGTATGCTCGCCGGTATCCCGGTCGCAATAAAAGACCTCGAAGACGTGGCCGGCGTGCGCACGACCTGCGGCTCGATGATTTACCAAAACCGCGTTCCCGAGCAGTCCGACCTGTTGGTCGAAACCATCGAAAGCAATGGCGGCATCGTTTATGCCAAGTCGAATACCCCCGAGTTCGGCTCCGGCGCCAACACCTTCAACGACGTGTTTGGCGTAACCCGCAATCCCTACGATTTGGCCCTCAGCGCGGGCGGGTCTTCCGGCGGCGCCGCGGCCGCGCTCGCCAGCGGTAGCGCCTGGTTGGCGCAGGGTTCTGATCTGGGCGGTTCCCTGCGTACCCCGGCCAGTTTTTGCGGTGTCACCAGTCTGCGGCCTTCGCCGGGGTTAATCCCGTCCAGCCCGGGTCTGCAACCCTTCGAGGTATACGCTCAAAAAGGGCCGATGGCACGGGATCTTACCGATCTGGCCATGTTCGCCGATGCGATGGCGGGCTGCAGTCCATTGGCCGGACTCGGCAAGGCGCAGCGCGAAGATAAGCTGCGCAGAGCCGCTGCGGCGCCGCGCCGACCGCTGCGCATTGCCTATAGCGCCGATCTGGGTATTACCGAAACTTCTGCGCAGGTGGGCGCGGTTTGTAGCGCGGCATTGAGCAAACTGGAACGGGAAAACATCGTAATCGAATTGGCGCAGCCGGACCTGAGCCCGGCGACGCGGGCCTTCGACGTGCTGCGAGCGCTCGGCTACGCGCTGTCATACGGTCCGGAGCTGGAAAACATTCGCGACATCATCAAGCCGGAAAACGTCTGGAATATCGAGCAGGGACTGGAGTTGAGCAATGCCGAGATCCGCGCGGGGCTGGCGGCCCAGGGCCTGGTTTTTCAAAATGCAACGCGTTTCATGCAGGACTGGGATTTGCTGATTTGTCCGGCCGCCATTGTTACGCCGTTCCCGGTCGAGGAGCGTTATCCGGGATTTGGCGCCGGTCTCGCTTACTCCGAATACTACCGCTGGCTCGCAATCGTCTACGCGATCACTACCACCACCTTGCCGGTTATTACGCTACCTTGCGGCAAGACCGAAACCGGGCTGCCGGTCGGCTTGCAGCTGGTCGGTAAGGCGCACGGCGAAGCCGGGCTGTTTGCCTACGCCGCCTACCTCGAGCAAGTCTTCGACTGGGATCCGCTGCAGCGCATCCTTAGCCGTTAGTTTTAGCCTACAAGGACCGCTTTGGGCAACTAGCCGATGGTTTTGGACTAGTATTTAAGGCTATGGGTTACCGAGCACAGCTTAAATTCCGATCCGTTATCGGCCGGCCGGGCATCCGACGCTTGCTGCGCTGGACTGGGCGTTTGCTGCTGGTGGCGCTGTTGATGGACGCGGGTTATCTGATTGGAATCTGGCCGCAATGGGAGCTATATGCCAGTGGCCCGGTGCAGCGCTCGAATTTTATCCGCGCTTACGAATTCGAGCGTACCCGGCACCCGAATTGGCCGCGGCTGCGCTGGAATCCGGTCGCTATCGATGCAATGGCAGAGGATATGATATGGGCGGTTGTGGTCGCCGAAGATGCCCGCTTTTTTGAGCACGAAGGCGTTGATCTCGAAGCCTTGAGAGATGCCATGGAATATAATTTGTCGAAGAAAAAGCTGGTCTACGGCGGCAGCACCATTTCCCAGCAAACCGTCAAGAACGTTTTCTTGAGCTCGTCACGGGATCCGTTGCGCAAGTGGCATGAACTGCTATTGACGATCGGCATGGAAAGAAATCTTCCCAAGAAACGAATTCTTGAACATTATCTCAATCTCGCCGAATTCGGTCGCGGCATCTATGGGGTCGATGCCGCGGCGCGCTACTATTGGGGTATTCCCGCGTCCCGGCTCAGCCGGCGCCAGGCGATAGAACTCGCCGCAACACTGCCGTCACCGGTAAAAAACAATCCAGGCACCGATACCCGGTCCTTCCGCAGGCGCGTGAAAAAAATCCGCCGTTATTTCTGACGCGGCCGATCAAGCTGCCCCGATCCACCAATATTGGACTACACTCATTCTTATTAGGTACCTGATCAGGCACTAGAAACTTTCGATTAATCAAGCAGATACTACAGAGCTAATCATGGATAACATATATGCAACCCCAAATTCCGACGTCGCGCAGGACGCCGGCGAGGTTCAATATTCCGGTTTCTGGATTCGCGTGCTGGCGGCGCTGCTCGACTCGGTCTGGATACTGTTGCTGACGTTTACTTTGGGCTGGATGATTTATGGTGCGATATACTTTGAATCGACCGAATTCAGCCAAGGATATGCCGATATATTGATCAGCTGGGTACTGCCTTTTATTCTAACCATGCTGTTCTGGTACTACCGTTCGGCAACGCCGGGCAAGATGATACTGGGAATCAAGATTGTCGATGCCGACACCCTGGATAAGGCCTCTAGCGGTAAGCTGTTATTGAGATATCTGGGTTACTATATTGCAATGCTGCCTTTGTTCATCGGCATCTTCTGGGTCGGTTGGGACAGCCGCAAGCAGGGTTGGCACGACAAGCTTGCCGGAACCCTGGTGATCAAACAAAAATAGCGGCCGATTTAGTACAGGCTGGTCGCGCCCACCGCTAAATGCAAAACGGGTCGGTTTTTAGTGCAGATTGGCGTATCTCCCAAGATCGACTCAATCGGTCCCGGAGCCCCCAGGGGCTTGCATCAATTATATTGCCGGGCCGAGTTCGAGCTTACTGCCGTCGCTGAAGCGGGCCAGGCGGAAGCGGCTCAAATCGTGGTCGACGGTTTTGTTCTGAATTAGGTCGGCCATGATCCTGCCGGCGCCGGGGCCGATACCGAATCCGTGACCGCTAAATCCGGTAGAAATCCACAATCCTTCCACCTGTTCGGCCCGGTCGCGACCCTGCTGGCGGCACCATCCCCAGTTACGGCTCGACTGCTCGCCGGCGACAATTCCCTTTTCACAAACTGTTACCCTGAGCCCGGCCTTATGCAAAAACCACGCGGCCGAGATGCCGGCGATACCGGCGCCGATGACGACGACGTCGGCGGTTTCGGGTAGTGCGGGTCGGTCGGCATTCATCGCTAATCGTTATGTTCGCAGGTGACGGGGTATCGAAGATATAATACAACGATCTCGCGTCAATCCGCAGCCGCAGTTGAACTCAGTGGGGTTTGAACCCAATCACGGCATCCGCCACGATCGCGCCATTATCCTGCGCGAGTAAAATCAGCGGGCTAATGCTGATTTCGACGATATCGCTGCGCGAATGTGCGAGCGCCGATAAGGCCTCGATCGTATCCAGAGCGCTTTCGATATCCGCGGCGCTGCCGCCGCGGATGCCGAGCAGGGTCGGATATAATTTTAGTCGTGCTAGCGCCTGGCCGATGACGTCGCGGTTGCAGGGCAGCAATAGGTTGACGCTATCGTTTAACTGCTCCACCGGAGCGCCGCTAATGGACATGGTCAGCATAAAGCCGATATTCGCCACCAGGCGAATCGCAACCAACAGTTCGGCGATACCGCCACGAATCGATTCCTCGACCAAAAACTGCTTTGCCTCATGACCATGGCTTTGCAGCGATGCGATCATTTGCATGCGCGCGAAATGCAGCAATTCCGAGTTAACCAGGTGGAGGCTGACACCGCCGATATCGGACTTGCGCGGAATCGATGTATCGCAGGCCTTGAGTACCACCGGGAATACGAG
>Ga0126326_1000518_pt1 | contig 10988 bp, 10 predicted proteins | sample InaspJWI67metaG_FD_94485 | JGI IMG/M metagenome (GOLD analysis project Ga0126326, IMG submission 94485) | Marine gutless worms symbiont microbial communities from Oahu, Hawaii - Inanidrilus sp. 1 OAHU.JWI-67 metaG | ecosystem: Host-associated > Annelida > Digestive system > Unclassified | place... | reverse complement strand
CGCTGGGGAACACGTCGTTACTTGAATATGAACTTGTTAACGGAATTAAAAAAAGAAGAACTCGCAGCTTAACTGAGTGGCCACCGAATCAAAAGTGCGAAAGATTATTGACGCTACCGGCCATTTTCAGGAAGTTGGAGAAACTCAAACAGAAGCCCAAACGGTAGCCACGACAAGGAATTAATGACCATGACTGCAATGCGAATGAGCCCAATGATTCCCTGAGTTCCGTCAAGCGGCCCACCCAAAAATAAACCGAGCATGAATGTGCCAAAAACCACGATGATGTTGACGATAGAACCTGATCCAACTAATACGAATATGGAATTTTTCTTCACCCAACTCCAAATTCTATTTTACACTATTAACGGTTGAACTGTGCAGCGCAGCTTTTCGCGTCTGCACCAGTGATAGGTTAGACAGTGGACCTTGCCTCTTTCATCATAGCTTCAATAAATTTGATAAGTTCATTGTAGACTAATGATCTACCAGAGCTATCTACAGCCTCCTTTTCATCATTTTTCATTAAACTAAAGGAGCCGCATCTTCAATATTAAATATTTGATATCAACATTTAATATTTAAGATGCAACCCCACATTTTCTTCCGTGCCGAGGTCAAACCTCGTGCCTTTCACTTTTCAGAATATTTTTAGGGCTTTAATCTCGCGCAAGCTATCCACTATTTCCTGTTTGGTCCTCTCATCTTTGGCAAAAATCACCGTAGGAACAATAACTAAACTTTTCCCGGATTTTGGATGAGCTTGTGTTGAGAATACGTTCAAAGCGCCTGTGTTGAAACCGAAGATCTCTACATTTAAATCAATATTGAATTCAGATATATCCTTGTAAAGAAAAGGCATGAATGGTGAAAAATATTTATCGTCGCAGACTATAGTTAGAGGGATATCTTTTAAGTTCAATATTAGAAAGGTTCTATCCTCAATCACCCCTCCTTCCAGTGGGGTTGGTCCAACACGAAACCAGCGCAGTCCGCCTTGTAGCCATCCAAATCCTTGAAGATTGGAAATGATTTCTTTTTCACTGGTGATATCAGGATATTTTTCACGAAGATGCGGTTCTAACGCCTCAAACAGGTGCGGCTCGCTAAGTTCAAAGCTAGTGGCTTCGCCTCCAGATGCTCCTATTTGGAATCCTAGCATCCCAGCACCCAGAGATGTATCACTTGATTCACTAAAGCTGACGGGAACCCGATTCATTCCAGTAGCTGTCTTAAAATGTTCATACAAAGATTCCTTATTTAAATATATGAATTCCTCAGGTTCTCTTTGAAGACCTTTGTCTAACTTTTCATAAATTTGAGCAAGTAACTTCTCAGCTGTATTCATTTTATCTCTCATATTGAAATATCAATCATTTGGACGTCCCATTAAGCGGTCACGTGTCGATCTTGATAGTCCGAACATGCTGGAGAGTTCACCTTTATTTTTTGCTTTAATCATGTCCGCCATAGCCTCTTTAGTATGCTCATCTCTATATAGAATTACCGTGGGGACAAAAACAAGACTTCTACCTGTGCTAAAACGATCGTAATTGACCACACCTGAATTATAACCAAGGATTTCAACTTTTAAGTCATATTGATAGATGTCGGTGTCTGTGGAAAGGAAACGATAGAATGGAGAGAACCACTGCGTATCACAGAGAATCGTAACCATGTGACTTTTAACATCCAGACCATAATACTTCCTATATGTGATTCTTTCCTTTCTTACATATTGATTATTTTCAGTGTCCCATTCTTGGATACTACCCTTTGTTCTGGAAGTGATTCCATAAAACCCACCTTGCAGCCATCCAAATCCCTGCAGCGTGGAAATGACGTCTTCTTCACATTTTAATTCAGGATATTTTTCTCGGAGATGGGGTTCTAAAGCTTCGAACATGTGTGGCTCGCTAAGGTTGAAGCTTGTGGCCTCTCCTCCAGACGTTCCTATCTGAAACCCAAACATTTTAACCCCTGCAGACGCATCTATCGATTCGCTAAAACTAATAGGAACCCGATTCATTCCGGTAGTTGCCTTAAAATGCTCATGCAGTGCAGCTTGATTAATATATATAAATTCCTGTGGTTCTCTTTTGAGACCTGTTGTCAACTTTTTATAGATCGCTTCTAACGTCTTCTTAGGGTTGCTCATGGTTTTTCACCACAATCTATACTTTAAAAACTGAAAAATGTTATGATTAATAAATAAGCCTATAATGCTGTGCTTAACCGAGCCGGGCGTGATAAGTGACAGACTTCAAAAAAGTTAATATATTTAATAAAACAAACCCGTTAAAAAACGCACGCTTGTAGCCCGGTCTGAGTTCAAGCGCTTGTTAGCACTTTTGTCGATATATTTAGAATTCGTGTATTAAAAGCGATTCCTTGATCTATATAACTATACTATATTTTTCAAATATATTTGTATAACTAAGAACGAATCCATATGTTACTGTATTCTTATATATACTTTCTCTCTGCTATATGTTCTAAGCCAAATGAATCTTCGAATTTAAACTTAAACAAAAAACCAAAATTTATTTGCAATTTTTTCACGATATCCATTGAATAACTGTCTTAATTTATGACTTTTGTAGTGTAGAAGGGGCATAGTTTTTTTCATCCTAAATATTGCTAAACTATCTATGCATATTTATTCGCACCCAGTCCTCCAGCGTCGTGAGCGGTTCAGTAGCAACGTTTTTTGCATGCGCAATCTTTTGCTCCGCATCGGGCCCGAAGAAGGTATGGTCCTCCAGGTAGTTGAGCGAATCCCGAAGGTTCTTTGCTCCGGGAAACAAGCCGTCGAAAGTCTCATCAGGGACCTGGTTGAATACAAGCTTATGTCCCTGAGCATTAAAGATATCAACTACATCAGACCAACTGTAAATCCCCCCACATAAAGACATATGTTGGCCCTGACCAGCTTTGCCGGGACTGAGGAGTGCACCCAGGACAATTGTTCCAATTTGCTCGATATCGCCCATGTGCATCACTTTCAATTCAGGTTGCATCGGTAGATTCCAGGCCTTTGTTCCGTCCTCTTGTGGTTCCGGAGCCAGTTCTTTCAAGAAATTCTGGTAGTAAAACGGTGGCTCTACAAAACTATAGTACTCGAATCCCGCATTCGAAACGACGTCATCAACCTTCGCCTTGCCCGTCCAGAAAGGGATGTCAAATGCACCACCGGAAATCTGCTTTGTATCTGGAAGGGTCGACCAAACAAAGTGCTTAACACCCGCTCTCCTAGCTGCTTCCACGGTTGCCTTCCCCTGTGCAAATTCATCGACGGGATCCGACCACTCATCGATGGGAGTCTGTGCCCAATCTTCAATGGTGGCCTGAGCCCAATAATCCGTGACGAGGAAGACCCCATCAGAACCATTCACGGCTATATCCAGCGTTTCTGCTTTAGTCAAATCTGCGTAGACGATTTCATCAGCAATTCCTTGAGCCTTAGATGGGTTTCGTGTGATTGCACGCACCCGGAATCCGCCGTGATTACGAAGGAAACGAACAACGCTCCCACCCTGTCGACCAGTGCTACCAAATACTGTTATAAGAGGTTTTTTTGAGTTATTCATAAGATGGTTCCTTTTAATGTTGAGATTTGGTCCATTCTGTTATCCGGCATTTTTCACGAATCCATCCACTTTTGCTGTGTGGGTGAAATTAGGAGCGTCAAATTCGCCGCTACTTATTCAAAAGGCAACAACGTTTCTTATAGGAGATATTCTATTATATAACTCTTTAACAAAGTACCCATGCCTGATGAACATCAAAATACCTTTTAATATTTAGTGCTAACTTGTTATTATGTTTGAAGTTAACTTTTAGTGCAATTTAGTTATTTCCACTGATTTCCTATTCAGGTGAGCCTAAATGAGTATATCGCAAACAAACTTAATTTCAACTGGTTACCCCCAAACTGCAATTTTTGTCGAACAGGGAAAAGTAACTTTAACTGGGTTTTAAACAGTATATTTTACATGTGCAGTTTTGGTGCATTTTCGTTATTTCGGATAGCCTTTAGAAGATAGGCTGCCTAGAAGTCCCTTCCAAGCCAGCATGTTGCCGGATGTATCAGGTTCTAAAAAAGGTTAGTTTGTTAATATCATGAATCCTCTCCGCAGTTCTTTGCCGGTCGCATTGCTTGACAGCCTTCAGGGTGTGTGCTTATTTGATCTCGTTATAGAATTGCATGTAGTTCCAATACCCTATGATAGCTTCTTACAAGCCATTCGGGAGGTCGCATGAGCATCCGTCAATTTCGTTATTCTTCCGACAATCTGGGATACCTGGTGTATGGCGGAGAGACTGCCATGGCCATCGACGGCGGAGCCGTACATGCCATCCTGGACTATATCGAGAAACAGAACCTGGAATTGAAATACGTGACCAATACCCACCGGCACCCGGACCACACCGCCGGTACCGGTGACCTGGTAAAATTATCGGGGGCCGAATACCTCTCCCGGGAGATGCTACTTGCGGCTGGTCAAATTGTTCTGGATGATCTTAAGGTGGATGTGATCGACACCCCGGGGCACACGGACGATTCGATTTCCTTCAGTGTGGCCGAGAGCCTGATTACCGGTGACACGCTTTTTAACGGCACGGTGGGCAACTGCTTCAGCGACGGCCTCAAATCCTTCTATGAGTCCGTTAAAAAGCTCCTGGCCTTCCCGCCAACCACAAAGGTTTATGCCGGGCATGACTATGTAAAGTATTCGATGGCGTTCGCCAAGATCGTGGAGCCGGAGAATGACCGGATCGATGCCTTCCTGCAAGCGTATGATCACGCCCTCGTTGTTTCCACTCTGGCGGACGAGTTGGAAGTGAACCCCTATGTCCGCTTCAATGCAGAGCCCATCATCGCTCTGTTGAAAAAACGGGGTTTCCCCGTGGAAAGGGAATATGAGCGGTGGCTGGGGGTCATGTCCCTGGAGTAAATGTCCGGGACTGCCCACAATCTTCTCGATAGACGCAAAGAGTCCAAAACTTATTTCCCCACGCACTCATTCCGGGGATGTCAATAAACAGTGTGCGTGGGCAACTTCGCAGAGAGGACAAACGGGGATCATTCCGGCGGGGTCTCTCCTATCAGGGTCTTTTTGACACCAATGCCCAGTTCCTGCATGGTAAAGGGCTTGCGGATGAACTCGCCGGCTCCCAGGGCCTGGGCTTGGCGGACCCGTTCGGTGATTGAGAACCCGCTAAAGATGACGGCTTTCTGCTGCGGGTGTTTGGCAAGAATCCGTTGGTAAGTTTCCAGGCCGTCGATGCCCGGGGTCATGATCATATCCAGCAGGATTAGATCGACCGAATTGCTTTCTATGTAGGCCTCGGCCGCTTCGCCGCTCTCCGCTTTGGTAACAGCATAGCCCAGTTCGGTCAGCATGCCGGCCGCAATTTCCAATTGTTCCGGCATATCGTCTACCACAAGGATGGTCTCTCCACTGCCTTTCAAATGATCGAGCGATACTATTGAGGGCTTCTCCTCGGGTTGTCTTGCTGTTATGGGTAAATAGAGCCAGAAGGTGGTGCCTTCACCGAGGCTGCTTTTTACATCTATGTAGCCCCGATGATCTTTTACCGTTCCCCAGACGACCGCCATACCCAGTCCCGTGCCGCTGCGCCCCATCTCCTTTTTCGTGTAAAACGGTTCGAAAATGTGGGCGATGTCCTTGTCGGAAATCCCCATTCCGGTATCGGCCACGGTCACTTCCACGTATTTACCGGGAACGATTTCGGTATAGCCGTCCACCGGACTGTTCAGCGGTCGTACCCGGGTCGTGATGGTGAGCTCACCGCCTGAGGGCATGGCTTCCGCCGCATTGGAGACCAGGTTCATCACGGTCTTGGAAAGGTGGACATGTGACCCCAGGATATGGGGCAGATCGGTCATGAGATTCGTCTTTACCTTGACCGTCGGGTGAAAGCTCTGCAGCTTTTGAAACTCAGGGCTGTCAAGATAGGTCAAAATTGTTTCGTTCAAGGATACCACGTCCGATACAGATACCCCCCGTCGGGCCAGGGTCAACAGGTCCTGGACAATCGTGGCTGCCTTTTCTCCTGATTTCTTGATCGTTTGCAGAGGCTTGGCCAGATCGTTTTCGGGACCGAGTTTGAAAAGCAGCAACTCGGGATAACTGATGATGCCGGAAAGGACGTTGTTCAAATCGTGCGCCACGCCGCCGGCCAACGTGCCGATCGCCTCCAGTTTCTGGGCCTGCTGCAGCTTTTCGGTGGTTCGGGTCAACTCGGCGGTGCGTTTTCCCACCAGCCGCTCCAGGTGATCGCGGTAGTTTCTCAGTTCCTTCTCGATGGCAAAGCGCTCGGTTACGTCAGTGATCATTAAGATATGAGTGTTCTCGCCGATGACCGGCAGGCGTTTTAACAGCACCCGTTTGGCTCCGACCCACAGGGGATTTTTTGTCCCGATTTCAGTCGCGGAGATGATTTCAGAAGCCATCAGATCACAGACTCGTTCGAAAGCCTCACCGTCAAACAGGGTTTCCGGCGCAACCGACAGCAGCTGGTCCTGGCGGAGGCCGAAAAGCGCGCAGGCCGGCTGATTGACATAGACTATTTTGCCGGAGGAAATCTCAAGCATTCCTTCGGTGATGCTGTCAATTACGGTTTTGAGATGATCACTGCGGGAAAGCAGCTCGCGGGTCATCTGCCGGGGATAGACGGTATCCAGCCCCACGACCGGTTTGGCCTTGGTATCAAGTTGGTCCGTATCGTGTTGGTTGATGACGTCCAGGATGTGCTGGGCCATTTCGTTGAAAGGGCCTTTGGCGATGAACGCGTCGGCCGATATGTCCACAGACTCGAAGTTTATCTCTACCGCAGCGGCCGACATGAGCACCAGGTAGCAGTTATCGAACGCTCCTTTGCTGCGGACAATTTCGCAGAGCTTGTCGCCCTCGATATTGGGCATAATCAGGTCGGTGAAAATGATATCCGGGTGGAAATCATCCAAAATACCGATAGCCAGCAATCCGTCCTCAGCGGTAGCCACTTCGTGGCCTTCTTTCTCGAGGAGTTTTTTCATCCAGTTGAGGATGATGCGGTTGTTGTCAATGACCAGGATCTTTTTTTTCATTGCGGTTAGCCTTACCAAGTGTGAGACAGGCATCACGAATGAGCATCGAATATCATATCAAGAGATTTAGCCCGTGTGAGCCAGCACCGTAATCTTACGGCCCATTTGTATCTGTATTGAGCATTTCGAGTGTAGCTAAAATTTCCGCGACTTTCTAAGTACTTTTTTAAGGCGCTTTACGATTATTATGAGCACTCAGGCTGATTGGGCAACCCTGCCTGTGATTTAATTGACAAGCCGCCGAGGCTCTTGTATCATTTTCCAAATTTTTTCAAAGAGGTGCTTGATGCGCAGAAAAGATAAGGAAATCAATGATAAAGCCCGGATCGAACAGATCATTCAGGATGCACAGATTTGCCGCCTCGCCCTGGCAGAGAGCGGCCAGCCTTACGTTGTCCCCCTCAATTTTGGCTACCGGGATGATACCGTCTATTTTCATTCCGCGACCCAGGGCCGGAAGATCGATATGCTCAAGGCCAATCCCAAGGTCTGCCTGGAATTTACAACTGATCTGGAACTGGTTCGGGCTGAAAAAAGCTGTGACTGGGGCCAGCGTTTCAATTGCGTCATCGCCTTTGGCGAGGCCCGCTTGATTGAAGACAATGACGCGAAAAGAGAGGCCCTCGACGTTATCATGGCCCACTATGGCGGCGAGGGGGGCGACTATTCGGACGGGAAGCTGAAAATCACGGCCGTTATCGCTGTAAAAATCAACATGATGACCGGCAAAGGCTTGGGATGAGTATGCATGACCTGAATCACACCGGTGACGGGGCCGAGTCCAAATCTACCGGCAGCTTTGATGGTGAACTGGTAGAATCCATAAGAATCCAGGCCAGAAAGCTTTTTCTCGAGGCGGCGGGAAGCCACGACTGGGACCACACGCGGCGGGTAGCCGCTCTATGCGACAGTATCGGTCGGGTTGAAAAAGCCGATTTGACAGTTCTGCGCATGGCCGCCTATATGCACGACATCGGCCGCTGCCATCAGGATCGCTCCTCAGGAGCCCAGTGCCACGCCAAGGAGGGCGCCCGCTTGGCCGCTGCCATCCTGGCGGATGTCCCGCTTCCCGACCCTGAAAAAAGGAACATCATCCACTGCATTCGTTCACATCGTTTTCGCGAGAACCATGCCCCGGAGACACTTGAGGCCAAGGTCCTTTTCGATGCCGACAAGCTCGATGCCATCGGGGCCGTGGGCGTGGCCCGCGCTTACCTGTTTGCCGGTGAGGTCGGCGCCCGCCTGCACAACCCCGATATTGATGTCACCGCAGCCCCGGCTTACTCGGAAAATGACACCGGGTACCGGGAATACCTGGTAAAACTGCGCCACATCCATAGCCGCATGCTGACCAAGGAAGGCCGGAGGCTGGCCGTTGAGCGCCATGCTTTCATGGAAGGTTTCTTCGATCGGTTTCTTGGTGAGATTGAGGGGCAGGTTTAGGTTGGGATATCGTAGCATTACGCAATTTCCTGCACACTGTGGGTTTTCCGGTTTTGACAAGTTTATGCGTATCCAATACAATGAGCACATTTCGCTAGAGGCTATTTCAAAAAATGTCTTTTGGCCCAATCTGCTGCCTTCGCTGAAGCTATGGTTGATAAACTCTGCCGGGAGCCTTGCCTGTCGGGCAAAGCTCGTAGAGCGAAGACGGAACCGCGACCAAAATCCTATTTTGAGATAGCCTCTAATTAAAATTCCACATTAAACCGAAATGGGAAAATGTGTATAGTGCTTTGGGTAGAATTAATAATCATTAAGACTGAGGAGGTCGCATGAAAGCCACGATTACCAAGCAATGCATGGGCGATCGCAATTGCAACAACCTGTGTCCGGAAGTGTTTGAGTATGACGAAGACCAGCTGCTGTCCATCGTCAAGTTTGATGAAATTCCTGAGCAGTACCAAGATCTGGTGCGCCAGGCTGCGGCCGAGTGCGGTGCGGACGCTATCGAAATCGAAGAGTAGCGGTCAATTTAACTGGGCATTCGGCCCACACCGGGAGTCAATTCATTAAGGGCAAAGCGGCGTAACAGACATGCGCGGTTTTGCCAGTCTATGCAAAAGGGGATTTGATTATGGGAAAGTTCCGCGACAGCCAGACGGCTAAAAATTTGATGTTGTCATTTGCCGGTGAATCCCAGGCCCGCAACCGGTATTCGTATTTCGCCCGGCGGGCCTGGGACGAAGGGTTTGTGCAGATCGGCGACATTTTCGAAGAGACCGCCAACCAGGAGTGTGAACACGCCCTGCGGTTTTTCAAGTTTTTCAACGGTGGGGAGCTGGAGATCACGGGGAGCTTCCCATCCGGGGTCATCAAAGACACCCACGCTAATTTGATTGCGGCCGCGGATGGGGAACGCTTCGAGCACACTGAACTCTACCCAGGGTTTGCTCAGGTGGCTGTTGACGAAGGCTTCGACCGGGCGGCGGAGACCTGGGAAGCCATCATGGTGTCGGAGAAGCAGCATGAAAAACGCTACCGCGAGCTGGCCGGGAATCTGGCTGCGGACCGCGTTTTTGCGCGGGACACGGAAGTGGTTTGGCGCTGCCGCAACTGCGGTTATCTGCACACCGGCACGGAGGCTCCCGAAAAATGTCCGGCCTGCGTGATGGGGCAGGGATTCTTCGAACTGCTGGGCGAGAACTGGTAGCCATTTTTATTAGAAGCTGTCCTAAGAACGGATTTTGGTTCAAGGTCAAGGCGGACGCGATTTTTTAATTCGAGGAATACTGATAGTATTTCGAGTATTAAAGAATTGCGCCCAACGCAGAGATTGAGCCAAAAGACTTTCTTAGGACAGTTTCTATTCGGATTTGATGTTTTTCAATCGCCGTATCGCGCCGGCTATGCCGGCGGGCAGTTCGTCGTCGAAGGAAACGTGGATGGAGTAGTCGTTTTTCAGGTGATAGTTTACACAGATCACCGTGCCTTGCTGAAACGTCTTGAGGGGCGCAGCCCGGGTGGGGATGAGAAATTTCATACCCAGGCGCCGGCCCAGCAGCATGCGCGCGGTCTCCCGTTTGGACGTGATGATGAAAAAACTTAATCCGCCTTCCGAAATATCAGAAAAATCGCCCTTGAAGGGTTTGCCCATGGGTTGCCGCTTTTTGTTCAGCAACTGGACCAGGATTTTACCCTTCACGCTGAAGCGTTCCTGTTTGCGGCGTTCCATGCCCTTTTCTTTGATAATATCTTTGGCTTTCTCCAGCGTCAGACAATAATCTTCGAGTTTCGATTTAAGGGCGGGAAAATCCTTTTCCCATTCGTCGAGCACATCCCGGGAAAGGACATTCATTTTAGCCGTGGACAGGGCAATTAAGGAGGTCGAACACATGCTGATCGTAAAGAAGGTGGCGTGCCCGGCCAGGTCGCCTTTTTCCAGGGTCTTCAGCAGGGTTTCCTGTTCGTCGTCCTGGTAGACCAGTTTGAGGCTCCCCTCGGTAATGAAATAGAGATCACGGTTTTCCCGGCCCTGTGCAAATACAGTCTGATCGGCTTCATAGGTTACCGCTTCCAGGGCGTGATAGAGCGCATTGGCCTCCTCGCTGGAGAGCCGTTCGTACAAATCCGGCCAGACATCCAGGTGGTCCTGGTCGATGGACTCGGCCTTTTCCTGTTCGATGATTTCACCGGCCTTGACGATTTCCGTCAGCGCCATGGCATCCACGTCGTAGAGCCGGTCCCGCAGGGCTTCGGCCTTCTTGAAGTTTTTCCGTTTAGCGTTGGCCACTATCAATTCAAAGATCAACTTGACGGCGGCTTCGGTCTCGCCGGCGGTCACATGTTTCTCTATCAAAGCCTCGCGTTCATCCACCCCGCTATCGGCTGCAACAGCTTCCGCCGCGGGTTGGGGGGCCTCTGCCGGGGG
>Ga0126326_1000515_pt1 | contig 11031 bp, 10 predicted proteins | sample InaspJWI67metaG_FD_94485 | JGI IMG/M metagenome (GOLD analysis project Ga0126326, IMG submission 94485) | Marine gutless worms symbiont microbial communities from Oahu, Hawaii - Inanidrilus sp. 1 OAHU.JWI-67 metaG | ecosystem: Host-associated > Annelida > Digestive system > Unclassified | place... | reverse complement strand
TCACGCCGTGTGGATGGCTATCTAATCGCTACATGCTGTACCGACATCCAAGCCGATTAACCGGTACCTTCGCAAAACTAGTTTTCGATACTCTGATAGCAACACGCTTTATATAAAGATAGGCCCTTATCCATTTCAATCGGTGCGGCGTCAATAGCCATAGTATCACCATGCGTCCCGGTGCAACGGAGATTTCAAATTAAAAAAAAATATAGCGTTTGCGTCAAACCATCAACGTCGTGATGGTCCGGATAATGTCGTAAAACCACCGGTATCGGAACGTTATTATGACAAACGCTATAAGTACAATCTTATCACCGCGATTGACCACGATTCGCTCCGGCGAATAACGGTATTTCGCGGCTATTAAAGTGATGTGATGGCTTCGAGGTTTGGACGGGATGAAATGGATCAGCAGAGGGATCACATGGCCGGTATCAAGGCCAGCAAGATTAAAACCTACACAATTTTTTATGCATACCGGTTTTGGTGTCAATTAATGTGTCACCCCGTGCGGGGCAAGGTGTGGATTTTTGGTGATGAATATTTCGGTGTTACGTCGATCCTCTTTTCATCCAGCAGTCTTTCGAAAAGTTTAACGGTTTTGGGGGCATCCCATTTGCGAGCCCCGAGAGCCATGCCGATGATGTGCCCGCGCCGATCCAGAATAAAGGTCGTGGGAATGGCCCGGATGGCATACGTCATCCCGATGTCTCCGCTTTCGTCCAGCAGCGCCGTGAACGTCAACTCATGTTTCGCAACAAATCGTTTGACCGTATCGGACGACTCCCGCAAACTGATGGTCACCATCGCAAAATCTCTTTTTTGCAGCCGTCGGTAGAGACGTTCCATGGCGGGCATTTCGATCCGGCATTCGGGACACCAGGTAGTCCAGAAGTTCAAAAACACCACCTTGCCCCTGAAGTCTGCCATATTCACCATTCGGCCTTCGGTATCCGGCAGGGAAAAATCCACCGTTGCAGCTTGATCGGGAACCGGCAGCATTTCCAAATCACGCAGCAACCGGCTTTCAGTGCTGCCATCGATGCCGGCTTTGGCGAATGGGCCCGATTTTACCAACATCGTGCCGGCAACGGCAGCCAAAATCAGGACGCCGATAATTATAGCCGGTCTGTGGAGATATGCCTTTATATTGAATTTACTGTGTTTGTGCATATACGTAAGTGGGAATGTCCGGTCCAATCTTCTGCTGTCCGCCTATGCCGCTGCTTCTTACCGCACGCTGCTTGTAATCGGGATGTCTTCTACGTCCCAGCTTTTTATCTTTGTCAGCGGTCGTACGACCGGCCGGTAGATCAGGCGGGCCTCGGCGGTCGGTTCGTCATCGGGATCAGCCAGGGCATATTCGTATGTCAGGGTTACGGTGGTTTTGGGCCGTATGTGCGTATCCATCATATTCGATAATTGATGGTTATGTAATTCGATGCCCGTAAACCCTCTCTACCTCCTGAATTACCTGATCAACCGACAGGCCCTGGTTAAGTTTTTTGCGAATAAAGTTCTTCTCTTCCACCGCACCGCGCGGCATGTCGCAGGTGCAATCGATCAGCGGAAGCTCTCCGCAACCACCGCAGGCGCATTTAAAATTGGCTGTCACAAGCTTGATCCGACTGTCCAAGGCGCTTTTGGTCGGCGCGGCGGAATAATGCGGCGCAGCATCGCTGTTTAATGCCGTCTGGGGAGAAAGAACGATTTTTACCGTCAGACCCACGGCAAACGCGATGGCGAGAAAGGCTACCACCATCCAGTAGGATTGTTCAGCCTTGTTTTGCTTCTTTCTTACAGGCGTGGTGCGCCTGTTCTTTTTCTTGGCCATTTTCCGGTGCTCCTTTCCTGGTAACCAACCAGTTTCAAATATGCATAGACCCTAATTAGGATAATCGGCCGGTGACCGGAAATTGATTTTTTCCTCTTCCAGGGCACCATCGGACACCCGCAATATCCGCCGGGCATATTGCGCACATTCGGTGCTGTGCGTGACCATAACTATGGTCATCCCGTCGGCATTGAGGTTTTGCAGAAAGGTCATTACTTCCCGGGATGTTTTCGAGTCGAGATTGCCGGTCGGCTCATCGGCCAGCAAAACCGGTGGTTCGTTGACGATGGCCCGGGCAACGGCGACTCTTTCTTTTTCGCCACCGGAGATCTGCTTCGGCAGGCGGCCGGCCTTGTCGAGCAATCCGACCTGCTCGAGGGCCTCCTTAGCCATTTGGCGTTTTTTCTTTCTACCGCTTTTAACGATGGCCAGGGGCAGCATCACGTTCTCCAGCACCGTCAGATAGGGAACCAGGTGAAAGCTCTGGAACACGAACCCAAGAAACTCCCGGCGAAAATCCGCACGTTGCTCCTGACCGAGTCTGTACACATCGATATCATCGACGGTCAGGCACCCGCCGGTCGGGGCATTCATGGCGCCCATGATCGAGAGCAGGGTCGATTTGCCGGCACCGGATTCGCCCATCACGCCAACAAATTCTCCGGCTGCAATTTCAAAACTGATGCCGGAAATGGCGGTTACGGTGGCATCGCCGGTGCCGTATGTTTTTACTAAATTATCAGCGACGATATAACTCATTGATCACCTCTTAATTATCAGTAAGTGGGTACCTCACAATCATTTACAGCGCCCTGAGGGCTTCGTTCGGATCCATTCTGGCCGCCATAACTGCGGGATACGCACTGGATAGCAGCCCCACGAACAGGGCAATCGCAAAGGCAGTCGAGGCCAGCGCAAAATCAAACGGTACCGATCCGGAATGCCCTTCGCTAAAAAATCCGATGGCCATCCTGGCAGCACCAAGACCGGTGAGATAGCCGATAATTCCAGCCAGGCCGGAGACGATGGCAGCCTCCATGAACACGATTTTCATTACGTGCCGCTTGCGAAATCCGATGGCCCGAAAGATGCCGATTTCCTCGGTACGTTCTCTGACACTGCCCATCATAGTGACAAGCACCACCAGGCTTCCTATGAGCATGATAACGCCGGAGATGCCGAAGGAAAATTTTTTGAAATGAGCCAGTGCTTTCATGCGTCCTTTGACCACCTGCTGAATGGCCATGACTTTTGCACCCGGTAGAACATCGGACAGTTGTTTCACCAGGTCATTAATGGGACAGTCTTTGCAAAGGGCGGCAACTTCGACCATAGAAACCTTTCCTTTTTTATTGAAAAGAGACTGGGCGGTCGCCAAGCGTGCGAATGCGAGCTGGTCATCCTGAGAACCGGTGGGTTCGAGAATACCGGTGACTTTCAAAGGCGTGCCATTGACGTCAAGCGATGTCCCGTGTTGCAGACGTAATATACGGGCGACTTCCGCTCCCAGGATAATGCCGTTGTCCTCCGGATACATGCCTTGTATTCTCCACCAGGGTTTGAGGATACCCGAGACCTTGAAATCAACGCCGGCCAGCAGGATCCGCTTGTTTTTTACATTGATGACGCCCAGGACAAGAGGTCCGAGGGCGGCGATATTGCGGGCATTTTTAATCGTTTTGACACGACCCAGTTCGATTTCTTGGATCTCTTCCATTTCAAATGAAACCCCGCCCAGGGACAGACCGCCGTAAGTAAGGGTCAAATTTTCGGTTTTGGGTACGATCAGGATATTGGCCCCGTATTTTTCCAGCTTGTCATTGATATCACCGGTCATGGCATCAACGAAGCTGACGATGGCAACAACTGTGGCGACACCGATCACCAATCCGGCAAGTACAAATGCCGCTTTACCTTTTCTACGTATCAAATTTCTGATGGATATCTCTTTGAGTGTCATGATGTCTCTCTTTAAGTGAAGTTAAAAAATTGTTTGCCTTCCAGAATGTCTTTGACCTGAATGATAACCTTTCCGTCTTTGTACGTTCTGTTAAGCGGTGCCGGATTGCAGCCGCCTTTAACCTCATTGACCAACACTGAGGCAAAACGGCGTCCGCAGTTACGGCATACCATGTAATCACCTTCCTGATAGTATCCCTTGCCGGCCCGCCAGCAAACATCACAGGCATCAAAAGCCGCTCGAATAATTCCGTCCGAGCTTTTAAGGATAAAGTAGCGGATGGTAAATCTGCCGTCGACATGTTCGAAGTGCCGCGCGCGTCCGTCATCAAACAGGCTGGCTGGAAATGTCACCTGTGACGCCGTGCTGCTCGAGGAAGTTTGCGCTGTTACCGGTCCGGTGGCGGTACCTTTCTGGAGAAAGATAAAAACAGCGATCCCGACAATAACCAATGCACCGGCGGCCATAAGGATGAGAGGCATATGGCTCTTTGAACCGGTACCGAGAACTTCGCTCTTTTTCGCTTCTCGTTTTTCAAGGGTCGGTTTGTAAGATTTTGCCGGTCCGCGCTGGTTTGATTTTTTGGATTTATGGGTACTCTTTTTTTTCTTCGACATGATTCGAACTCCTTTTTTCTTATTCAAGTAGAATTCAGATATAAATGTGATCGGCTCTGTAGCCGACAATTGTTCAGATGGCGTATAATGTGAACATCCGTGTCAAGCCAAACTATTGACGTCCCATCCACTTGCAGTCGCTATATTGCTCAGATTGCTCCAGTTCTCGGTTGGCGTATATTTACTGTTTGCTCGGCAAAACCTGATAGAGATTCATAACCAGATGGCGAGCTCAATGGTTAAATTGCCTTGGTCGCTCGGTAACTTCACAATTCAACAGCAATATCGAACCGTAAAACGGATGGAGAAATATTATTGCAGATAGCATTTAATTGTGAGGGATCAACACAGAAGAGAGAGGGATTGCAAATAAATCGGTATGGTTTGAAAGAAACTTCCGGTCTGCGCGTACGTTTTCGAATCGATCAACCGAACCGGATTGAAATAAATGGCGTTCTCACTAGTGGATATGGCATGACTATTACATCGGTGGTTATTCGAATGTATAGATGCGAGCGTGAAATTTAATGCTTCAGGGGCTGTCGTGTTGTTCAGCGAGCAAGGAGAACTGTCCGCACCGGCGCAGCACCCGTGAGATGAGACATTTGAGAGTACGTCATCGGTCGGCATGTGTTCCATGCCCGGCCCCTTGCAGCAGCAATTCACAAGGCAAGGATCTTGTGCGGACACGTTGCCGCATATTACGCTGAAAACGAGAAAAGCAGTTAGCGTTATGTGAGATATTTTTCGGATCACTTTGTAAGATATTGAAATTATATAAAAATCATATTTTAATCTTATTTCCTACTATAAAAGTATAGTTAAAAACCGATATTCTGTCAACCCAAATTTAACGAAGCCATAATAAGTCCGAACATGTCATGCCGGTCCCGTATCAAATCCGGGATGAAGGTTCTAACATCCAGAACCTAATGAAATTACTGGATTCCTGCCACCGGATCGGACTTTCCCTCAACTTAGTAGGAGGTCCGACAGGGGCCTCGCCAGTGTGATGTCTTAGTTGGTTTTCTGAATATTTACGAGATCATTAAACTGGGGTTTCAACACTTTACAAGTTTCGATGTTGTCTTTATCTTGTAAAAAAATTGAAGATGTGATTTTTTTCTTTTCAAATCCCGGCTATTCGGAATTCGAAACTGGTTTGACCCACAAGGATAATACAGGACCCAATATAAAAGAGGAAAGCAGGTATTTTCTTTGGAACCTTGTGGCGTTGTGGTGCAAATAATGCCGAATAAACCGTAACTATAAAAGATGATTGCTTAAATCGAAACACCAGCGAATGAAAAGGCAGGTTTAAGATGAGTTATGATTTCAATGCAGATGAAGTCTTTCAAATGGCCGAGCAGATGGAAAGAAACGGACAAACGTTTTACCGTACAGCAGCGGAAGCCGTAAGTGATGACGAAAAGAAAAAGTTATTGCTTAAGCTGGCCGATATGGAAGTCGACCACGAGAAAATTTTCAAAGCGATGCGGGCCGAACTTACCGAGAAGGAGAAAAGTTCAACCGTTTTTGATCCCGAAGGCGAATCCGCATTATATTTGCGGGCTCTCGTAGATACTCGCGTGTTTTTCGAGAAAGACCTGGATGTGTCCTCCATGGAAAAGATTCTGAAGGCAGCCATCGAGGCTGAAAAAGATGCGATCGTTTTTTACCTGGGCATCAAAAACTCTGTCCCGGCAGATCTGGGGCAAGACCGGCTGGATCACATCATCAAAGAGGAGATGGGCCACGTGCGCTTGCTCAGCCGCGAGCTCGTTCAGTTGAAAGGATGAAAAATTCGCTGGCCGCGAATTCTTAATTTATTTAACCGCGGTTATTTCAGAGAGTGTATTCCACGCCGCTGAGATATATCCGAACGGATGGATAGGATCTGCCTGCCCGGCAATCCCGGCATCTTTCAAGTTTGCCGGGCCAAATTCGTTTTACTCCAACGATTTACCGAGTTCTGAGACCTCTTCCAGCCCCACATGGTCAAGCAGGCGGATCCTGCGACCTCTTACTTCAATCAATCCCTGTGCACCCATTTTTGCGAAAATCCGCGACAGTGTCTCCGGTATCGTTCCCAGCAAACTGGCCAGTTGCCCCTTTGAAATCGGCAGGGTAACCTCGTCTGTATTATCCTGTTCCTGGGCCAGAATCACCAGATAGGAAGCCAGTCGGCCCGGCACTTCCTTTAAAGAAAGGTTTTCGATCTGAACCGTAAACTGTCGCAGCCGCATGGAAAGCACGGCCAGCATTCGCATTGCCAGCGAAGGATTTCCGGAAATCAGCGACACGAAGGCATTCCTTGGAAAAAACATGAGGCGACTGCCGGCAATCGTCTGGGCATTTGCCGGAAAAGATCGTCCTAAAAATACGGCAACCTGGCCAAACGACTCACCAGGGCCTAATATGTGCAGGATCTGTTCTTTTCCGTCCGGCGAGAGCTTAAAAATCTTAACCTGACCCTCGACCACAACATAAAATCCACTGCCCTCGTCCCCTTCAGTGAAGATAAACTCGTCTTTTTTATAATCACGATTGACGGCGATGTTTTTTATTTCTTCCAGCTGACTGTCCGAAAGCCCGTTAAATGCAGGAATGCGTGAAATAATATCCAGAATTTTTTTCATCGGTCACCTCGACCCAACAAATAACAACTGTTTTTGATGAATGTCAAGCTGTTGCAAATTTTTCTAATGAAATTGAAATTCACCCGGGGACTTTACATTTTTGAGTTAATGACAATTATACCTACCGGTTGCACCGGTAAAAATTTGAACATGCCGTGATCGGAGCGAAACTGAAAGGTAAAGATACATCGAGTCAAGTTGTCATTCATACCGCTGCAGATCAAGCAGAAAAAGAGAATTTATTGATTTAGATCAAGGTGGTCATAAATGCCCTGATATAACGTCCGCCCGAAAGTTTTTGTGGAATCTGTACGGATTGGAATCAATTTACTAATTAAAGGAGTGGAAAAAGTATGTTTTGTTATCAATGTGAACAGACCGTAAAAGGTGAAGGTTGTAAAAAAATCGGTGTATGCGGCAAGCAGCCTGATGTTGCCGCGCTGCAGGATTTGTTGATTTATGCGCTCAAGGGTTTGTCCCGGTACGCCGTAGAGGGGCAGAAAGTAGGTGTCAGCGATACCGTTGTTGATCGTTTCACCTGCAAAGCCGTTTTCTCAACGCTGACGAATGTGAACTTCGATGCGGACCGTTTCGTGGATCTGATAAACGAAACCGTGGCGGTTCGCGAACAGCTCAAGGAAAAAATACAGATCGCCGGAGGAAAGACCGACTTTGCGGCGGGGTCTGCGGTTTTTAAACCGGAAGCGGACCGGCAGGCACTGATCGCCCAGGGCGAGACAGTCGGTATTATGTCGGATTCGAGCGCTGATCCGGACATCCGCTCTCTCAGAGAACTTCTGGTGTACGGCCTAAAGGGAGCGGCAGCCTATGCCGACCATGCGGCCATTTTAGGTCAGGAAGACGAAAAAGTGTACGCGTTTATGCATGAGGGACTGGCGGCTACCCTGGACGAAAACCTCGGTGTGGAGGATCTTGTCGGTCTTGTGTTGAAATGCGGCGAGATCAACTTGAGAGCGATGGAACTGCTGGATGCCGGAAATACGGGCACATACGGTCATCCGGTACCCACCGCAGTGCCGCTGGGCGTTAAAAAAGGTAAAGCCATCCTGGTTTCCGGACATGATCTCAAAGACCTGGAAGAAATCCTGAAACAAAGTGAAGGCAAAGGCATTTATGTATACACCCATGGAGAGATGCTGCCCACCCATGGATACCCCGAATTGAAAAAATATACACATTTTTATGGTCATTACGGCACCGCCTGGCAGAATCAGGCCAAGGAATTCGCCGAGTTTCCGGGGGCGATATTGATGACCACCAACTGCATACAGAAACCAAAAGACGCTTACAGGGAGAATCTTTTTACGACCGGTCTGGTGGGCTGGCAGGGTCTGACCCATATTGCCGACAAGGACTTTACAGTGGTGATCGAAAAAGCCCTTGAAATGCCGGGTTTTTCTGAAGATGTCGCCGATAAACAGGTTATGGTCGGATTCGGCCGCAATGCGGTCCTCGGTGTGGCCGATAAAGTGATAGAAGCGGTCAAAAGCAAGGCCATTCGCCACTTTTTTCTGGTTGGCGGCTGTGACGGTGCCAAGCCCGGGCGCAGCTATTACAGCGATTTTGTGCAGCAGGTTCCGGAAGATTGCGTGGTGTTGACCCTGGCTTGCGGAAAATTCAGATTTTTCGACAAAGAGCTGGGTGATATCGGCGGTATCCCGCGACTCCTGGACGTCGGGCAGTGCAATGATGCCTATTCCGCTGTTCAGATCGCCGTCGCCCTGGCCAATGCGTTCGAGTGCGACATAAACGACCTGCCCCTGTCTCTAGTTCTATCCTGGTATGAACAGAAAGCGGTTGCAATTTTATTGACCCTGCTGCACCTGGGGCTCAAGGATATCCGTCTGGGACCGAGTCTTCCGGCCTTTGTCTCACCAAACGTGCTGGATGTTCTGGTTAAAAACTTCAACATTATGCCGATCAAAACTCCGGAAGAAGACCTGCAAACCATTCTGGGTTAAAACCGCCTCAGAGTATACACACACGGTTGATCCGGATTTGTGGCTACGCATTCCGGATCGACCGTGATACACACAAAATTTCTTTTCTGCTTGCGGCAAACATATAGCCATCTGCCTCTCAAATCCTTTCCGGAATTACAAATATTAAAAAACTCCACTTCTTGATTTATGTCAATGCAAGCTTAAACTTGAAAGTATACAAAAGTGGAAAAGTTCGAGGGAATCCATTTGATTCCACCGATTAATGGAAAATTGGCAGAATAAACATTTGTCTAACGAAACTTCAAAGGGGGAGTCGCGATGAAATGCCCGGGTCAGGATACACAATACTGGAAACCAGGCGCTATTTTCGAGGTAAAATGCCCGCAGTGCGATCACCTGGTTGAGTTTTTCAAAGATGACACTGCCCGCAAGTGCGACAGCTGCGGCCATCGTTTTGTAAATCCGGAAATGGATTTCGGTTGTGCCGCTTACTGTCAGTATGCCGAGCAGTGCCTGGGCACGCTGCCCGAAGAGCTCCTGGCGCAAAAGGAGAATTTGCTCAAGGATCGTGTTGCCGTTGAAATGAAACGCTATTTTACAGGTGATTTTAAACGCATCGGTCATGCCACTCGCACGGCCCGGTATGCGGAACGTATTGCCAAAAAAGAACAAGGGGTTCTGCCCGTTATTCTCTGCGCAGCCTACTTGCGCGAGATCGGCGCGGTCGAAGCCAAGGCCAAGCATGCCAGCACGGCTCCGGAATATTTGGAAAAAGAAGGGCCACCGGTTGCCCGCACGATTTTGAACAAGCTCAAGGCCAAGGAAGAGTTGATCGAAGCCGTCTGTGATATCGTCGGACATCACGGGTATCCCGCATCTGATGATGATAAGAGCAAAAAGATCGTCTACGAGGGCAGTCTAATCGCCGCCCTGGAAGATCAGCATAAAGATAGCAAGATCCCAGTGGAAAAGTTAACCGAAACCATTGAAAATGAATTTATTACCGAAAGCGGTAGAGAAGAAGCCAGAAATGTGCTTCTGAGCTGATACCATAATTTCCATAAATTAATATAGAACACTGAGGTGACGATATGAAAGTAATGCGCAAGATTATCCAGATTGATGAAGAACTTTGTGATGGCTGTGGCCTATGTGTGCCGTCCTGTGCCGAGGGTTCGCTTGTGATTGTTGACGGTAAGGCAAAAGTTGTTGCCGATAACCTGTGTGACGGTCTTGGCGCCTGTCTGGGGGAATGTCCCAATGATGCGCTCAGTATTATTGAACGGGAAGCGGAAGAATTCGATGAAGAAGCGGTAGAAGCCTACCTGGCGGAAAAAGAGAAAAATAAGGTCAAGCAGGCACCTGTGTTTAGCGGCGGCTGTCCGTCAGCCGGAATTCAGAATTTCACTACCGCAAAACCAGCTGATCAGGCTGCAAAACCGGCCCCACCCACAGCAGCGCAAAACTCGGCCTTAAGCCATTGGCCTATCCAGATTCATCTGGTTCCACCGACGGCGCCTTTCCTGCAAGGTGCGGATCTGCTGGTTCTGGCAGACTGCGTTCCGGTGGCTTTTCCAACGCTGCATCGGGATTTCCTGCAAGGCAAAGCCGTCATGATGGGATGCCCCAAGCTTGACGATGCCCAAAGTTACATTCAGAAATTTGAACAGATTTTCCGGGTGGCGGGCATCAAAAGCATTACGACTGTGGTTATGGAGGTTCCCTGCTGTTCCGGTCTGCCCATGATCGTAAAAAAGGGCCTGGAGGCATCCGGTGCGGACATTCCCGTGGATGAAGTTGTTATCAGCACCCGCGGTGAGATTCTCGACCGCGAGCGACACATCAATTAAGACCGACCATTTTCATTTCCTGTATTGTGATACACAAGTGTATCATTTTAAATATCGATACACTTGTGTATTTATTTTATCCAATAATTTTAGATTGTTATTTATTTATCCCGCCTTGATTGCGATTCGCACGAATCAAACTGTATCGCAGTTTTGTCTCAAGT
>Ga0126326_1000514_pt1 | contig 11077 bp, 13 predicted proteins | sample InaspJWI67metaG_FD_94485 | JGI IMG/M metagenome (GOLD analysis project Ga0126326, IMG submission 94485) | Marine gutless worms symbiont microbial communities from Oahu, Hawaii - Inanidrilus sp. 1 OAHU.JWI-67 metaG | ecosystem: Host-associated > Annelida > Digestive system > Unclassified | place... | reverse complement strand
GATTAATCTGTTTTGGCTTGGCGGACGGATCGACCGACGATTAACACTCCGACCACGCACAACAGCATGCCGCCGATCGACAGCCACCCCAGGGTTTCGCCAAACAGGAAATGCGCCTCGACCACGACCAGCGGCGGAACCAGGTAAAACATGCTGGAAATGCGCCCCGCCTCGCCGTTTTTAATGATGTACATCAGCAGCAGGACCGCACCGAGCGAGAGCCCCAGCACTTGCCAGGTCAATGCGATAGTAAAGGTCGGCGTCCAGTCGATGACCCAGGTTTCACCGTAAAGCAGCGCGAACCCGGCGCATGCCAGCGAACCGGCGACATACTGCATCAGGGTGCCCGGCAGCAGTTGCGATTGGTCGCAGAATTTTTTTTGGTAGAACACGCCAATTGCAAACGATAGCAGGCTAACCAGGCACAACAGCAGATCGAGCAGGTCTAGGCCGCCGGCGAGCCCCAGCGCGATACCGTATTTACCGATGATAACGATGCCGACTCCGATAAATCCTGTCAGCAATCCGGTAAGCTTGCGCCAGTCGAGGTGTTCGCCGATATACAGGGTTGCCAAAACCATAGTGAGTATCGGTTGCAAGCCGATGATGATCGCGACGATTCCCGAGGGAACGCCGTTCTTGATTGGCCAGAACAGGTAACCGAGATAACCGCAATGTATCAGCAGCCCGGCGACCATATCGTGGCGGAATGCCCAGATACGACGCGGCAACGCGGCACCGACGAATAGTAAAATCGGCACCAGCGCTAGTGCGGTAATCGAGAAACGCAAACCCAGGAACACGAACGGATCCGCATTATGCATGCTGTACTTGGCCGCTATGAAGCCGGTGCTCCATAGCGACACAAATATTAGCGGCGCCACCCGCAATAATAAGGCCTGGCTAGGCATTGTGGTTTACCCGAGTCCGGGGTGGCGCCCAAACCCGATCAAGATTTGATTTCGATCAACTCGACTTCAAATATCAGGGTTTCGAAAGGACCGATCTGACCGCCCGCGTCGCGTTCGCCGTAGCCCAGGTTATAGGGCACGACGAAACGGTATTTGCTGCCAATGCTCATTAACTGAACGCCTTCGGTCCAGCCGGGGATAACCTGATTAAGCTTGAAACTGGTTGGTTCTCCTCGCGAGTAGGCACTGTCGAATTCGGTACCGTCGATCAGGGTGCCGCGATAGTGTACGGTTACTTCGTCGGTGGCCTTGGGTTTAGCGCCGTCGGCCGCGGTGATTACTGAATACTGTAACCCCGTTTCGGTGACCTGTACGCCTGCTTCGGCGGCGTTTTGTTTCAGATAATCTTCGCCGCGCTTGCGGTTGGCGGCCGACTCGGATTCAAACTTCTTTTCCATTTGGGCATTGATGGAATCCCCCGCCTGTTCCAGAGTGAGCAAGGTAGTTTGTTCCTGATGCTGGGCTTTCATTCCCGCCAGCAGCAGATCGTAGTTGACCTCGCCGTATTGCTTGAGTACGCGTTCGCCGACCAACATACCCAGCCCGTAGCTGAATTTATCGGCTTCGGTGGCGAGGTTTATTTCCGCGGGCGCCGATTCTTTTTTCTCACAGGCAACCAGTGTCAGTAACAGTGCGGATAGCACAAGGGTTTTGAATTTCATTTATGTTTCCTTAAGGGTTGGGATTAATCCTGGACGATACGGGCGATGACGTTCATGAAATCGCCTATCTTGATCAGGGATGGAAAATGGCGACCCATTATAATACCGTTGCTCGCGGCGTGGTATTCGACAGGCGCCTCGCCGGTTCGTTCGCTGTTTTGTATACGCGAGCGATCAAATCACCGGCTTGTACCGCGTCGCCGAGGCCCGCGCAGGGCTCCAGTAGACCATTGTGTCGTGCAAACAGGTAGGCGTTGGCCTGTTGCATGTCGAGTTTGACGGCGGGCCGCTCGGGCGGCTGCGGAATGTCGTCGAGAATTCCGGCATGGACCAGAAAGTTGTGAACCCCGCGTTTGCCGATTGCAGCGGTGGCGGGGCTGCTGCTGCCGCCGCCGCCGAGTTCGGTGGAGACGAATACCTTGCCCATGGTTTCGGCCTGGGTGTCGTACATGCCGCCGGCTTCGATTTCGACCAGGCTCAGGTAATAGGGCGCCGCAAAAGCCTGGGCTGCGGCTTCGCAGGCCGCCTGCTGAACCTTGTTTTCGAGCGCGTGGTAAGCCGCGAAGGGCAGAAATTCGAGGGTTTTGCCGCCGGGGAATGGATGTCGAGTACATAGTCGCACATCGGCAACAGCCTGCGGGTTATGTAGTCGGCGATCAGCCGGGTTACGCTGCCGGATGCGTCGCCCGGAAAAATTCGATTCATATTGAGCTGGTCGATCGGCGAGACGCGGGTCCCCGCCTGGAAGGCCGGGTAGTTCATCATCGGGATGATAACCACGCGGCCGCGAATCTTGTCGATATCGATATTATTTGCCAGATGCTGTAAAGCGATCGGGCCTTCGTATTCATCGCCATGATTGGCGCCGGTCAGAATGGCGCCCGGACCATCGCCGTTGCTGGCGTAGCTGAGCGGCAGCATGATCGAACCCCAGGCGGAATCGTTGCGGGAATGCGGTATCTGCAAAAAACCGTGCTGCAGCCCTTCGCGTTCGAAATCGATCGTCGCTGAAATCGGGTTAGTCATTGTCATTTCACCAGCAGGCGTTGTTCGACATTGGCCAACCTATCGTAACCCGAATCGGTAATGACAATCGATTCGGTAATTTCGAGGCCGCCATCGTCGAGCCACAACGCAGGCATGAAATGGAAGGTCATGTTCGGTTTAAGTTCGGTTTTATCGCCACGCCGCAGACTGATGGTGCGCTCACCCCAATCGGGAGGATAAGACAGGCCTATCGAATAACCGGTGCGGTTTTCTTTTTTGAAGCCGTGTTTTTCGAGCCGTTCGAAGAATGCGATTGCGATATCCTCGCACAGTTTTCCGGGTTTGGCGTTTTCGAGCCCGGCATGCATCGCGTCCAGCACCGCCGTTTCGGCATCGCGATATTTTTGCGGCGGTGGCCCAAGCGAAATCGTGCGCGACAATGGGCAATGATAGCGCCGGTGGCAGCCGGCGATTTCGAAGAAGGTTATATCTCCGGGATTCAGCTTCGAGTCGTCCCAGGTCAGGTGCGCCGCGGTCGCGTCCATGCCGCTGGGCAGCAGCGGCATGATTGCCGGGTAGTCGCCCCAGTGTTGGTCAATGCCGGTGATTCCGCGATGAAAGATTTCGGCGGCCAGCTGGTTCTTGGCGAGGCCCGGTTCGATGATTTCGTAGATGCGGGCATGCATGCTTTCGACGATGCGAGCCGCGCTGCGCATGTAGGCCAGTTCTTGCTCGGACTTGATAATTCGTTGCCAGTTAACCAGCGCGGTGGCGTCGATCAAGGTCGCTTGGGGCAGATGCGTCTGCAGCGAGCGAAAAGCGACCGCGGAAAAATAAAAGTTTTCCATTTCCACGCCGACCGAGCCGCGGTCGAGTTTCAATTCGCGTAGTATCCCGGACAAGTGATCCATCGGATGACAGACATCGGACTGCACCAAGTGATCGGGATACTTGAGAATATTGTCGCTATCTAAATAAGTGGTGCGCAGCGCGCCCGGCGCATCGATACCGCGGCCCCACCAAACGGGTTCGGCATCGTGCTGCAGGATGAGGCATTGGTGGGTGTAAAACGACCAGCCGTCATAGCCGCTTAGCCAGGCCATATTGGAAGGATCGACTACGATCAGACAGTCGATACCCCGTGCCCGCATGGCACTGCGGGTCTGTTCGAGACGTTGATCGTATTCTGCCAGCGAAAAGTTCAGTTTGGTGTCCTTCGGCATTTTAATACTTCGCTAGTTTGCAATCCGGGTGCCAGTCTGTCGGGCTTGGCAGCGTTGGTAGGCCAAAGTGGCGATCGCGGTGTCCTGGATGCCGGTTCCGGTCAAATCGCACAGGGTTTTCTGCTTGCGGTTCTGGCGCCCAGGACGTTGTTGTGAAATGACCTGGCCGAGTTCGGAAAATTCCTCAGTGGGCGCTACCAGCTGTTGTTCGATGGCATGGTGTAACTCCCCGAGCAGCCTGACCTGGGATAGCCTGTCGCAAAAGTAAGAAACTCCGGTGGCGAAGATCTGGGGGTCGATTTCATTTTTGTGCTCGGCATCCGAACCCATCGCGGTCACGTGCTGTCCATCCTCGATGTGTTCCGCCAACAGTATCGGTTTGCTCGATGGCGTGCTGGTGACGATAATGTCGGCCGCATCGATGGCCGTAGCCACGTCTCGGCAGGCGGATATTTCGATCCCGAGTCGCCGACTCCAATCAACAGCGCGCGCCTCGGCCTTCTCCGGGTCGCGTGCCCAGACTCGGACCGAATCGATGTTACGCACCAGAGTCAGCGCCTCCAGTTGCAGACCGGACTGCGCGCCGGCGCCGAGTATGGCGGCGCTGCGGCTGTCGGCGCGCGCCAGATATTTCGCCGCCACGGCGCCCGCGGCAGCGGTACGCAGGTCGGTCAGGTAGCCGTTATCCAGCAGCAAGCCCTCGACCATGCCGGTGCGCGTACTGAATAGCACCATCAAACCGTTGCCGCTGGGCAGGCCGATTTCCGGATTATCGAAAAACCCGGGGCTGATTTTAATCGCCAGGCTGTCGATGCCGGGGATGTAAGCGGTCTTGACATCGATCTCGCCGTTATTGTCGATAATGTCGAGCCGCATGATCGGCGGCATTACCACGGCCTTGGTGGCGAGCGCGTGAAAAGCGTTTTCTACGCATTCGACCACGCTCAGATCGAGTTGAATCTGGCTGCGTAGTTCGGATTCGGTGAGGATTCGAATATCGGGCATTAGTGCAGCTGAAACTCTTGATTGAAAATTTTACGGTGCAGCTCCATATCGATGTTCTTGCCGCTGAGCAAGATCAGGGTTTTGTTCCCGCAAGCCACCTTGCCCGCCAGCAGTGCCGCGATACCTACCGCAGCCCCGCCTTCGAGTATGATCTGCTCTTTGAAATAGGCGTGGCGAATACCGGTGGCGATTTCCGCTTCGCTAAGTAAAACCAGTTCGTCGACGTAATCGCGCACGAGGCCGAAGGTCAGGCGATTATCCAGACCGATACCGCCGCCGAGCGAGTCGGCGAGGGTGGGTAGCTCCTCGATGTCGACCGGTTTGCCGGCTTGCTGCGAGGTATGCATTGCACAGCCGCGCTCCATTGAGATGCCGATGATACGCACCTCGGGTTTCTGCAGTTTAGTCGCCAACGCGATGCCGGATATCAGGCCGCCTCCGGAAAGCGGCACCAGCACCGTATCGAGGTCGGGCACCTGTTCGAGCATTTCCAGGCCGAGCGTGCCCTGACCGGCGATAACATGCGGATGCTCGAACGGCGGAATCATGGTATAGCCTTCCTCGAGTACCAGACGTTTGGCTTCAATTTCGGCCTGGTCCTACGATTGGCCGACGATGCGGGTTTCGGCGCCGAGCGCGCGAATCGCTTCGAGTTTGTTTCGCGGCGCCAGTTCCGACATGCAAATGACGCAGGGTAGCTGCGCCTGTCTAGCCGCATAGGCGAGGGCGCGGCCGTGGTTGCCGGTGGAAACCGCGGTCACGCCCTTGGTGTCCGCGGCGAGTTGTAAAACCGAGTTCATCGCTCCCCGCAATTTAAAAGCGCCGGTGGTTTGCAGATATTCGTGCGCCAGCAATAGCGATGCGTCGAACTGCTGCGACAGTGCCGCGGACGGTGCTATATGCAAAGGCACTATGTGAGCCGCGATTCGGCGGCGCGCCGCCTGCAAGTCGCCGAGTTCGATTTCGGTTGGTTTCATTGTGCCTGGCTGTGAGCGTGCAGGATACGGGCGCACATCAGATCGAGGTGCCCGCCACCGCCGTTTTTAAAAACCGTGATTTCGTCATCCGATCGGCGCCCCGGATGCCGCTGTTGGCACAGGTCGGAGAAATCGGCCAGCACGTCGGCTTCGCCGATGACGCCGGCGGCCAGCGGGATCATCAATTCGCCGATATGATTAATCGTGGTTTCGCGCGCGTCGACAAACAGGCTGGCGCGGGTCAAAACCTCGTCGTCGGCTTCGCGCATGTCGGCGGTAAAGGCACCGATCAGGTCGACGTGGGTACCGGGTTTGAGCCATGCACCCTTGATAATGGGTTCGGGGCTGCCGATCGCCGAGCAAATCAGGTCAGCCTGCCGAGCGCCGGACTCGATTTCAGCAACGCTGCTGAAATCGATGTCTGGGAATTTATCCGCCAGACGGTCGCATAACTGCTGCGCTTTTTCGATGGTTCGATTCCAGATCCGTACCCGCCGCAGCGATGGACGTATCTCGCAGTGCGCGCTGACCAGATGCGGCGCCATTTGCCCGGCACCGATCATTAACATCGATTCGACGTTGTCACGCGACAGTAGTTTGCTGCCGAGCGCCGAGTCGCTGGCGGTCTTGAGCCAGGTTAGCGCGGTGCCGTCGAGGCAGGCGATCGGGGTACCGTTTTTACCTTCGAACAAAATGTAAACCGCCTGAATCGACGGCCATTCGCTGTTTTGGTTATTACGCGGAAACACGGTGATGACCTTGGCGCCGACCGCTTTTTCCGGCTGCCAGCCGGTGCGGATAAAAAAATGGCTGAGGTTGTCGTTGTCATCCTTCGATTCCATTAACATTTCATCGACCAGCCCGATCGGCTCGCGATGCATCGTCGCGAGTTCGTCGACCAGGGTCGTGAACGGCAGGCAATCGAGTAATTGTTCGGCGTTGAGCATCAACATGAGATTGTTCTCCACGACGCAAGGCCGTAGACTCGGTAACGGTGTCAGGGGGGTGGAGTTTACTCAAATCGCGCTGGCTTTAACAATCCAATTTTCCATGGAGCCAGCGTGACTAATTATCGTAACGATCTCGGCCAACCGATCGGGTTTCCCGTCGAACGATGGCAAGCCTGCGAACATCCGCAAGGCGCCCGGATACAGGGTCTTTTGTGCCGGCTCGAACCCACCGATATCGAGGCTCATGCGACGGATTTATTTGCCGCATTCAGTCAGGACAGAGGGCAGCGTAACTGGACTTATTTACCCTATGGGCCGTTTGTCGCGGAAGCCGATCTTCGCAGCTGGATTTCATCCACCTGCCTGGGCGATGATCCCTGTTTTTTCAGCATCATCGATAATGCCAGCGGCCGCGCGGTCGGGGTCGCAAGTTACCTACGCATCGAACCCGAGATGGGGGTGATCGAAGTCGGTCATATTCATTTTTCACCGCTGATGCAGGCCAAGCCGATATCGACCGAAGCAATGTACCTGATGATGCCCAGGTGTTCGATGTCTGGGGTTACCGGCGCTATGAATGGAAATGCGATTCCTTGAATCAGCCATCCTGTAAGGCGGCGGAGCGTCTCGGATTCAAATTCGAGGGTATTTTTCGCCAGGCCGTCATCTACCGCAATCGCAATCGCGACACCGCCTGGTACTCAATTCTCGACTGCGAGTGGCCGACGGTAAAGTCGGTATTCGAGAGCTGGCTGGATGCGGCTAATTTCGAGGCCGACGGAACCCAAAAAAGCAGCTTGTCGGAAAGTATGCGGCAGACGCTGGCGCCGTTGCGTTAAATCCAGCCCGGCGGAGGGCGAGGCGCCTGCCGTCGTTGCGTTTCCGGGCGTTAGCTGTGCTATAGCTCCGCAGCGCGCAGGGTCTCGGCCAGGGTCTTGCAATCCAGCAGTTTACGCAGGCTGCGGCGTACTTCGATCCAGCGAAACCGGATCGAATTCTTGACGATGGCTTCGTCGCGTTGTTTTAGTTCATCGGCGATAGGCGACCAGTAGAACAGCGCTTCCGGACTTTGACTAAAGACGGAATCGTCGTCACGTTCCAGCTTCCAGTCACAGGTAACAATGCGTTGCAGCATTTTTTCGCGTGCATTAACGAAATCCTGGCCGGCTTCCTCGGGTTCGCCGATTTCGTCGAGTACCTGTTTAACCGCCCGCGGCACCAGTTCTTCGATGATCTGTATTTCGAACTTACCGGATTTAACCATGCACTGACCGGTAAAGATGCTGAGGTCGGAAACACAGGCTAGCCAGATATGCCATTTAGCAATGTTGATCGACATGACAATGTCGGGATTTTCGAACATGGCGGGGAAGCGGGTGCCGGCGCGGGTACGCAGGTAACCATAGAGCGAAGTCTGCGCTACGTGACTCGCGCGGCTGCCGATGAATTCGGCGAGCGAGTCCTGATCCGTGATGATCTGCACTTTTTTCTTGTTGCCGATGCCGACGTAGTCTCCGAGCATTTGCCAGTAGCTGCGGGTGAAGAGTGGGTTGATGTAGGTTTTTACGAGTTCGCGGGCTTTCACGGTAATACTTTGTATTTTGTTACCAATTGTAACAGGCGTTTTATCAATTAGGGCTAATATGCGCTAATTTAGATAGACAGGGGGCTAATACTAGGGTTTTTGCCTAGTAAATACCATGAAATCTGTGCATATTGGCCCTGCGAAAAAAATATAAATCTTACGCACAACCAAACGTTAATGTAGTACTAACCCAAATCTCAGGGGGACTTTAATGATGGAAGCTTCCAAACGCGAGGAACATTGGCGGCGCACCAAGTCGCTGATGATCGTTACTCTCACGATATGGTTTATCTTCTCCTTCGTAGTGCATTGGTTCGCTGCAGGGCTTAACACGGTGACATTCGCCGGTTGGCCGCTGGGCTTCTATATGGCTGCGCAGGGCTCGGAGGTCGTATTCGTGCTCACGCTATTCTGGTTTGTCAGAGCCCAGGATAAGATTGACCGCGATTGCGGCGTAGCCGAGGAGGACTAGACCTATGGTTGGTAAAATGGCTGGCGGTTCTTTTATCGAGAACCTGCCTAAAATATACGGCATGTATACCGGGGGCTTCCTGGTATTCGTACTTCTCATGGCAATCCTCGAACAGATGGGTGTCGGCGCAGACACTATCGGTATCCTGTTCGTAGCCTTCACCATCGTCATCTATGCCGGTATCGGCGTACTGTCGAGAACCATGGCGGTAGACGCGTATTACGTCGCCGGTCGCCAGGTACCCGCGGTATTCAACGGTATGGCGACGGCCGCGGACTGGATGTCGGGCGCCTCCTTCGTGGCGATGGCCGGTGGCATCTACTTCGGTGGTCATGGTTATCTGGCGTTCGTGGTCGGCTGGACCGGGGGGTATATCCTGGTTGCTTCGCTGATGGCGCCTTACCTGCGTAAATTTGGTTGCTATACCGTGCCTGACTTTATCGGTACCCGCTACGGCGGTAACCTGCCGCGTTTCCTCGGTGTGGTGGTACTGGCGGTTGCGTCGTTTACCTATGTAACCGCGCAGATCAACGCCACCGGCACCATCGCGGCGCGCGCGCTGCAGATACCGTTCGAAGTCGGCGTCTGGTTCGGACTCATGGGTATACTGTTGTGCTCCATGCTCGGCGGAATGCGCGCGGTTACCTGGACCCAGGTGGCGCAGTACATCGTACTGATCATCGCTTACCTGGTGCCGGTATTCTGGATGTCCAACAAGCAGGGCTTCGGTCTGATCCCGCAATTCGTTTACGGTGACGCGGTTTCCCGTATTACCGAACTCGAAACCTTGCATGGCCTCGGCACGCTGGATGCCGTTGCCGGCGCCAAGGGCGGTCTCAAGGCGCTCTCGGTGCCGTTTGTCGCCGCGGGTGATTCTGCAATGGCAAGCTGGAAGTTTGTAACCCTGGTGGCCTGTATGATGCTGGGAACGGCATCACTGCCGCACATTTTGATGCGCTACTTCACCACACCCTCGGTTAAGGCCGCGCGTCAGTCGGTGGCCTGGTCGCTGATGTTCATCTTCCTGCTGTACTTCACCGCTCCCGCACTGGCGACTTTCACCAAGCTGCAGATTCTCGATCCCGAGCTGGCGACGGGTATTATCGGCAAGTCGATTGCCGATGTGCAGGCGCTGGAATGGATCCAGAAATGGAGTAACGTGGGTTTTGCGCAAATCATCGATGCGAATAGCGACGGCATACTGCAACTCAACGAGTTCTTTATGCGCGGCGATATCGTGGTGCTGGCGACGCCGGAAATAGCCGGCTTGCCTTACGTCATCTCCGGCCTGGTGGCCGCGGGTGGTATGGCGGCCGCGATGTCCACCGCGGATGGTCTGCTGCTCGCAATCGCCAACGCGCTGTCGCACGATCTTTACTACAAGATCATCGACCCCGAAGCGGAAACCAGGAAGCGTCTGCTGGTTGCGCGGGTGTTGTTGGTCGGTATCGGTGCTGCCGGTGCCTTCGTGGCATCGCTGAAGCTAACCAGTATTCTGGGTGCGGTAGCCTGGGCATTCGATTTCGCCTGTTCCGGCCTGTTCTTCCCGATCGTACTGGGAATCTGGTGGAAGCGCGCGAATCGCCAGGGTGCGATTGCCGGCATGATCGGCGGCTTCGTTGCCGGTACCTGGTACCTGTACATGGTCCGCTTCGGCGGCATGGATCCATGGATCGGCATCGACCACCTGCGTTTCGGCATCATCGGTATGCCCGTCAGCCTGATACTGATGGTCGTGGTGTCGCTGATGACGCCGGCGCCGGATCAGGAAATCCAGGACATGGTAGACGAAATTCGTGTACCGTCCGGTGAGACCGTACTGGGATCTTCACACTAATAATAAAGCAGTACCGATTGAAAGCCGGGACTTCGTGTCCCGGCTTTTTTGTGTGTGACACCGCGAGGGCAGTGATTGCGGCGTTGGATTTTGGTGCAAGACACTCGCGTACGTTTTGTACTGCTCGCGCCATTGCACAAAAATCCGCCTTGCACTCACTACCCTCGCGGTGCCACAAATGGTTCAATGGATCAATAGAGGCGGAAAAATCTTTGATGTTTGAGGTAGGTGATTGCGGAGTAGAATATTCGCGTCGGGCCGCGTAGGCAAGACGCTTACCGAGTCATCCCCCGCGCAAGCGCACTGCTGTCCGGGGAAAGTTAATAGGATAGAACATACTGGGTTTTCTCGATCAGTTCAGCGCGTTCACGGCGTCTTCGTCGGTAAATTTGCTGTGCTACCGTGGGT
>Ga0126326_1000512_pt1 | contig 11119 bp, 7 predicted proteins | sample InaspJWI67metaG_FD_94485 | JGI IMG/M metagenome (GOLD analysis project Ga0126326, IMG submission 94485) | Marine gutless worms symbiont microbial communities from Oahu, Hawaii - Inanidrilus sp. 1 OAHU.JWI-67 metaG | ecosystem: Host-associated > Annelida > Digestive system > Unclassified | place... | reverse complement strand
TGATCGATGCCACCCGGATGTTATCGATTACCGCCAACCTCGGTGACGTGAAATCGACGATTACTCACCCGGCAACCACCACTCACGGGCGCGTCAGCGATGAACTCAAACGGCAGGTCGGCATTACCGAGGGTTTGGTTAGAGTCGCGGTAGGTCTGGAAGACATCGAAGATATCGTCAACGACCTGGCGCGGGGTCTGGATGCCTGATTTCTACCGGCGGGTCGAAGCCGCGCTATTACAGCGTGACGTGACCACTAAATGTAATCTGACCGGATTGCTGCGACAGGACTGGGAGCAGGGATGCGATCCCGGCGATAGCGATACGGAGATCCTGCCGATAGACGATCCCGGCCGGCCGAAAAAACCGGAGCTGGTCGATCCGCGCCAACTGCAGCGCCGCGGTTTTTCCTGCGAGGCCGGGCGTATACGCTTACTGCATGCGTTTGCGCATATCGAGTTTAACGCCATAAATATCGCGCTCGATGCGGTTTATCGATTTCGAAATATGCCGCGTCGATTCGTCGCCGATTGGCTATTGGTGGCAACCGAGGAAGCCCGGCATTTTCAGCTGTTGGTGACGGAATTGGAAAGTCGCGGCAGCTACTACGGTGCCTGCCAGGCGCATCGCGGTCTGTGGGATATGGTATGTAAAACCCGTGACGATCCGTTACACCGAATGGCCCTGGTGCCACGCGTAATGGAAGCCCGGGGACTGGATGTGACACCGGCAATGATTGCCAAGTTCAGGCAATTCGATGATGCGGCCGCGGTCGAAGTCCTGGAGATCATTTATCGTGACGAAATCGGGCATGTACGCATCGGTAATTACTGGTTTCGCAGGCTATGCGAGGAACAGGGTCTGGATGCGGAGCTTCAGTTTCGAGAACTCGTCGATTTATACCTGGGGGGCAAGCTGCGTGGGCCGTTTAACCGGCCGGCGCGTCTCGAGGCCGGTTTCCGCCAGGAAGAGCTCGAGGCACTCGAGCAGGGCGGCTAACCGGGCTTGACTCTCGGGTCCACCAGCTTGAATCCACGCTGTCGATTCCAGCTCAGATAACTGGGCTCGGGATTCCAGTCACCGAGTACGTATCTCACCCGAGACGAGTCGTATCGATGCACCGCGGGTCGATGGGTATGTCCGTGAATAATCGTGTCGACCCGGTTTTGCCGAAAACAGTCCCGCACCGCGGCGGCGTTGACATCCATGATGTCCGGTTCTTTTTGCGCCATTGCCGCGACGCTGTCTCTGCGCAGCTGCGCCGCAACACGTTGGCGTTCGACCAGCGGCTGCGCGAGAAATTCGGATTGCCAGGCGGCGGAACGCACCTTAACCCGAAATTGCTGGTAGTCGTGATCATCGGTGCAGAGGATGTCGCCGTGCAGCAACAGTACCCGTTCCGACCCGAGTTGTAACTGCTGCGGCTCGTCCAGCAAAGTCAGGCCGACGCGCGTGGCAAAATCCCGGCCCAGTAAAAAATCCCGGTTACCCGCCATGAAATAGACCGGAATTTTCGACGCCAATGTCCGCAGCGAAGCGACCACTGGAAGTTCCGCGGTTTCCGGATCGTCGTCGCCGAGCCAGACTTCGAATAGATCGCCCAGAATATAGAGATGACTCGCTGCGGCGGCGCGTTCGTCAAGAAAGCGCGTGAGCGCTGCCGCGATTTCAGGGCGCCCGGGGTCCAGGTGGCAGTCGGAAATGAACAGGTATTCTGCACCCATACCCGCTTGCCGGACTTACTGGCGACTGACGCCGGTGATGGTTATGGTATCGATTGGCACGTTTTGATGCCCGCCTTTGTTACCGGTCGGCACCTGTGCGATCGCGTCGACTATGTCCATGCCCTCGGTTACCTTGCCGAATACGGCATAGCCCCATCCCTGCATCGTCTCGCTGCTAAAGTTCAGAAATTCGTTATCGGCGTGGTTGATGAAAAACTGCGAGGTGGCCGAATGTGGATCGCTGGTGCGCGCCATGGCGAGGGTGCCGCGATCGTTTTTTAGACCGTTAGCAGCTTCATTTTCAATTGGCTCGCGTTTGCTGGGCTTGTCCTGCATGTCGGCGGTAATCCCGCCGCCCTGAATCATGAAATTGGGGATTACCCGGTGAAATGTGGTGCCGACAAAATAACCGTCATCGACGTAAGCGAGGAAGTTCTCGCTGCTATTAGGTGCGTTTTCCATATCGAGTTCGATCGTGATATTACCCATTGTGGTTTCGAGCGAGACGGTCGGATTAGCCGCGGTTGCTTCATTCATTGCTTTGTCACCTTTGATGTGGGGGTAGAGTACCAGGGAAAGAATAGCTGCCAGCACGACCGCAATCGGAAGTAGCGTTTGTTTCATCAGCATTCCAGTTATTTACAAACCAGCGGATTTTACTGATTTGTCTGCACTTAGGGAAGCTGGGCGTCAATTAACGGTTTGACTCGGAGCATGCTTCTTTTAAACTCTATCGCTTGATTTCAACCGCTCGAATAACGACCTAATGCTGACCATATACAATAGCCTGAGCAACAGGAAAGAAAGCTTTGAACCGATAGTTCCCGGGCAGGTTCGCATGTACGTCTGCGGCATGACGGTATACGATTATTGCCACATCGGGCATGCACGGGTGCTGGTGGTGTTCGATGTGATCTACCGGTTCCTGAGGCATCTCGGTTTCGAAGTGACTTACGTCCGTAACATCACCGATATCGACGACAAGATTATCGAGCGCGCCCGCGAAAACGACGAAGAGTACTTTCATTTAACCGGCCGTTTCATCGAGGCGATGCACTTGGATGCCGATGCCCTGGGCGTGCTGCGTCCCGACATGGAACCCTGTGCCACCGACAGCATTGAACCGATACTCGACATGATCGAAAAGCTAGAGCGGCTGGGGTATGCCTATCAGTCGGATAATGGTGACGTGTATTTTTCGGTAGCTTTGTTCGAGGACTACGGCAAGCTGTCGGGCAAGAAGATCGACGAATTACGCGCCGGTGAACGAGTTGAAGTCGATGCGGGTAAGCGCGATCCGCTGGATTTCGTATTGTGGAAATCGGCCAAATCCGATGAACCCAAATGGCCTTCTAAATATGGCGATGGGCGACCTGGTTGGCATATCGAATGTTCGGCGATGTCGAATAACCTGCTGGGTAATCATTTCGACATTCATGGCGGTGGCCATGATTTACAGTTTCCCCATCATGAAAACGAGATTGCGCAGAGCGAATCCTGCAATGGCGAGAAATTTGTCAATTACTGGATACATAACGGCTTCGTCCAGGTTAACCAGGAAAAGATGTCGAAGTCGCTGGGTAATTTTTTCATTCTGCGCCAAGTGCTCGAGAATTACCGTGCCGAAGAGATCCGTTATTTTTTAATCAGCAGCCACTACCGCAGCCAGTTGAATTATTCCGAGGACCAGTTGAACAATGCGCGCGCGGCGCTGCAGCGTCTTTACGCGGCACTTCAGGATACCGAGACCAGGAGTTTTCCGCAAAATAGCGAATATCGGCAACGTTTCGATCAGGCCCTGTGTGACGACTTTAATACGGCGGGTGCGCTGGCGGTGCTGTTCGACCTGGTGCGGGAAATCAATCGCGCCAAAGCTGAAGACAACGACGAAAAGCATGACCTGGCGAGCCAACTGCGTTTTCTCGGCGGGATTATCGGTCTGTTGCAGGCCGATGCCGCCGAGTATCTCAAATCGACGCCTGGACAAGGGGGTAACGGCCTCAGCGATACCGCCATCGACGAACTCGTCGAGCAACGCTTGCAGGCGCGAGCCGCCAAGGACTGGGTCAATGCCGATCGCATCCGGGACGAGTTGGCCGCCGCCGGTATCGTTATCGAGGATGGCGCGCAGGGAACCCGCTGGCGCCGGTCCTAGGTTGCTATAATCGGATCTAAAAATCGGTTGGTGGGTGGTCGGGATTTCCGGCGCCTATTCAATTGACGTCACTTTTTGATCAGCGTAAGATTGCGCGCCTTGCAATCCGACGCCTACCGAGTCGGGGAGCACTCGGGGTGTAGCGCAGCCTGGTAGCGCAACTGCTTTGGGAGCAGTGGGTCGGGAGTTCGAATCTCTCCACCCCGACCAAATTTGTAGTAGATCTGATACTATGCGAAATCCAGGTATCAGATACGTATTCCGGCGGATGGGTTCGTAGAAGAATCCTGAATCCAGGATACCTTAGCTAGGCCCCAGATTTCGTGAGTGTAAGGCGGCCACGCGCGCAGGACCGCAGCGTATTTAAACCTACGTGAGGATCTGACGGTGCGACGCATCGGCACGCGGCAATCGCGAAATCTGGGGCCTAGATAAGTTATTCTGAGCGCCCGTAGCTCATTTGGATAGAGCATCGGCCTTTGAGCGCACATGTATTACGTGTGCAAGTAGGAGCCTTTATGGGGAAACGAAACCCATAGAGTGGATCGCACTGTATCGGGGAAACCTTAACAGGAGGCCAAAGTGGCTGAGCTGATGGCAATCCCGAGGAAACCTGTGGTTGACCCATCCGTTGGGCGTATGTAGCATGATTTTCATGCGCCAAACCTGGGATGGCGTCCGCCCCGGAGTTTTGAAGGTTCGGGCGTTTTGCCCGAGGGTAAAAACACCGCGAATTAATTATCAGGCGACAGCTTAAATCGACGGCTGATTTTCGAAGGGGTCCGTAGAGACTATACGTGCGACACCTGCAATGGTGAAGAGATAGTCCAGACCACAAACTCAAGGATGAGGCGTCGAAAGGCGCAGTTGGTAAGCTAAGCCGAGGGTAGCAGGTTCGAATCCTGCCGGGCGTGCCATTTTATGGTGGGCGTAGCTCAGTTGGTAGAGTGCAAGATTGTGATTCTTGTTGTCGCGGGTTCGATCCCCGTCGTCCACCCCATATCCACGGCGCCTGCAATGCAGGCGCCGTTGCCTATGGCCCTGAAATGACTGGTTAATCCGGCGATCGATTCTATAATTGTCGGTTAAATACACTGCGCGAAAGTGGCGGAATTGGTAGACGCGCCAGATTTAGGTTCTGGTATCTTAACGATGTGAGAGTTCGAGTCTCTCCTTTCGCACCATTACTCGGATTTAAGCTCGAGTAGATGACCTCGGCGATCCCGGTACCGAGTTCTGCGCCTGTGATCGAGCGCCAGACGCAATTCTACTCCTCTCGTATTTATGCGCCGCCGGAGCAATTCCGATAGGCTAGAAATGGCGTAAAAACTGGCTGACAACTTGTGCCGACGTGGGTATAATCCGCGCCACTTTGGGCATCGCCCGGTGTCGCAACACTTCTCCGATATCGGCACTTAAGTTTGACCGGTCGTATTATAAATTGTCTCTCAGCTAAATTTCACGAGATTTCAACATGCAAGTATCAATCGAAACCCTTGAGGGTCTGGAACGCAGAATGACGGTGCAAGTTCCGTCCGAGCGTGTTACCGAGGCGGTGGAAAAGAAGCTCAAGGATTTGAGTAAAACGGTCCGCATCGACGGATTTCGTCCCGGCAAGGTGCCGCTAAAAGTGGTGCAGCAAAAATTCGGCGGTCATGTTCGCCAGGAAGTGATCGGCGACGTCATCGAGGCGAGTTACCAGGAAGCCCTGATCCAGGAAAAGGTGAGGCCTGCTGGAATGCCCAGCATCGATTCGGTCAACAGCGAAGAAAAGCAGGATATGTCGTATACCGCCACTTTCGAAGTTTATCCAGAAGTCGAACGGCTCGAACTGGCGAGCATCGAGGTGGAAAAACCCTTGGTGGAAGTAACCGACGCAGATTTTGAAGACATGTTGCAAAAGTTGCGAGAGCAGCGCAAAACCTGGAAGGAATGCGAGTCCGCCGCGCAACAGGGATATCAGGTTATGGTCGATTTCGAGGGTCGCATCGAGGGCGAGATATTTGAAGGTGGCGCCGGCAAGGACATGCCTGTCGAAATCGGAGCCGGACAGATGTTGCCCGAATTCGAAGCCGGGCTCGAAGGTATCAAGACAGGCGAGGAAAAAGAGGTCGAAGTCAATTTTCCAGAGGACTATCATGGCGCGGATGTCGCCGGGAAAACGGCCGTATTCACCCTCAAGGCAACCCGGGTTTCGGAGCCCGAATTGCCCGAACTGGATGAGGAATTTGCTAAGGGTTTCGGTATCGAAGACGGTGACCTCGAAAAGATGCGCAGCGATATTCGAGCAAACATGGAAAAAGAGAAAGACGATCGACTCAAGCTGGATTTGAAGAACAAGGTGATGACTGGTCTGCTCGAAAACAATGTTATCATCGCCCCGAGCGCGCTGGTTGCCGAGGAAGTCAAGTCGGTTGCCGAGGAAGTCAAGTCGTTGCGCGCGCAGGCCATGCAGCGCATGGGAAAGGATTCTGCAGAACTCGACGAAAACGCCCTGCCGGACCAGTTGTTCAGCGAAGAAGCAACCCGTCGGGTGCAGCTCGGATTGCTGATATCTGAAGTGATCCGTCAAGAAAAAGTCGAGATCGATCAGGCGCTTGTCGATGCTGCCATCGAGGATATGGCGATCGCTTACGAACAGCCCGATCAAGTCCGCGATTACTACCGGCAAAACCAACAAGCGCGCTCGGGCCTGGAAAACATGGTGCTTGAAGATCAGGTCGTCGCCCATATTATGGAACAGGCCAAGGTTGTCGATAAAGCGGCGAGTTTCGAAGATTTGATGAACGGTAAGCTTTAATTTCAACTATCTTTAAATTCATCTATAGAGATCCCGGTAGCCCATGAAAGATAATCTCCGCAATGCCGAAATAAGTTCGATTATGACTGGATTCACAGAGCCACAGGCGAACCTCGTGCCCATGGTCGTAGAGCAATCCGCGCGGGGCGAGCGCGCCTACGATATTTATTCTCGATTGCTTAAGGAGCGCGTTATATTCGTAGTCGGCCCGATCGAGGACCACATGGCCAACCTGATCGTGGCGCAGCTGCTATTTCTCGAGTCGGAGAATCCGGATAAGGATATATCGCTCTATATCAACAGCCCGGGCGGATCGGTGACCGCAGGGCTTGCGATTTACGACACGATGCAATTCATCAAGCCGGACGTGAGCACCTTGTGTACCGGTCAGGCTGCCAGCATGGGAGCTATCCTGCTGGCCGGGGGCTGCGGCGGCAAACGTTACGGTTTGCCGCATTCGCGCGTCATGATCCATCAACCGCTGGGCGGTTTCCAGGGTCAGGCAAGCGATTTCGAGATTCATGCCAAGGAGATTCTCGCGGTGCGGGCGAGGCTCAGTAGACTACTCGCCGGGCACACCGGTAAGAAGGAAAGTATCATCGATAGCGATACCGAGCGCGATAACTTTATGAGTGCGGAGGAATCCGTGGAATACGGAATTATCGATAAAGTTTTGTCGGCGCGTGCCGACCCTGATGAGAAAGGTGCCACAGAATAGATAATCTTACGCATGTAATCTGTGGATCGCTGATCAAAAAGCGTTTTTTTCTGTTGTGCTTGACGGATTGGTCTAATATTATCGATTCAACTGGGCGCTGTTTTCGGTAGTTGTTTATGAGTGACGATAGATCCAAGAATAAGGACGAAAAGCTGCTTTATTGCTCGTTTTGCGGCAAGAGCCAGCACGAGGTGAGAAAACTGATCGCAGGGCCTTCGGTTTTCATCTGCGACGAATGTGTGGATCTCTGTAATGACATCATTCGCGAGGAAATCCACGAAAGTGGCGAGGACGCCGAAAGCAAGCTGCCAATACCCCACGAAATATTCAAGGTGCTCGATGAATACGTCATCGGCCAGAGTCGCGCCAAAAAAGTGCTTTCTGTCGCGGTTTACAATCACTACAAACGCCTCGAAGTCGGGCATGTCAAGGACGATATCGAACTGTCCAAAAGTAATATCCTGCTGATAGGCCCCACCGGCTCGGGTAAGACCCTGCTTGCCGAAACGCTTGCTAGGCTGCTCAATGTGCCATTCGCGATCGCCGATGCTACCACGCTGACGGAAGCGGGGTATGTCGGTGAAGACGTCGAAAATATTATCCAGAAATTGTTGCAAAAATGCGATTATGACGTCGAAAAAGCGCAAACCGGCATCGTATATATCGACGAAATAGATAAAATTTCCCGCAAATCCGACAATCCTTCGATTACCCGTGACGTATCGGGTGAAGGTGTACAACAAGCCTTGTTGAAATTGATCGAGGGTACCATTGCCTCGGTACCGCCACAGGGTGGACGCAAGCATCCGCAGCAAGAATTTTTACAGGTTGATACCGGTAAAATCCTGTTTATCTGTGGAGGTGCCTTTGCCGGTCTCGACAAGGTCATCCTGAATCGCTCCGAAAAGGGTGGCATCGGTTTCGGCGCCGACGTCAAAAGTAAGGATAAAAAAGATTTATTCGGCGAGGTGATCGCCAAGGTCGAACCCGAAGATTTGATCAAATACGGATTGATCCCAGAATTCGTCGGTCGCCTGCCGGTGGTGGCTACGCTCGAAGAACTGGACGAACACGCGCTGGTGCAAATTCTGACCGAACCCAAGAATGCGATTACCAAGCAATATCAAAAGATGTTCGAAATCGAGGGTTGCGAGATCGAGTTCCGGACTGATTCACTTGCCGCGGTGGCCAAGAAGGCCATGGAGCGCAAAACCGGTGCGCGCGGATTGCGCACTATCCTGGAAAACACCCTACTGGAAATCATGTACGATTTACCCGCGATGGACAACGTCAGCAAAGTCGTTGTCGATGCCGCGGTCATCGAAGGCCATGCCCAGCCCTATGTGATTTACGAGGGTGGGGAAATGCAGCGCGTGGCTTCTGACGAATAGGCCTCGGCCGCAGGTTGAGAGCCGGGTTGAAAACGGATTTTCGACACCCATATAGACTCGGGACTCGAGCATTGAGGCATTTATGTCAGACTTTGAAAATAATCTTCTAGCGGAACAGCAGCAAAGGCACTTGATCCCGGTTTTGCCGTTACGCGACGTGGTGGTCTATCCCCATATGGTAATCCCGCTTTTCGTTGGCCGCGAGAAATCGATACTCGCGCTCGAAGCCGCGATGGCAGATAACAAGAAAATTCTGTTGCTGGCGCAGAAAAACGCCGAAGTTGATGATCCCGGGCAATCGGATCTGTACCAGATCGGAACCCTGTCGACGATACTGCAAATGCTCAAGCTTCCCGACGGTACGATTAAAGTGCTGGTCGAAGGAGGCGATCGCGTTATGGTCGATAGCCTGTTGGAGACCAACGAGTATTACTCCGCCGCGGTCAAGCTGTTGGAAAAATCCAGCCTGGTCGACGATCGCGAAGCCGAGGTGCTGCTGCGATCGGTCTTGAATCTGTTCGATCAATACGTCAAGCTGAACAAGAAAGTGCCTCCCGAAATTCTGACTTCGTTGTCGGGAATCGACGATCCCAGCCGGCTCGCGGACACCATCGCCGCGCATATGTCCTTAAAACTGGATGAAAAGCAGGAAATCCTGGAAATCCAGGATCCGCGCGAACGTATCGAACACATCATGAGTAAAATCGAAGGCGAAATCGATTTGATGCAGATCGAAAAACGCATTCGCGGCCGGGTCAAGCAGCAGATGGAGAAAAGCCAGCGCGAGTACTATTTGAATGAGCAGATGAAGGCGATTCAAAAGGAACTCGGCGACATGGACGATGCGCCCAATGAAGTCGAAGACCTGCAAAAGAAAATCGAAGAGTCGGGCATGCCTAAAGAGGCACGGGAAAAGGCCGATTCCGAACTCAACAAGTTGAAAATGATGTCGCCCATGTCGGCGGAAGCCACCGTGGTGCGCAACTACATCGATTGGTTGGTCAGCGTTCCCTGGAAGAAAAAATCGAAAATCAGACGTGACCTCGCACAGGCTGAAAAGGTACTGGAAGAGGACCACTACGGACTCGAGAAGGTCAAGGAGCGGATTCTCGAATACCTTGCAGTGCTGCAGCAGCGAGTGCGAAAATTGAAAGGTCCTATCCTGTGCCTGGTCGGACCTCCGGGTGTCGGTAAAACTTCGATTGGCCGTTCAATCGCCCGCGCCACCAATCGCAAGTTTTCGAGGATGTCGTTGGGCGGTGTGCGTGATGAATCCGAAATCAGAGGTCATCGTCGCACCTACATCGGCTCGATGCCGGGCAAGATAATCCAAAACCTGTCGCGGGTAAAAGTCAGAAACCCGCTGTTTCTGCTTGACGAGATCGATAAGATGGCGATGGATTTTCGTGGCGACCCGGCGTCGGCATTGCTCGAAGTACTCGATCCGGAACAGAATAATACCTTCGCGGACCATTACATGGAGGTTGAATTCGATCTCTCGGATACGATGTTTGTAGCGACTTCGAACAGCATGAATATTCCCGGTCCTCTACTTGATCGTATGGAAGTCATTCGTATCCCGGGATACACCGAGGACGAAAAACTGAATATTGCACTCAAATACCTGATTCCCAAGCAAATCAAGGAAAACGGGCTTAAGCCGGAAGAGATCGATATCAAGCAAAACGCGGTGCTGGAAATCATCCAGCGCTACACCCGTGAGGCCGGAGTGCGCAATCTCGAGCGCGAGATTTCTAAGATTTGCCGCAAGGCGGTCAAGATGATGCTGCTCAACCCGAGCACCAAAAAGTTAACCGTTTCCGTGAAAAATATAGAGCAATATCTGGGCGTGAAACGTTTCCGTTTTGGCTCCGCTGATGAAAAAGATCAGGTAGGGCAGGTTACCGGACTGGCTTGGACCGAAGTCGGCGGTGAACTGTTGACTATCGAATCGGCCGTGGTGGACGGTAAGGGTAAATTCGTCCAGACCGGACAACTCGGAGATGTCATGAAAGAGTCGATTCAGGCGGCGATGACGGTGGTCCGTAGTCGCTCGGAAATCCTCGGTGTCAGCCCCGATTTCAACGAGAATAAAGACATCCATATTCACGTGCCCGAGGGTGCAACGCCGAAAGACGGTCCAAGCGCCGGTGTCGGCATGTGTACCGCATTGGTTTCGGCCTTAACTGAAATTCCGGTCAAGGCCGAGGTCGCCATGACCGGCGAGATTACCCTGCGTGGCGAAGTGCTGCCGATAGGTGGGCTCAAAGAGAAGCTGTTGGCTGCCCATCGCGGCGGGATCACCAAGGTTTTGATTCCGGAGGAAAACGA
>Ga0126326_1000511_pt1 | contig 11143 bp, 6 predicted proteins | sample InaspJWI67metaG_FD_94485 | JGI IMG/M metagenome (GOLD analysis project Ga0126326, IMG submission 94485) | Marine gutless worms symbiont microbial communities from Oahu, Hawaii - Inanidrilus sp. 1 OAHU.JWI-67 metaG | ecosystem: Host-associated > Annelida > Digestive system > Unclassified | place... | reverse complement strand
GCGGGAACGTTTTGACCCGACGCAAGTCCAGGGCAGTGGGGCGAGCACACGCCGTGCGCAGAATTGATTATCGTTGGGCACGCCGATCGACGTTCGTCGTCCCGTCTCGGTGACGTCATCGATCGTGCGTCGACATGCGTTATTGTTAGCCGCGCGCGTCGTCCTAATAATATTATTTCGGCGTCGGCGACGCGGGTGGTCCGCCGGTCCGGTAATGAATCAAATGAGGCGCGCTCATCGGTCAGTGACAGTTTAATCGCGACCGGCTTTTGTCGACGGGCGGAGACCGGCGGCTCAAAGCTCCCTGGCCACGCGAGCGACCTATACTGGCGCGTAATCTCGACCGGAGACCACCCGCCTCGCCGCTTATACAATGACCCGTCGTCGCCAGCGTTGAGTTATGACGAGCCACATCCTGCAGCCGCCCATCCCGCCTTGCTGCGACCCGTGGTCATCATTGGTTGACGACGGCGGTCATCGTCAGCAAGAGTCGACTGAATCTGAATACGATAACCATGCAGTCCTCTGGGTCGGTGCATACCACTGCTTCGCGAATCGCGATCAGTGTTATTCCAGGCATCTTTTTGTTGGATCCCCTCCCCCCAAAAAACCTTACATTTCCCCCAAACGGCTGCCAAATTGTGTGCTCTAAAAATTTTTTCGCCGGGACAATGAGTTACAAATATATCACGGAAACTTTCTTTTGATGGACAATAAACACAGGAAATTATTCGTCATCAAGCAATCGAAACGGTGCAAATCTATGCTTAAAATGCACCAAAATACGTTTGGCGGCGAAGTGACCGGTTTTAGACGGCGTCGCACGCATAGCAGAGATGCGGTCTACAGCTACAGACGGAGTAGCGTGGTCTGCGAGCTGGTCACATCGGTATCCTGCATAAACGGCTGAAGAGATCAGGATACCGTTTTCGGAGTGGACTCGTAGGTCTAAGAAACCATGCATACATAAAATGGGGGGTGCACATTGGGACCATCTGAAGCGCTCAATGACTCTTTTGAATTTATAGGCGCTATAGAAATAAGCTTATCTATCTATCTATCTATCTGGTGAATATGATAGATCGATCGGCGACGGCGAGTATTTTTGGAACACGCTGTATTCTTGACGCCTTGCCCGGCCGTTTCTTACAGACATGACGTTATCCACAAAGCTGGAAGTACATAGCATACTGCTGTCATAGAACAGAACCGAACGACAGCCGTAGCCAACATACACAAAAATGTGTGAAATTCAGACTCGTAGTTTTTGAGACACGCGAGAGTGATACATACAGATATTCAGCCTTGCTTACCGCAGTGCTTTTCAACGGGGTTGGCCATGGTTCCACGACCCCTAAACAGTCAATGGCTATACACTGCACAACCAAAAAAACAGCAGAAATCAATATCGGACTGACCGATGCTGACACATGCCTCGACCCAGGGATGAATCGACGCTAACACGCCGGAACAGCATAAATCAGACGAAAATGTCCGTCGTGAACAATTGCACCGACTACCGATTCGACAAAAGCTGCTTTTCGCAGAAAACTGCCTTGAGGTCAAGATGCTCCTATAAGCAATGCCGACTTTCTGATTTTAATTTATTAATTAAACGAATGAACGGATGAAGGCGATTAAAGTGTCCAAAACGACAGAGTCACCTACACTATAAGAAATAGGTCCTGTCTTTAGGTGTGTTTTGAGGATGATGCCAAAGTGACGTGCTAAGGTACGAACGGTAGCAACCGGAACTGGAAATATTTCCGGTCATCGAGAATGTTTTACATCCTACTAGTAATGCAAAGCCTTTGAGACATTGTTCCGAATTTCCTGTTATTCTTTTCAATTAGCAACGAGAGTACCGGAGAGACACTGCTTTTCAGACTCTCGGACAATTATCAGCTGCCTACTTCCAACTATCTTTGTCCTGTCTACGTTACACTGATCACGGATAAAAAAAAAATTCTGCTAGCATTTCGCTGGCGTGTGATAAAGTAAAGAAAAGAATGGGAATAGTGGGCTAACCGTGGAAGGAAATCTGTAAATCGTAATAGCTTGCTCAGGTAGACCTATAAATTTGTGTAAAATAATGTATAATCGTCGTATAGGGCTATACAGCGATCACATCGTACTGGCATACGGTATCATATAAACACTGCACTTTTTATTCGGTAAGTTAGTTAACCTGTTTTTCGCTATTCCGGATTTCAGTCTGGTGAACTGTTCAAAGCGGCAAAAGTGCTGCGTCATTACCGAGAAGCCCATAAAATGCAATATCAAGCAGCGCTGATCTGTCGAGCCTGTCAGTTTATCAGGTTGGAAGCCATATACAATACGTGGCGTGTGATAGCGCTGCTTCGGTGTAGCTACTTACATGTAATGTATCGGCCTATCGGCGCTATCGGCGTTCAAGCCATAGCAAATCACATCGTCAAAATTCAACCATCGCCTGCAGTAGTTTATTTCCGGTTGCAAAAGGCGTACTGTTTGTGCAAAAGTAGTAGTATAGCTGTTGTCGTAAAATGCCCCTGGACACACAGTTTCAGCAGCAAAGCGAAGAAGACAGAACTCCACGACGTGGGACATTATCTCAGCGTCTCCGCAGCCACACAAGCAGGAAAGTAGTGAAAATATGGTTAAGGGTCAGTTTAGTAGGATTCGTATGGTGATGCTTAGGGTTAAAATCAGTTGTCGGAGCGGCGTATATGTTCGATCGATAGCGCCGATGCATTACACTATACACTCCGGGATGTTTCCTTCCCAATCAACCTGCTGCTCGTGCGATACAAATTATTATCTGCAGGGTGGACAAAACGCCTCCAAGCCAACCTGGAGCGTTTGCGGTTACTCTGCAGTGCGTATTTTTCAATTTCGTGTCGACGTGACCCACGACGACGCCCGGCAAGCGGCAACTGGTGCGTGATGGTCGCTCGCCGAGGCCGTTAGTGACCGCAGCAGCTGCCCAGAAGACCGCTCTTGACCAGATATTTGTCACCCCGAACAACTGCCCCAGAAAACTACCATCTTATGACTAGGGTTAGGGAATAGGGTTGCATCTTGGTTAGTTAGGTTAATAAGGTCCGAGATAACATTATATTACAAACAAAATCTGCAGAGCGTCCCTATAATGGAATTGACCAGCAGCGCAGACAAAATGCTAACCGTCAGTGGCCATACGGTGTTAAGGGTTACGGTTTACGGTCAGGGTTAGGTATGGGTGGTAGATATCCTGGGGCGGGGGCAAATGTACATTGGCATCTACCGCGGTTATGTCGTTGACCAGGCGGTCGTTTTCCCAGGAGACGCGGCCGCCCGCCGCCATACACGATACTTCCATTTATCCGCCGGCGGCGGCGGCGGCCGCGGAGCGCGGCGACCTGCCCGCTGACCGATCACTGAGGCCGACCACGCGCACCGGGACCGGGGCCGTGCTCCGACAATGCCCCGGCCGACACCCGCAGCCGACCAAGAACAAATACACCACCGGCCCGACCCGACCCGCTCGCTCGCGCGCGTTATCCCGCTAATGCGCACGCGCCAGAGCGCTTCCGCTTCCGCTTCGGCTGGGCAGCTGCAATGAGCGATTGATCGCTCGCTAAGCCGGACGAATTGATGGGGCAGAAGACCGCCAGGCTGCAGCGGCTCACGCAGCTGATTAGGGTCGACGGCGCGAGAGATAAGCGGCATCGATGATTCGAGCATCACTCACTAAACACGCCAGCTCATATAGAGAACGAGCCTATGAGCCGCGATCGACGTATGTGGCGAGCAGCCACGCTGATGCAGACACAGCAGTGGGACGTCGGACTTGCGATCATCAGCAGATCTCGGGTTCCATTCCTGCGTCAGAGCGCGGCTGCCGAACGACTCTGAGCATGTTGTTCACACTCACATGCCTCGACGCCGACCGTCTCCGTTACTATATGTCGTCGTTAAATATCCGGGCGCATGTACCTTTGCTTTTAGTGTGTAATGTCAGCTCTTCGATAACAGAAGAATATCATCGTACGGTGCAGTAATTACTCCGTCCAAGACGGTAGGGGAGCGAGTATTGTGATGAGTGTGTTTGTTTTTCTGTCAAAACTTCACCAACTTTTCTGAGCATGTTGACCGTGGCGTTGCGATACGTTGACGTTATGTATACTTCCGGTATGGCAAATGCCGTCATGTTTGTCCGCAGTTGACCGGGCAGTGGCAGCGTAAGTAGGGCGCCTATACAAAGTGGCTCGCCAGGGGCCGGATTAGACACTGCAGCGTATACCATAGTTGTAAAAAAAACGCTTTTTACGTGTTTTTATTTTGATCACGTTTTCATGTTTTTAAACGTTTTTTTTATTTTCCGAACGTTTTTTTTATTTAAAAAACGGCAAAGTTCAGAGCGGCAAACAGATTAACAAGAAGCATTTTCAAAATAACAGCAACGAAATAGACCTATGATTTTTCTGTTGCACGTCGAATGACCTGAAATGCCTCCCTATAAACTTAGCCTTAAATGACGACAGTTTCTGCAAAACTAAACTGAATGGCGTATTCCGAGTTGCCTTGAAAGCCATTTCTTGGGCATTAGGCGTGGAGCTGAACTACACTAAGAAGAGGTAACGTTTTTCATTACGTTTACAAACGTTTTTTTTTATTTTTGTCACGTTTTTTTACGTTTTTAACGTTTTAAAATTTTTATTTGAACGTTCTTTTACATCTATGGCGTATATACTGAGACTGGTTTGTCAGGGGTGCAGTACCGAACGGGGGCACAGTCTGATACTACGGCTACCCAGTTCTGATTCAGCGAATGATTCAGCAGTTGGCATGCAACTACATAGTTTCGCTAGACGCAATCCAGACGACCATCTACGCTGGCAGTGTATAGCCGCGGTAGTGTGCCAATGTTAGTGAACTGAACCTCACTGTCGGTACACTGACATACACTTCTGCTCAGCTGACACAGTACTGCCTGACTGATATTCTCAACTGATATTTTTCGTCCACACTAGTTCTCGTTCAGTCCGACACGTAGCATTAAATTTGCATGTGATGAATCAGCCAGTGTCTTTACTATTCCGACTGAATAATTTTCTGCGCCATTAATTTCGCAATGGTACACCGACAGATATTGTTTGCATATTAATTTTGCAAAATCACATTATGATATATCCGTATTAAGATTACATAGTTTTGCTGATTATTCCCGACAAAAGAACAGCTGAATTGGTCTTGATGCCTACAGAATGACTGATGACTACGGTACGATGAAGTTGCATCCGTTAGTCATTGCCTGCGTAGGTTCCGTGAAGATATATCGGGTTCTACGACTACCAGCCTACCAGGTGGCGTGGTGTACAACGTGAAAGCGAGCACAAGTGTGGAGGATGAGAGAGAGGGAGTTGCATGGGATTAGCAGCTGGTCGTCGACAAGCAACACGCATACGTTACGCCACGCGACTGACTAATATATACGTCCGGCGCAAAGCATCATAACATAACGACCAGCTAAGCTGTGCCGTTCCTCGAACCTTTCAACGCGCCAAACCATTCGCGATGCCGTCTCGCCTTGCCTCCAGATGAACTCTAGACTTACAATTTCGTTGCAGGTTGTACGTTGTAGGGTTAGTAGGGTTAGGGTTATGGTTGTTGTTAGTATTAGGATGGCGGGATGGCGTATAACCGTAACGGTTTGGCCTCGTCAAAACAGACATAACGTCGCCTCCCGCCGAATGCCGAGAACAGCGAGACCCTCCCTGCCTCAGCAACCGCTGCCGATGCCCGCCCTGCCACCTGTTTTCCATCATCACGGCAAACAGTCGCGGCCGCGCCGTCTGCCTCTGTCGGGTCACGGCGCTCGTTCGCTCGCTCTTTCCCCGAGGGACTGCCGTCCGTCCGACCGCGGCCGCGACCGACCCCGCGGCGGCGGCGGCGGCGGGCACCGGGCTCGACCGAACGACTGCGGCCTTTGAAGCGGTGTTGCATGCGCCGCGGGCGGGCCTGCAGAATTTGTTACGCCCGTCGGATTCAACAACAAAACGGAACGGAGGAAGGCGAGGCGGAAGGGCGGCGGGCGAAACAACCCGCCGGCCGGCACCGCAACAAATGCAGTAGGAACGGCGGCGGTAACGGCGGGCGGCGACAGCGGCGGTTGTATCGAGCTGTCGGTCGTAAAAACTGCCACCTTCGTCACCGTATAAACGTCGTCGTCGGTCGTCGTCGTCGACGACGGAACGTTTCATTGAACGTTGCCGCGAGACAAAACGCAGGCCGCGCGCCATAACACAATCACGTAGTCGCAGCGGTCGATAGATTCTAATGACCAGCAGTCCCATCTGTCAACCTTCATCCGCTACTATCAATAACCGCTAAGCAGTCCGCGGCGCTTTCCAACAGGTTTCCCTATAGTTGATATCCCATGTCACGCGAAGTCTGTTGTATGGGGCCTACGATCTGCAGCAAAAGTGCGCTTACCCGCGCACTACGCAAGCGATGTGCCCCCTCCGTACAGTAATCGCAAGCTTAATTCTAGCACAGGTAATAACGCTCAGTTTCAGCATCGTTTATTTTTTTATTTAGGCGACTAAAGATTCGAACATTTTTGCCGACATTAATTAGGCTTATATTCAATCGCTAACAGCCTTCGGTATAGAACTGCGTAAAAATCAGGTACTCGTACGACTTTTATCAATTTAACAATTAAGGTAGGCCTACCTTTTACGACCATGCTTATGCATTACTTAATGGTGTCAAATTTATCGAACGCATCGGTTGTAAACACTGAACGTTGCAACATTTGAGCACGGGCTGGATGCAGTTATGTTAGAAAGCCACTCTCCTCTGCTGCAGACTGCCTTGATATGGTGACATGAAATTCAAAGAACGCTGAGAAATATGTAATTTCTTGGTGACGCATACGTGAAAATTTCGACTACGCAGAATCGTTCACACTCTGGAATGGACCAAGAAACTGCTTTTGTACAACATCAGGCGGCCGTCCTAGACTCCTACCGACACTTTGTTGTCTGTATACACACAACAATCGATATCTCTCACTGTCTCGCGGCGTTTTGTCGAAGTTTTGCAACCGACTGCAATGTGCTGGTGAAACGGCGGCGTGTCGTCGCGATGGATTAGCGAGCGTCGTTGTGCAGATGCCTCGGTGACGGTGACAAAGATGCCGCTTCAGCAGCAGCTGCTGAATTATTAACAGATGACCGTGGCTCGGCGTATCATCATCTGCGACTGCGAGCACGCAGTCTCGCGCCGCTAAATGACCTCACGCCCGCCGTATCACATGCCGTGTGACTCCAACGTGACGAATCTGTCGGTGACACTACGCACGCACGCGCGGCGCCGGCATCGTGCCGCAGACACGTACATCATAAGACGCAGCATAGCCTAGACGGCTTTTTCCCACTACTATACGAGCAACTCGTCAATATCATTTGCAGTGCATTAATTGACTGTTTATCACGGTCAACGGACTCACTGAAGACTTGTTATTCCACACAACTGGACAGAAAGTAAGAGTCCAATAATCATCTACTACATTTTTATCAACCCTGAAAATTTGGCGAAGATCGATCCGGTAGATTTTGATATAACGGGTTTGACAGAAATCGTTAAATATAAACAAATAAAAAACAGTAGCAGAACGCATAGCCCGCAGACCTGCTTTCAGCAGCCGGGTTGGCTAAGTAAAGAAAACAATTAAAACAAAACCCGACTTGCTGAAAAGATGCGGTCCTGAGATCGCATTGCCCGATGAGGCACACTGCAGGAGGGATGGGGGAGTCTATGGTGATAAGGCTTTGTAACAACAAATCTCGCATTTTAACGAATGAGCTTTCCGCACACATACAACGCGTAACGAAATAACGAGCAAAGAAGCGAAACAGAAGGCGCCCGATAGTGAAGCCTACCTGACGACGCGCTGTTGTTCCTCGCAAATGCCGTACTCAAATTTCCCGTGAGAATCATCACCAACAATACATTCAGTGAACTGAAGAAACTAGACGCTGCCATTGTCGCCGTACAACGACCCAGTCGACCAGCTGAGTATGGAATGCAGCGTGATGATCCGAGAGCTGTAGGTATAACTGCAGCACCTGTCGAACTTGGCAGAACGGCGAGTTCGTTCCTTTACGACCGGTGGTTCGTTGCACCGGCGGCACGCGGCGGCTGTGATCAACGTAGCTCGAAGCCTTGAAGTTCGCGCGCGCCGCCAATAACTGACTACCTAGCGGAGATTGCGGCGCCAGGCAATACCGACGATCGGTCCGCGTCGACGACGGCCGGGATATTGGCGGCAGAGAGTGAGCGACTGCGCGCACTCACCGAGCGATAACGAACCGACCTCAGCGGCGGCGGCAGCGTAGGCGGAGACGGAATGCAAGACGCTTGCACCCCGGACATCTGTCCGCCCGTAACTGACCCTAATCCTATCGTTGCATTTGGCGCCCCCGTAGGGGGTGACCCCGGTCAATTTCGCTGAGATCTTTAGCATCACAAAACTAGACTCCCTGTGCTATCGCGTGGCTTTGTTTGTGTGATCCTGTGTTTAGCCGTTTTAGTAGAACACCGACTTGTGACAGACAGACACAGACGGGCACAGGGCCATAGCATATACCGCGCAAGCATAGCGTCACGTGGTAAAAACGAACGGGACTACACCCTGAGTCCCTGATCCACTCTTACACTATACCATGCTGCTGTAAAACGCCCAATCCTTGAATATACTTTTTATACTTTTGTGTGCACGTGTTTATTTACTAGTTTGTGTAACGTGATTCGGTCCTCGGACCGCAAAGGTGTCTAATAAACTACTACTACTTCCATAATAACCCCAACTGTAGCCAAAAAAACAACAAACCTAACCCAGTGTATAAAGGTTTGTTCACAGCACATGAACTGAATTGAATTCCAGTTCGCGACGCGAACTCTCGGGTGAACAGCCGCATTGGAATACGTGTGTTGAGAACTAACCGAGCACATACCGTCCTGGTTTCGCTGCAGCCAATCAATACGAAGTATAGTCGTGACGCTGCCGCGCGTGACCAGTGAAAGCGTCGTGTAACTGGGTCGACTTGTTCAGGTCAGTTCAGGTCAGTTCATGTGCTGTGAACAAGCCTTAACCATAACCTAACCATAAACATGTATCCCAGCCATAGCCCAAACACTAAACCTAACCCCTAATGAGGGGCAGGTGTCCGCGATGGTAGTTTCCTGAGGAGGGAGAGGGGGGCAAATATCCGGTGACGGCGAAGAGGCGTGTGGCGTGTGCTGCACGTCGTTGTGCACGGCGCTACCTGCTGATTGGCATCGGACGCTTCGGCGCCGATTATTCGACGCGGCGAATTCGAGTTTACGCACTGACACAGACTGCACTCGGCAGGCCGTGCAGATAACAGCGGTATCGGCCCCTCAACTTCCACCGAGACGATATGGCCCCGCCCCGCCCTCGAGCGGTGAGCCGGTCAGTGCGTTACACTGAGAGTTTTTAAGCAAAAAAACATTTCAAATCAGTGCAGCTTTCCGTATTGCTTACCAGATTAGCTCGGAAGACAGAGTCTACGGCCAGCTAGGAGCTGACGGCTGTGGTTGCCGGAGACAATATTGTTCTCTGTCGACAGCGAAACTGCGCCGCGGCCTTCTGGGGAATATTTACCGACCACTTTAATGGTCCGAGTAAAGCAATCAGCGTAGTAGGTCTATGTGTATGTTTATATGTCGGGATAATAACTTTTGAAATGCAGGGTCTTTGATATAGATATTTAGTACGGCGATTCGTCTGGTCCCTGTCTAGGTCAAGGTCGAAAGCAAAGTAATCAAGGTTGCAGGAGGAAAACTGTCAGTCGACACAACTTCTAGTGGGGGCTTTCTAGTTAGAATTAAATATTTGGTATTAAACTTGAATATAGCAAAATTGTAGGATTTTGTTTAAACGTATGATAAGTGCTGCTGATGTTTTTTTCAGCTCTAGACTACTAGGGGCACTCCGGAAAACACGCTATGGCTACGTTTTGATGAAGGATCGACGTCCCTGACGTAGTGGCGTTTGCTTAAACCATCTGGCTTATAAGTTATGATAACCTGCATTTTCTGTTTTACTGGCAGCAGACGATAATGAGTCGGCATTCAGGGTGTCCGTGGTTGAGTTCGCAAGCTACTAATGGGATTCGAATTTCGAAAGCACACCTCGCATTAAACATGACAGTGGAAATGTGTGACCGTTCGAAAGTCTCTTGCACAAGCGCTGCTCGGATGAAGAGGATTGTCATTTAATGATTTAAAACAAGTGTCTAATTAGGACTAGTCTTAAGCCGTGGTCGCACGTATCTGTATACCCGTGCGAGAAACTGACAAGTGGCAACGAACAACTAACGCCGTCTTGGTTAGGCCTAATTTTTCGGGGAATCCATTTCGCACACCACAGTCGTATGCAAGGCTGCAGGTGCGTGCGTCGCACACGTGTAACCACTCCGACTCGTTCTGACACGACTTGCAAGTTGCTATTAATCGGTCGCACGTGTCGACTGCTCGAACCGTAAGTAACCCGTGGGCATGTACATCGGCGACTACTTGCCAGCCACTGGTTCTTGGTGGCTTGCGCACGCGTCATATGTTGAAAACATCAGCGGCGCCGCGCTCCGCTCCTCCGTGGTAGTATAACTACCTGGCCGACTGGTCGGTCGTCACTGAAGGACAAATGAGTCGCAGCTGTTCGCGGGTGCCAGACAAAAAGTCACTCACTCCATGCGGCCAGCTATAAACAACCTGTGCATGCTATGTGCTGTCGGCGAGGCAGCTGCTGCGGTGCTTGCGAACATCTGGTTGTTAACGCCGGCAAGTCGAGGCGACGGCTGCTGCTGCTGCTGATGTAAACTCTGCCCGCCCGCCGCTAACCGCTTCTTGCTTACATCACAAACTTTTTACCTGACCTCTGTTATGGGCCTATTACAATTGCGATACGAGCACGATTCGAGTACGATTCGACTACGATTCGGCTACAACACGCTACGAGGTTTTTCGTGCACTCGCATACGAGATCGTATACGAGAATCAGTGGTAGGCGTGTCTTGCATGTTGATTGACAGCTCAATGCACACAGCTTTTACTGTATACTTATATAGGCCTACCCTACATCGTGTGTGTGAAT
>Ga0126326_1000510_pt1 | contig 11167 bp, 8 predicted proteins | sample InaspJWI67metaG_FD_94485 | JGI IMG/M metagenome (GOLD analysis project Ga0126326, IMG submission 94485) | Marine gutless worms symbiont microbial communities from Oahu, Hawaii - Inanidrilus sp. 1 OAHU.JWI-67 metaG | ecosystem: Host-associated > Annelida > Digestive system > Unclassified | place... | reverse complement strand
TTCGACTTCACCATCCGCAACGCCTGGCAGAAGTAATTAGAGGAGTTAAATTTGTCAATGGTGTCGAAGAAAAACGGATTGCCGCCTAATTTCTTCATACACAACTATTGACTATATCTCAGGGCGGCGAAGCTGCAGGCAAGGCCGCGTTTGACCTGATCACCAATTTTTCGCAGATGACGCTTCCCGAGCAACTCGTTAAAGACTAATCTCCAGGTTCGAAGGTCTACAACAGTATCTGGGATGAAATTATCGATACCGCAGAACGCTACAACGAGCCGGGACGGTTCACAGCCCTGATTGGCTATGAATGGACGTCGGTCCCCAAAGGTTTTAATCTGCACCGCAATGTGATCCTGCGCGACGGCGGGGACCGGGCACGGCGTGTGCTCCCGTTGACCACGCAGCCGCCTATCGGATCTCAGGATCCGCTGGATCTTTATAAGTGGCTGGAAGACTATGAAACCAAAACAGGAGGCCAGGCACTTGCGATTGCCCACAACGGCAACCTCTCTAACGGCTGGATGTTTCCCACCGCAGAAACCTATGCCGGCGGCAAAGTCGACAAGAACTATGTGGAGCAGCGTGCCAAATGGGAACCGCTTTACGAGGTGACGCAGATAAAAGGTGATGGAGAGGCACACCCATTGCTGTCGCCCAACGATGAGTTCGCCGATTACGAAACATGGGACGTTGGGAATCTCGATATCACTGAACTCAAGAAACCCGACATGCTGCAGCGAGAATACGCACGCGAAGCGCTGAAGGTCGGTCTTGCCCTCGAAAAAAAGCTCGGCACGAATCCCTACAAGTTTGGGATGGTCGGTGCAACGGACAGCCACACCGGTCTGTCCACTGCCGAAGAGGAAAACTTTTTTGGAAAATCAACCAGTGTCGAACCTTCCGCAACACGGATTCAACACCCCTTCGTCAAATCGAAACTCGGCGCCATTGAAGGCGATATGCTGGCTGCCTCCGGTTACCAGGCTGTCTGGGCGGTGGAGAACACGCGTCAGGCGATTTTCGATGCCATGGAGCGCAAGGAGACCTATGCCACCACCGGTCCGCGCATTCGGGTTCGTTTCTTCGGTGGTTGGGAGTTCAATGACAATGACTTGCGAAGCCGCGCGCCAGCGTTCATCGGCTACGAAAAAGGTGTGCCCATGGGTGGTGATCTTAGAGAAGCTCCAAAAGGTAAGAAAGCACCGACATTCATGGTTTTTGCCCTGCGTGATCCCATTGGCGCCAATCTCGACCGCATACAAATCATCAAAGGATGGCTCGATAAAAAAGGCAAGACGCACGAGCGCATTTATGATGTTGGGGTTTCCGGCGGACGTAAGATCGGATCGGACGGTCGATGCAAAACGCCCGTGGGAAATACCGTAGACATTGAAGCGGCGAACTGGACAAACACCATTGGAGCTTCCGAACTCTTGGCCGTTTGGACCGACCCGGATTTCGACCCGAATCAAAAAGCCTTCTATTATGCCCGTGTTATCGAGATCCCGACACCGCGTTGGGTGCTATATGACATGGTGCGCTTGGGAGCGAAGGTTCCCAATGGAGCAAAATTGGTCCATCAGGAGCGGGCCTACACCAGTCCCATCTGGTACAAGCCTGAATCTTAGTAGGAGGTACCGATGAATCGACTTAACCATCACTTGTTTTGGATTTTATTGCTTTGCACCATGGTATGCCTGCCGTCCACGGCAATAGCCCAGGATAAACCTAACATCGTTCTGGTCTTCATGGACAACTTTGGCTGGGGCGAGCCCGGGTTCAACGGCGGCGGAATCATTCGTGGTGCACCCACGCCCCGCATGGATTCATTGGCAGAAGAAGGTCTCCGGCTGACGAACTTCAATGTCGAAGTGCAGTGCACACCCTCGCGTTCGGCTCTCATGACAGGCCGATATGCGATTCGTAGCGGTAACGGTACGGTCCCTCTGGGCGAAGGCGTCTATGGTTTGGTGCAGTGGGAAATCACGAGGGCGGAGATGCTCTCCGAGGCTGGCTACGCCACAGGGATGTTTGGAAAGTGGCATCTCGGTCGTACACCGGGGAGATTACCGACCGATCAGGGATTCGATGAGTGGTACGGTGTCCCCAATTCCACAGATGAGTCCACCTACTCCTCCTTACCGGGATTTGCTGAGAGCGGTGTTCCGGAGACGTTCGTCATGGATGCAAAGAAGGGAGAGGCCCCGAAAAAAGTGCGGCCCTATCGCCTTGATTATCGTCCACTCATTGATCGCGACCTGACGGATCGGGCAATCAGGTTCATGAAAAAGCAGACTGCGAACAAGAAGCCCTTCTTCATATATCTACCTTACACCGCTACCCATTTCCCGACCCTTCCGCATCCCGATTTTATTGGCAAATCTGGAAATGGATCGTGGGCTGATTTACTGATGCAGATCGACAGCTATACGGGGGAGTTGCTTGATGCAATCGACAAGCTCGGCATTTCAAAGAATACGATCTTTATTTTCACTGCGGATAACGGTCCCGAAGCCCTTGAGGCTGATGGAACATCTCTGACCGTAGAAACGGCGGTACACGGGTCGGCCGGGCCTTGGCGGGGAACCCTTTTCACCGGATTCGAAGGAGCATTGCGTGTTCCCTTCGTCATCCGCTGGCCGGGAAAAATTGCAGCAGGAGCCTCGATCGACGAGATTGTCCATGCCATGGATTTGTTTCCGACCTTGGCCAAAATTGCCGGAGGCAAGGTACCGAATGATCGGATTATCGACGGGATCGACGTGAGTGATTTCCTTTTAGGAAAGACCAAGAAGTCCGGACGTGACGGATTCATCGTCTATATGGGGAACGACGTTTTCGGGGTGAAGTGGAGAAACTGGAAGATTCACTTCAAGGAGCAGGATGCGTGGAACACTATACTGCGAACCTACACGATGCCACGGGTTTACAATTTATTGAGCGACCCGCAGGAACTAGACAATGTTTTGTTCCCGCACACCTGGGTTCTTAAGGCCGGCCTGCCGCAGTTGGAAGAACATCTCGCGTCGCTCAAGAAGTATCCTCCGATTCCAACCGGAGCTCCGGATCCCTACAGGCCGCCAAAATGATAGTGATCGGTAGGAGTTGTGTGTCAACTAACAACCGTTTACAGTTGACAACGCTTTGCGCTGCAGCTGAAACGAGGCGTTGCGAAACGCTTTCCTATCCTCAAGCAGATTCGCGCACTCGAAAGTACGGATACCGATACCATCTATGTGTGATCTTCTTGCCAGCTTTATTGAGGCAGCGCAATTATTCCGGTGCGATATTCACTCTGTAACAACCACCTAAACGAAAAAAGGCAGACACTATATGTTGTGGTCCGCCTCTTTGAATTGATTTTACAATCAGCTTGCCAATATCTTGAAATCGATAGGAATTGTGATACGTACTGGTAACACGAAACCTATAATCCAATAGACGTCCCTGATCCATCCCCTAAGCATTTCCTGGAGGGGATGTACGACGACTACATGGCCGAGATGGGTGACTGATCTGTAAATTCAGATAGTTACGATTCTAAGAATGCAAGCTCGGCCTTTTCGAGGCCTGTAAGCATGGCTTCTACCCAATGCTCAAAGTGAAGGTATAATCGAATTGTATCTTCCACACTCCGGGCAACCATTGGAAACTTGTTAACCAATTCATTATAAGCGGCTGCGGCGACATTTGTTTTTCCGTGGAGGCCTGAGGCTACGGCTCGACAAAGGGGATCCCATGCGAGCTCATCAGGCATCCTGAAGCGGCGGACCTCGTGAAGCGCCTGGTCATAATCTCCATTTTCCATGTAAAATATAAAGGCTACCAGGCGCAGCCATCCAGGTGAATTCGGTTTATAGTTATCCATCTCATCGATAATCCGCCGGCCTTGCTCCAAATCGCCGGACAATCCGATAATCCATCCGGAGAAGCTGACGACATAGGCGCTGTTCGGGTTGAGTGGAATGGCCTTCTCGGCTTCCTCAATGGCCGCCCTGTGATGCTTGAGCAGAAATCGAATTAAAGCTAGATTCGCATGGCTTTCCTGGGATCTTGAATCGAGTGCGATCGCTTTTTTGGCACAGAAAAGCGCCCTTTGCAGTGGGTTGCCAAGCTCCCCATAGTCGAGGCTATACACATCGCCATAAACGGCGGCCAGTTGTCCCCACCCCAATGCATATTCCGGGTTGATTTCAACCGCATGCTCTAAAACACGTCTGATGCGTTTGTGTTTTTCTATACCGACGGTTGTATTGTAATGGTGGTAGAGCAGGGAGGCTTCATGAATGTTCAAATCTCGTAAAGGTTTGTCCAGGATTTCCGGTATCAATTGGTGAAGTATCACTCCGTGTTCATCGCCCGCGTTTACGATTATCCGGCGGGATATATCGTCAAGGGCTGCAAATATACCGGTGGAAGAGATATCCCGGTCCATCGACTCGGCCCACAGCAAACTTTCGTCTCTGGCGTCTGTGAGTTGGGCCTGCACCCTTAACGCGTCATCCATTTTACGCACTGATCCCGTCAGTAAAAAGCGGACGCCAAGTGCTTTGGCCATCTCATCAACGGAGCTTTTCACATTTTTGAATTGAAGTGTGGATTGGCTAGCGATGACACCAAGACCTTCAAATTTTGCCAAACCTACTGTCAAGGCTTCTGTGAGGGCTTCAGCAAGGTAGGCTTCTTGCTGGTTATCACCCTGAAAAACAAAGGGCAGCACCGCGATGGATGCCGGTTTCATCAAACCAGGCTTTTCATCAATCTTTTGCAGCGTCTTGAGCTTTATCCGGGACGGAGGCGATTCAATCTGGACAAATATGGGTACGTAGGCGCATTTGGGAATGTCGATTCGAACTGGATCTGATGCGCCCAGCGTATCGTAGTAGTGATCAAGCGCCCTCCGCAGCCGCCGCGCCTGAATCCTCACGATCGGATCGGACTGGGGATCAAAATCATCCCCATACCCTAATACTTCCACCGCAATGGTGTACTGCTTGATGCGGTCAGAATCGCCTTTTAGCGATTGCTCAACCACGAAGCTCAGAAACCGGCTAAGCTGTTTGCTGGAATTAAACTTCGGGCTGGCCAATATCCGGCTGAGCTGATCTCGTATCCTGTCAGGTGAAATGTCCATCATGGCCTTCTCTATAATTCACCGGGAATGGTCATGTCGGAGGTGATGTTACCGTGCGTAACCGTAACACAGTCACTTTTAATTTGGCTCATAATGCATACTACTATAATGAGCATTTGTATTCGATACAACTTATTTTCTGCATTTCACCAATGTATCCCGAACCATGCCCAAGTATCTTCACAAGCGATTTCCGGGTCTTATAGAAGCTATTGAGCTACTATTAGAGAGAGACTCAATCTTCAGGGAGATCTGTTCCGACTACGAAGAGGCAAGCGCCTGGCTGGCCGATTATTGCCATTCGGGAGGTCTACCTTCTATAAATTGTGATCGCTGTCGGGAGCTGATTGGGGAACTGGAAGGTGAAATAATTGAAGCACTGAGGGAGGCAGGATTTTAAATATATACTATATCGAGAATAACTTATTCGAGACAAGGAGGATATACAATGAAAGTATTTACGTTGATTGGATTGATTGGATTGGCTGTTTTATTAGTTACGCCTTCGGCAACAATCGCTGCGGAACCTGCGGCACCCGATCTGAGTAAGGACAAGATTGTCGACGGGCTGCCGATCAGCCTGCAGCCCTGGCGTGATCCGGATGATCCCTTGAAAGAGAACATCAGCGAAGGTTGGGACATGTATTACAAGCGCCGCGACCGCAGCAGCGACCCGAAGCGTGAGCCGGGACCGATCGACCTTCAGCGATACGAGGCGGTCTCGGGTATCAACGGTTTTCCGACCTTCATGGGAATGCCTGTGGCGCTGACAAAGGAAGACCTCATCGCGGGCAAGGTGGATATCGCTTACGTGGGGCTGCCGTCCTGGTTCCAGCCCACGGGCGGGACGCAGTGGGCAGCGAACCAGTTGCGTCTGATCCGGAGTTACGACCATGCGCACACCGGTCACGACATGCATTTTAACATCAACTACTTCGAGCATCTAAAAGTCGTCGACTACGGAAACGCCAACCAGAATCCCCTTCTCTATGCCCGGAACATGGCGGATCAGGCCCTCGTCCTGAAGGAGATTCTGGAGGCCGGTGCGATCCCTCTGGTGATGGGCGGCGATCACGGGACCCAGGTGGCGTCCATCATGGCGCTGGTGAATCACTACGGGCCGCAGACCTTCGCCATGGTGCACTTCGATGCACACTTCGACATGGAGGACTTCGGAAAATCCTTCGGCACCTTCACACACGGTGCGCGGGCTCGACGTTATGCGTACGAGCAGGGGTGGGTGAAGGGCACAGACCTTCACTCGATCGGCATTCGCAGCCCTTATCACAGCACGGAACTGCTCAAATGGGTGTACGAAGTGGGGGATAAATACCACTACATGGCAGAGTTCGAGCGTGACGGCTTCGAGAAGGTCTGGGGACGGATCAAGGAGGAACTGAAGGGCAAAAAGCTCTACATCTCCTTCGACATCGACGTGCTCGACACCCCGCATGTTCCCGGGACGTCGAACCCGGAACCCGGCGGAATCGACGCGATCCAGGCCCTCACCATGCTCCGCGGCCTGGCCATCCAAAACGAGGTGCTGTTGATCGACTTCGTGGAGTACTCGCCGCTGCTGGATGACCGGCACTACAACACGGCGCTCATGATCAACCGCATGATGCGGGCATTTATAGCCGGTACTGCGGCACGTAAGCTTGGAATTACTGATCCGGACTACATTGCGCCTGTGAGCTTGAGGCACAAATAACCGAATTCTGACTGAGGTACCAGGTACACCCCGGGTCGATGCCATGAGGCTGACCTATGAAAGTGCCGTAAGTCCATATTATTTCATTTTTTGGGCTCACGGCATTGTTTCATCTAAATTGACCTGCTACCGAAACATGTCCCAGCTTAAGTGTTAGATGTAAGTATGCTTTACAATTATAGAGCTTTCCAGATGACTTTAACTATTGTCCATCCGGAAATTAAGACGGGCACGAATTAATTTCCAAACTTGAAATGAGCAATTTTTTCGATGAGTCCCGCCAAACGGCGGGATTTCACGTCTTGATTTTTCTCATTAATGTGTTCGACAAGCCGCACAAGCCTGCCCGCGGAGAGCGCAGCTCATCGGAAAAAGAGCCATTTCAAGATGGAAACTAACTATGGTTTGCCACTTACCCGCGGGTTGACCCATTCGGGATCCATTCCTTGTTTCTTCATTGCGATGCCGGTAAGAAACTGCAGCATTACACGCCGCGCCAGCCTTGCGGTTTGCTGTCCTTTATTGTCATAGAAAGGATTATACTCTACAAGATCAAATCCTACAATTGTCTTAGTCGCTGCAAATTTACGTAAAAATGGGAACAAATCGCTGGGTGTCACCCCTGTTGGTGAACTGGAGCCCGTACCGGGCGCATAAGACATATCAAAAACATCAATATCGAATGATACATAGATAAGCTCTACGTTTTTGAAAATGTCGTAAATCCTGTCAAATGATTTCTTAAAACCATCTCGGCGAATCTCATGAAGATGGAGAACTGTCCCACCTTCTTTCAGAACTCCCTCCCAGTCTTTTTCTCCGAAAACCGGTGTTGACATACCGAACTGCACTACCTCTTTTCCATCAAGCAGTCCTTCATCTACAGCCATGGTCATGTAGCTGCCAGAATGGTAAAAAGCGCCGAACTTGCCAAATCCACGGTCAAGATGGGCATCGAAGTGTAGAAAACCAACTCGTTTTTTACCATAAACATCGACGATCCCCCGATAGGTTCCGTTTGGAACTGAGTGATCGCCACCAATTACGAATGGGATAGCACCTGTTTCGGCGACTTCACGGGTGATCTTGCGGATTTCTTCAAGTGTCCGTGATTGATTGTAAGGGTCCATCCCAGCATCTCCGTAATCTACGGCCCTGAGGATTGTAAACGGATCTATCAAGGTTTCATACTCAACCCACCCTAATGGCAATGTAGCACCATAGGTTCCGTAATCGCGAGTGTACCGAATTTCTGCTGGTGCCCACATGCTTCCATTTGAATGCGGCAGTGCACCTGTCGGTGCCCCAAAAAACGCTATGTCAACTTTTCCAGCAATCAGATCTTCCTGTGTCCACGCGTAAGGTTGTTGGAAAAAGGTCTTGACGCCGATATTTTCCATTTGAGCTTCATAACGCTGTAGACTGACTGGGCCAGGAGCACGCTTGGGATCTTTAGAATAATCCCGTTTCTGGCGCCACATATCTCTTGCTGGATCTTCGCGCAACAGAATGACGTCCGGGTTGTTTGGATCGAGATGTGGCATCGGTGCCAGTTCTTCTTTGGGTGCTTTATCGACATGGTGTTTGTTGATCTGAGCAACCGTAGATGTCTGCACTATAAGGATAAGAAGAAGTGATAATGTGCAACGTACTAAAAATGAAAACAATTTCATGACAGTTTCTCCACTAATTTATTGATGATTGGTTTGAAAAAACCGACTTGTTGTAAGTGCAACATGACTGATCAAGTAGAGTTGCGAATTAAATTACAGCTACCAGGGACTCTTGCCAACATTCTTCGGTCAACATCAGACATACGCCACCGCAGAATTATGGTCGTTTTATATGGCTTTAGCGTGCTGGTTGCTAAGCTCCTTGTATTGTTCAGCAATGGATCGATAGTAATCCGGCGTCGCCCAGATAGGATCATCGTCATCGGGGATGGTTTCTTGTTCGGATGTCTTTTGATAAATTGATAACCCTCTGGCCTGGTAATTGTTCAATGCATATTTGTGATCATGGGTACATGTATGAACCCACACTCTTTCAGGATTCAGTTGCCATGCAAGTCGAATCGCCTCTGATAACAGGTATCCCCCCAGGCCGTATTCGATGAACTGTGGGAGGACGCCAAAAAATGCGATTTCTACAGAATCACCCTGTTGATCGAGTTCAATGTAGCCGAAAGGTGTATTTTTGACATATCCTACATATGTGTGGACATTCTCATTTTCCACCCATGCCTGCCAATCTGAAAGGGTCCAACTTAATCGACTATACCATTTCCATGGCCGACCAACATTTACAAAAAAATAGTGACTCAGGGATGGTGTGGGTATTTCGATTCTTTCCACCCGAACATCATTTCTATCTATCTTTTTGGGCCGAAAATCAGTTGGAGATTTCATTTCTAGTGCAATTGTGGTCACATTTTTTTCCAAAACGAAATCTCCTTTCTCAGCATATTGTCCATTAACCCTTCCAATCGATTCGATTTCATATTTTGGCGATTTTTGGTGTTGTTTACATTAAAATTTGGAATACTTGAACCGCACACTTTTGCCAATAGTCCACGGTTCAAATGTTTCATTATTCGTAGAATGGACTATTAGTGGCAGATAGGTGAACTTAAGTGCGAAATTGCTATGAGTCAATTATGAAGATAATTTCCAGTAGTTTCTAAATGTGGTTTCAAAACCACGCCTGAGGCGGGCAAGCCTCAGATCACGCTGAAGATCAAGGCGCGAGCTGATCCGCAGTCGCACAGCTATGGCGGGACAGGCGAAAAAGCGAAGTCCGCCTTCATAGGTCGTGATAGGTTGGAGTAATCGGAATTTTTTAGGTTAAAGCTTATTTAAGATTCGCAATGTCAATGCATCCTTTCTTTTAGGCATGTCACCAGACCTCCATGTACGCCACGTTATCAGAACTTCTTCAATCTTGCGGCCAGGGCCGATGCAAAAGGATTCGCGGTCATACCGTGAGCAAAGGCGCTGAGAATTATAGTGCAGGTGACAACGACGGCAATAAGCTCAGCGCCAGGCAAGTTATTGTTTATCACGATAACGGCAAACACGATGCTCGCAAGGCCGCGGGGGCCGAACCATGCCAGAAACAATTTACCCTCGATTCTTTCCTTCGTACCAGTGAGTGACAGTACGATTGGTAACATGCGAATCACCGTAAGGCTAAGCAGCGCATATACAATCACCTGCCAGTTGAATGAATCGACAACCTCGGCGATCACCACCGAACCAAAAAGGGCCCAGGTTAGCATCCCGAGCGTCTCCCCGAATCCCTCGGTATCCAACACAAGATCGTGCGCCCTCTTTCTCGCGATGAAGCCAAACAGAAATCCGCCGACAAATGCGGCAATGAAGCCACTGCCGTGAAGAGACTGGGCCACAGCAAAGCAAGTCAGGGAGAGCATGATCACCGGCAATTGTCTCCAATCCATTTCGATCCAGCCGAGCTTCCATGCCTGATGATAAAGCCAGGATCCGGCGGTCGTAACGACGAGGCCGACGGCAATCCCGATGCCGAGTTCTTTCACAAAGAGAAGGGACGCCATAGCGATAACATTGGACCCACCGGTTCCTGCTTTGGCCAGGGCGATAAACAGCAGTAGAATCGGGACGCAAAGCCCGTCGTTCAATCCGCTTTCCAAGTTGAGGGCCTCGCGTATCCGGGTAGGGACCGCTTTGTTTGTAACAACTGCTTTCCCTAATGCTGCATCTGTGGCAGCCAATGTGGTTGCGAGAATGGCCAGCTCCAAAAGACCGAGCTCACTGAAAATAAGCCACCCGCACAAATAGCCCAGCACGATTACCCCCGGCAGACCGATCAGCAACATACGCAATGGAACGCGTATGCCGTGTTGGAGGACAGACTTGTCAATATTGGCCGCATCACAAAAAAGCACCATGGCCAGCGTGAGGTCGGCCAACACCCTCAATTCTGTGGCGGTGACCTCAAGATTCAGCCAGGCGAGCCCGAGAGGCCCTACGAGAATCCCAAAGGAAATGAAAATAATGGGACCGGTGAAGGGTGTTTTTTCGATTCGTCCAGCGGCTATACTGTAAAGAAACGCAAACGAAGCGAGAATCGCAAGGGGTAAATACATAGTCTATTCCAGGGGTCAGGAGTCAGCAGGCGCTTAATAACTTCATATTGACAATTTGTTGTCGATCTCAGACAGAGATATAGCCAATAGTTGTGTATGAAGAAATTAGGCGGCAATCCGTTTTTCTTCGACACCATTGACAAATTTAACTCCTCTAATTACTTCTGCCAGGCGTTGCGGATGGTGAAGTCGAATC